>Ga0209092_10004772_pt1 | contig 11160 bp, 4 predicted proteins | sample FraStrMetagenome_FD_187446 | JGI IMG/M metagenome (GOLD analysis project Ga0209092, IMG submission 187446) | Marine eukaryotic phytoplankton communities from Arctic Ocean - Fram Strait ARC3M Metagenome (SPAdes) (version 2) | ecosystem: Environmental > Aquatic > Marine > Oceanic | place: Fram... | reverse complement strand
CTGACGGAGCAAAGGAACTCACTCAATCGGACTGGTCAAGAATTTGTCAACGCCATCATATCTACCAAGTTTGCACGGAGCCTCGATCACCGTGGCAGAGTCACGCATAACTGATGGGAGGCATCATCAAGCGAAAGGTGCGTCATAAAATGAGGTCTACCCTCACACCGATAAGACTCTGGGACTATTGTTGGGAGTACACGTCCAGCATTTACTGTCTTACTGCGTCAAACCACATTTTGTTGGACGGTGTTACCCCACATGAAAAGGTTATGGGCTACACACCTGATATATCTGAATACATTGACTATACGTGGTACCAATGGGTATGGTACTACGAACCAAAGTCTGATCATAGACAGGAAATTGGGAGATGGCTAGGACCGGCGCATAGTTGCGGTCAGGGCCTAGCATATCACATCCTTACCGAGAAAGGCAAAGTTGTTACGAGGTCAACAGTCTCCAACATAGTGAATGAAACTGACGAAGTTAAAAAGCTCAAATCTGAGTTTACAAGGTCTATGGAATCGTACATCGGTAACAATTCCAAGAGTACTGAAGATTTCTGCGAGGACTTTAACCAGGAGGATCCTTATTGTTTGATATTTGACATCGATAACGATGCTGTCGACGACGAAGACATCGAATTCATTGGTTACAACAACGAAGTTGGGGGCAAACCCGATGTCGAAGATTTCCTCAATGATCCGCCGTACGCCGAATCTTACGACGAACACATCGGATTACATGTCAGTTTGCCGCATAACGGAGAGATGGTACACGGCAAGGTGGTCGAAAGGGAAAGAAATCCCGATGGATCCCTAAAAGGGAGGTCAAACTCCAATCCAATTTTGGACTCACGAAGTTATAAAGTAGAATTCTCCGATGGAACCTATGGAAACTATGCTACCAATACCCTTATCGAAAATTTGTATAGCCAAGTTGACGACGAGGGCCGTTCTTCGACACTAATGTCATCAATTATTGGGCATCGAAGAGAAGAGAATGCCGTGCCCCTAAAAGATGGGTTCATTATCCTGAAATCAGGGGTCCGCAAACGCATTATTACTACCAAAGGCTGGTTGTTAAATGTTGAATGGGTAGACGGGACATCGTCCTGGATCCCACTTTCCGATCTCAAGGAAAGCAACCCTATCGAAGTCGCAGAATACGCGATTGCACACGGGATATCAAACGAACCTGCTTTTGCGTGGTGGACGCCGCACGTTATCAAAAAGCGTCACCGTATCATCAAATCGCTACATCACCGCCACTTGAAAAAAATATGAAGTACGGGATAGATATTCCAAGTACGGTTGAAGAAGCACACAAGATGGATGAAAAAAATGGTAACACCCTATGGGGAGATGCCATCAATAAGGAATTAAGTAATGTTATGGTTGCCTTTCAGTTAGTTGAAGATGGGGATACTATTCCAGTTGGTTCAAAGCTCATCCCTTATCATATCATTTTCGATGTTAAAATTGACCTTACCCGTAAGGCTCGATTAGTTGCCGGAGGCCACCGAAATCCCTCGGTCAAGTCACACGCTTCGTATTCAAGTGTTGCATCGCGAGATAGCATACGGTTATGTTTTATGCTCGCGGCTTTAAATGAACTTGACATCTTAATGGGAGACATAGGTAATGCATATCTTAATGCGCCTAATAAAGAGCGTGTTCACGTGATATGCGGGCCTGAATTATTCGGACCAGAGAATCAAGGGAAGAAGGCCGTAATTGTTAGGGCCTTATATGGACTAAAGACAGCAGGAAAGTCTGCCCAACTATCCAAGAACAACTATTCAAGAACAATAAAGAGAAAGTGATTCAATCGTGTACAGGATAATCAGAATAACGAGGAAGCAAATGGAAGACGAAAGAAGAAGTAATGAGTCCCACAAACAAAATATAAAAAGATAAAAAAGATCACACAATTCAGCAATTCAGGAATTCAGTAAAAGTAAAAGTAAGAGAAAGATTAAAGTAAATATTCAGTTAAAGTAAAGAAACAAATTTACCTTGGGGATTTCAACACAATTGATCAATTGGTAGTTGTACAGAATAAGTAAACATACCTCAAGTTCAGGATAAGCCAGGCGGCAGTTCAGACAAACTAAGAAAAGGAAAAAGATAAGAAATGAGTGAAGAGAAGGGGAACCAGTACGAGATAGGCAAAGCCTACTACGTCAAGTACGATGGATCCAACATGACTTACAAGGAATGGTCAGAGAAAAGTGAAGCTATGACTGCAACACGAATGGAAGGGTGTTGGGCAGCGGTTGAAAACAATTATGAGACAATCATCGAGAAAGCAAAAGACAGTACCAAAGTGCTCTCAGATGACGAGAAGAAGAAACTGAGACAGAATAAGAAGGCCGTAGAATACCTGACTCTCTGTTTACAGAAATCAGCATACAGAGCAATCAGAAAAGGAAAAGGAAATGCATACGAGATAAATGCTTACCTTAAGAAGAGATTTTATAAGCAGACATTGGATGAAATGGTCACCATTGAAGATAAAATGACAAGCTTAAGTATGAGAGAAGAGGAAGATCCAAGCAACATCGCCGAAGAGCTAGAAAAGTTGAATGATCATTTAGCCGACATCGACAAAGCAAATGAGAAAACCGACCAACAAATGATTTCAATTTTTTTGAACAAACTACCGAAGAATAAGTATCTCACGTTCGTGGAAGGAATCCGAGGAAAGGAACTTAGCAAGTTAAAAATTGACGAAGTAATCGACAAGGCGACAGATTATTGGGAACGGAACATTAAAGATGAAACAGAAGACGAGACGAAAGTATTCAATACACAAACCAACTATAAACCAAAATTTATGGGGAGGTGCAGAATCCCGTGGTGTAGAAGGAAGGGACACAGAGCTATCGATTGCTACTTGAACCCGAAATCGAAGAATTGTCGAGTCGAATGGATGAGAAAGGCGAAGAAAGAATATTATGAGAAGAAAAACAACAGCGGCAATGAAGAAATTAATTATGATGACGTTACCTGTTTCAAATGCGGGGAGAAAGGACACAAGAGTAATGAGTGCCCGAATGAAAGCAAGGCAAACAATGTTCAAAGCCTGTTTGCAGGGGCGACATGTATCGAAGAAACAAATGTTCCCGAACATAATTGGAACGGTGCTAACTTTGATAACATGTTCGACAACTTTAGCTATGACAATGCATATCAAGTGAATAATGTCAATTATGGAGACTTACATGAAGATGAAGAAGAATTTGCAGCAGACACCGCAGCCAGCGACCATTTCGTCACGAATAACAAACATATGTACAATAAGGTTCAACCAACAAAGACGACTGCAATGACTACAGATGGAAAGAAGACAAACATTGATGAGACAGGCAATGTAGATTTATTAAGTGAATCAGGAGCTAAGCTTACCTTAAACGGAGCCAATTGCGTAAATAAGTTTAAGAAAAACCTCATCAGCGTCGCAAGATGCGTAGACGACGGATGGAAAGTAACATTTGACGGCAAGAATCTGATGGTAATGAAGAAAAATGGACAAACGTTGCAATTCAAACGTAGATCGGACAACTTGTACTGTTTAAAAGCGAAGAAAATTTCCAACATCGTAATGGTGCACGACACAACAAAAATGATAAAAATCGACATTAATGAAGCCCATGACAAATTCGGGCACCCATGTGAAGACATACTCAAGCATACAGCAAGATCATTTGGCTTGGAATTGGTGGGAAAGCTGAAAAGCTGTGAAGGATGCGCACGATCAAAGGCGAAACAGAAAAAGGTAAGTCATACAACTGAAACTAATGAAACATTTATAGGAGAAAGATTTTATTTAGATCAATCCGGACCGTATCACAAGTCCTGGAATGGGAAGACGTACCTACAATGTTGTGTTGATGGATACACAAGAGCAAGTTTTGTGAATTTCTCTAACACTAAAGATACCATCGTCGAATGGTTTGGAACGATTTGTGATGAGATGAAAGCAAGAGGAACCCCAATAAAAATAGTGAGAGCAGACCCGGCCGGAGAAAATAAAGGATTAGTGAATATGGCAAACAAGCATGGGATAAAAACAGAGTACACACCTCCAGGCACTCCACAAATGAACGGAAAAGTAGAAAGACGACAGACAGTCTTAATTCACAAAGCACTCGCCGGAATGCATCAAGCAAATTTAAATGAAACAACCCGAAAAGCACTATGGAATGAGGCAGTCAATTATGCAAACGATACAGTTAATTTGACGTGGAGCCGAACAACAAAAAGTAGCCCATACATGATGATGAATGTAGGGAATAGTAGGTTGGGGAATTACGTGCAACCGTTTGGAAGAGTAGGAGAAGTAACAAAGAAAGAAAAAATTAAGGGGAAATGGAATGAGAAAAGTATAAGAATGATTATGGTTGGATATGCGAAGAATACGACACCTGATACTTACCGAATGTACAATCCAATTACAAGAAAGGTTTGGGAAACAAGAAATGTCATTTGGATGGATTGGAAACGCCAAGATCCACAAAGAGATGCTAAACTATTCGAACAAATATTATGTGAACTCAAACAACCAGCAGGAATCGACGAAAAAGAGCTTATCATCATCGACAACGATGCACCCGACGAAGAAAAGGAAACAAACGACCAAGAAGTTCAAGTCAGATCCGCTCAACAATTTGGGAGGAACGATAGTACAAATTGTTACGCAGATCAACAACAACAAACAAACAAGAAACTAGCATCCGCACTAAAGAAATTAGAAACGAGTCTTAACATCGACGAAGCAACCGGAACGAGACTGCGAAGTAAAACAACCAGATCTACAACTAACAACATACCGTCCGGAGGAGAGACAACAGCGACAGCAATCGACAATAACAACAACTCGCACACCGTACATTTTGTATTCAATACAGCAGTAGCGAGTGACTCAGGACAACCTAACAACATTACGGAAGCATACAACCACTCAGACCCAATCGAAAGAGAAAGATGGCGAAAAGCAGGAAAAACCGAAATAGACAACTTCTTGAAAAGAAATAGCTGGACAAAATATAAAAGAAATAAAGCGTTAGAAGCAGGGAGGAACATAATTGGAACGAAAGTGGTATTCAAAAAGAAGAAGGAATCAGTAGGAAGCACAGCTCCGGACACTTACGGGACTACGAGATATAAAGTTCGAGGCGTGACCCTAGGATATCAACAAATACCTGGAATCGATTATACTGAAAGTCACAGTCCAGTGGCAACGGATGTAGCAATAAGAATGGCAATTGGAATGGCACTCTTTAATGGATGGAGCATCCATGTGATTGACATTGAGGCCGCATTCTTGGAAGGTAAATTAAATAAGCCGATGTTCGTCGAATGGCTCCCGGGAATGGTAGAATTAGGATTTTTAACCAAGAAGGACGCAGACGAATACGTATGCATGTTGACGGGAGGAATGTACGGGAATGTACAAGCTGCGCTGGGGTTCTTCGTCGAGTACAAAGGACACTTGACACATGAAATGAAATTGGAACAGTCACTGACAGATCCATGTGTATTTTTCAAGAAAGACAATCAAGGAAACCTGGAGTTGATAGCGCTAACACATGTAGATGATACACTCATAGCGGGAAATGAAAGAGAAATCAATGAGTTTAAGAAAGGAATTTCGAAGAGATTCAAGTTTCGAGATGAAGGATTATTGCAAAAGCATCTCGGAGTAACATACGAATGGAGACATGACCCAAAAACTGGAGAAAGGCTTATCGAAGGAACGATGAAAAACCTGGTGGATGAAATTATCAAGAAATATAAACAAGTCATGGAACGAGAACCGACGGAGTATGGGACGCCAGGGAAACCAAATGTAAGCCTGAAGAGAGGAACAGAAGAAGAGAATATTTTTAAAGAAAAGGAATACAGAAGCATTGTTGGGAAATATATGTACCTTGTAACCAAAATTTTCCCGGAAGGAGCCAATGCAGCGAGAGATTTAACAAAATATTTTTCATGCCCGACAAAAGATCATTGGAAGGCATTGGAAAGAGCGATTGGACATTTAAAGAAAACAAGGGACACGATAAAGATAACATTCAGGAAACCGAAGGAGCTCAGGATGACGCAAAGCGTCGATAGTGATTTTGCATCAGCGGAAGATCGTAGAAGTATATCGGGTAACCTGGGAACAATTGGTGGATGCATTACTGACTGGCAATCACAGACACAACACACCGTAAGCCTGTCATCTGCTGAAGCGGAATATCTCAGTGCGACAAAAGGAGTTCAAATGATCATTTTCAAAAACAACCTGATGAACGAAATTACAAATAAAGTTATTACGCCAAGCATGTTATTAGAAGACAACGAAGGATGCATCTTTATCATCAAGAATCAACATACGAGTTCGAGGACGAAGCATATCGATATCAGAGCTCACCTCATGCGAGAACACTACAGTAATAAGATATTTGATGTAATCAAGGTGGATACTAAAGAACAGGATGGGGATCCATTAACAAAGAATTTGAGCGAGGATGATTATAACAAACATTCGAATAACTTCAGAAATGGGACACCATTTGTTTATCAAAATTGGGATGATTTGATTTTAGAAATTAGCAACAAGGATTGAATACTTGGACAGAGGGAGGATGTCGACGGAAGTTAGAAGTCTGCCCAACTATCCAAGAACAACTATTCAAGAACAATAAAGAGAAAGTGATTCAATCGTGTACAGGATAATCAGAATAACGAGGAAGCAAATGGAAGACGAAAGAAGAAGTAATGAGTCCCACAAACAAAATATAAAAAGATAAAAAAGATCACACAATTCAGCAATTCAGGAATTCAGTAAAAGTAAAAGTAAGAGAAAGATTAAAGTAAATATTCAGTTAAAGTAAAGAAACAAATTTACCTTGGGGATTTCAACACAATTGATCAATTGGTAGTTGTACAGAATAAGTAAACATACCTCAAGTTCAGGATAAGCCAGGCGGCAGTTCAGACAAACTAAGAAAAGGAAAAAGATAAGAAATGAGTGAAGAGAAGGGGAACCAGTACGAGATAGGCAAAGCCTACTACGTCAAGTACGATGGATCCAACATGACTTACAAGGAATGGTCAGAGAAAAGTGAAGCTATGACTGCAACACGAATGGAAGGGTGTTGGGCAGCGGTTGAAAACAATTATGAGACAATCATCGAGAAAGCAAAAGACAGTACCAAAGTGCTCTCAGATGACGAGAAGAAGAAACTGAGACAGAATAAGAAGGCCGTAGAATACCTGACTCTCTGTTTACAGAAATCAGCATACAGAGCAATCAGAAAAGGAAAAGGAAATGCATACGAGATAAATGCTTACCTTAAGAAGAGATTTTATAAGCAGACATTGGATGAAATGGTCACCATTGAAGATAAAATGACAAGCTTAAGTATGAGAGAAGAGGAAGATCCAAGCAACATCGCCGAAGAGCTAGAAAAGTTGAATGATCATTTAGCCGACATCGACAAAGCAAATGAGAAAACCGACCAACAAATGATTTCAATTTTTTTGAACAAACTACCGAAGAATAAGTATCTCACGTTCGTGGAAGGAATCCGAGGAAAGGAACTTAGCAAGTTAAAAATTGACGAAGTAATCGACAAGGCGACAGATTATTGGGAACGGAACATTAAAGATGAAACAGAAGACGAGACGAAAGTATTCAATACACAAACCAACTATAAACCAAAATTTATGGGGAGGTGCAGAATCCCGTGGTGTAGAAGGAAGGGACACCTTCGATGATCTTCGTTCGAGACTCTGATCCATAAGGTAAAATCCGTGACCCGAATTCATTTTGAAAACTGTGTCTGAGAACAAGTCTCTTCGTACTCGACGAGAAGTGAAATCGGTAGAAATGGCTCGAGAACAATTAGCCCAAATCGGGTGGCCTTCTAATCAAGAGAATTATGAAATAGTTCACGACAACAAGATCAATAACAGTAAATGTTCAACAGATGATATTCAACGAGCCGAACATATTGTCGGTGGCATACTATTGATATTCCGAAATAAATCAGAAAAAATTACATGTCGCATTGCCTCCGATCCCTCTGAAGAGATCGATATTGAATATAAGCTCCTATGTATGCTTAAGGAGCTCTTTACCTCATTATGAAATCTATCCAGTAACCCCAGACGCTAAAAGCGCCCTAAGAGGAATAAATCTTATTAAAATCAAGAGGTGTGGAAGAGCAAAAGGTCGTGCTTGCAGAGACGGAATGAACACGGAAAATTCGTCCTGAGGGAAGAGACATCATCTCCAACATTACTTCAAGAGACACTATGTGTCTGTCCCTGATCAAGTCTTATTTAGAGACATTGCCACCTTCTACACGCAAGGAGTGTATTTACATACTAACATACTTCACAGTAAGTGTGTTATCCTACACAACGACGACAAATTCGTTGATCTGAAGTACGAGGTTAATCCAGAATACGCTCATCATATCAAATCCAAAATACGCTTATCATATCACTTACGAGAGAAAGAAAAAGGTTCTGTATGTTAAAATATCAATAGCACTTTATGAGATGATCAAATTGGTCCTTCTATGGCACAATCTTTACATAGAAGCTCTCAGAAAGATGGCTTTTAGCTTAATCCGTAAAAGAGAGATGTTTCGAACAAAACAATCAATATGAACTTTTGCCTGGTACTGAGATCCAAGGTGGTACTTCTTCGGAACTGGGTTATCTACCAAAAATCGTTACTTCAAAAAGAAAAAAAACGAAGTCCCACAGAAATTGAGCATGTGGGAATGAGAGAGTCCCTAAAGGAGGCCTCTTTAAATAGTTTTGTGGGGTCAATATAGAATGGTCTCACGTATCGGTTTTATAAAAAAGTTTCCTTAATCGAGGAGAGTATTGAAAGTAATGGAAATGGTAATCATAATTTAGCGATCGGCAGAAAGAGGCACAAAATAATTAAAAATGAACTACGCCCAAGTTCCGAAGTGTCAGTCGATCGTTCGAAAATAGAATGAGGTTATTGGTATTGCCTTCTATCCCACGGGTAAACCTCAATGATCTCATCGAATTCCGTTTTTAAGAAATTAGTCTCCAACACAAAGGTTGAAATGTAAAGTAAGTAAAGCTGTCTAAGCTTTAACATCGCTGTTATGATACAATAGCAAAAGGACGTAGACATCAGTATTTGTATCAAGTGAATCAATCTATGAGTCATGGCGAAGAGGCAATTATTGCCCTTATAAAAAAGTTTAAATTATCTGAGAAGCAAAACGAATTAAGGATCTGCTATCTAGAAGAAGAGAAACGGCAATAACCACTTTTACCAGATAAATTTTTGATAATAAAGGGAGCTCCATCGAGGTTGGCGATGAAATTATAGTGTTGACTAAATTAATGATAAAAACGAAAGAAGAAGTTGTCGCCAAATTCTCACAAAAAACACCGTCATAGCAAAAGATAAGCACAACGGTATATCAACTAGGGAACTCTATAAGAATTATGCGGTTAGAAAGAAAATGAGTGAAGATTACAATATTATAGTGTGCGGTGTGGTAGTTCTAGTGCTATGGTCATTGACATGGAAAAGTATACCATGTATGTGTGTGTAAAATTTCTATGTAACTACATAAGATTAGTTTCACTGTGGTGGGCTATTCTAGCCCTTTCGGCGAGTGGCATCGGATTGCGGTCTTGCCCGGATCGTTTCCGAGGAGTATCCTGTTATAACTCCTACAAGCAACCTTTATTACCTTTTATTACTACCTTTTCACCTTTAGTGTTGAGTTAGCAACCTATCATTAACCTACACCTACTAGTTAGACCTACATTGCTTAGACTAGCTTAGTTAAGCATCCTTTTACCTTATACCATTGCAATCTGTATGTACAGTTGCTTTCCTACGTGGTATATTGGTTGAGCAGCAGTATCCTCTGGACAAAGGTTACACACACCTCACTGCTCTATGAGCTATGAGCGGCTGAGATACGCGCGGTACATGTAAGTACAGCATAGTTCGTCCAGTTTATCAGACCCACGTAGCGTAGTGGGGAATGATGAGTGACGCTTTGTCTAGACAAGATAATATTGTATATGTTTGAGCAACCGAACGGTGGTCGATGACCCCAACCCCTACGCCGAGTGAAGCACCTAACACGGGGGAGCAAGTCCTGTGGGTACACGGAATGTGTCAATCAGGTCGGCAGCTTGGTGGGACTGATCGCCCCACCCAAGGGTCATAGCAGGTATGTTGTTAGGCCTAACGGTATGTCATGTACATAACGACCCGGGTATAGAGATATAAGGCTAGACGCCTGGTTCGCTCTTCACAGTTACGTTTGAAACAAATGTATGTGTTTTATTTATCACCTGGAGAAGAGAAGTATGATATATACTTTCTTAGGGCATAAGGGTAAAATTAATTACCAATTGCCATATATTAATTAACCCGTATGAACATAAGGGTAGCGAGTTCGCACCAATTGTCATACATGTGCATCTTTATACTTTGTATTTTATACAGAAGAGAGAAGTAAGAAAAGTTCATAAGACATAAGATTAGCGATTTTGCTATCAAGATTAATTTATAATCGTGGATCTTTGACATCTCACGAGAAGCACGCAACGCTTCAGCATCGAGGAGCAGAAACCTCGAAAGGAAAGATTTCAGTCAAAAGAAAAGAGTAAAGATGGACATACCTCCTCAGCAACAACCAGCACCACCGGTGGCAGCGGCAGCAGCTGCACCACAACCAATCCAACAACTAGCGCTATGGGAGATCGAGGCAAACGCTTTGAACCTACAAGGAGAACATCGTCTACTACATCAGCTTTTGCGCGAGTTCCACAATTTTAATAGGGAGCAATGCGCCAAATTACGGGCAGAGGGATACTCGTCGCTTTCGGATCTAGTCAACTGGAAATTTAAGGATATTCGTTCGCTGCTAGAAAACCTTTCAAACAGACCAACTAACCGTGGAGGCCAGCAGTGTGGTGACAGAAAAATCAAGGAATTACAAGCTTACAGAAGCCGTCGTGGATTGTCTTTCGATTTGGATCTATACCGGCAGGGAGCAAGTTCATACATCACGTACGCAGAGATCGATGCGGAGATTGGAAAGGACGAGGCAGCTGACAAGCCCCAGAAATTCAAATATGTCAA
>Ga0209092_10004770_pt1 | contig 11170 bp, 10 predicted proteins | sample FraStrMetagenome_FD_187446 | JGI IMG/M metagenome (GOLD analysis project Ga0209092, IMG submission 187446) | Marine eukaryotic phytoplankton communities from Arctic Ocean - Fram Strait ARC3M Metagenome (SPAdes) (version 2) | ecosystem: Environmental > Aquatic > Marine > Oceanic | place: Fram... | reverse complement strand
TCCCATACACTCTCGATAAACTTGTGGTCGAAGATTTTACAATACCCGCTCACTGGAATAGAATCTGTGGCATAGATTTTGGGTTTGATCACCCTACAGCTATTGTTTGGGGTGCAATAAACCCAGATAATGGCTGCTTTTACATTACAGACGAGTACAGAGAATCTCGTCAAACAGCAACGCAACACGCTATAGCGATTAGAGCAAGAACAGTTCAGCCGCCTATAGCTTGGCCGCACGATGGTAACAGAACATTTGACGGTGGTGATTCAATGGCAGTGCAGTACAGGCAGGAAGGTGTAAACTTTTTACCTGAGCACTTTACCAATCCGCCAGACTTGTCGCAAAATAAAGGCGACATAAAGATAGCTCCAGGCATTACAGCTATTTCTCAAGCAATGGAGAAAGGGCTATTTAAAGTATTTCAAAGTTGCCAGTATTGGCAGCAAGAGTATGGATCGTACCACTTTGGCGAGAACGGTAAGATTGTTGATAAAGCAGACGATTTAATGTCAGCAACTAGATACGCATTTCAAAGCCAGAGATGGGCAGAGCCAAGTAAAGATAAATCAAAAAGACAGCGTCCTTGGGAGTCCAAGGAATCTAACAGCAATTACAACTGGGTCACATAATGATCACAAACAAAGATTTACTGAGTACTATTAATTCATATGAAGATAATGTTTCTGATCACATGGATAGCGATGCAGCGCAGACTCGTGCTGATTTACTTGATTACTATCTTGGTGAGTCTTACGGAAACGAGAGGGATGGCTACTCAAGCATTGTTACACGAGAAGTTTACCAGACCGTTGAGAATATTAAAGCAGATATAGCGGAGTTATTTGTAGCTGATGATGAGACTGTACGATTTGAACCAGAAGGTCAAGAGGATGTTGAAGCAGCACAGCAAGCTACTGACTACATTCGCTATGTATTTTATCGCCAAAACGATGGCTTCAGCAATATCATGGATAGTCTTATCGATGGTTTACTACAGCGTCAAGGTGTTATTAAGCGCTGGCGAGCTATGGAAGACTCTACAACTAGGCACTCGTTTGATGACATATCTGCGCAAGCATTCGAGCTACTTGAAGCTGATCCAGAAGTTGAAATCTCTGATTTTGAAGAATACTTAGATAGGTTTACAGGTGAGATTACTTACTCTGGCAGTATGCTTCATACAGTAACTAAAAGCTCTACTCGCATAGAAGTCGTTCCCCCTGAAGAGTTTGGTATTGATCGTAACGCTACTACAGTACAGGAAGCTCGATTCGTTCGCCAGCGTAGTCAAAAGACTAAAAGCGACTTGCTTGAGATGGACTTTGACGAGGCTAAAATTGACAAAGCGTCAACTTCTTCTGGTTACAATGAATATGACTCGCCTGAGCGTATTGCTCGTAACTTCGATACAGATGATTACGATGGTGATGAGAATCAGATTGCAAACACTTACGACCTACATGAGATCTATATTCGTATAGACCGTGACGAAGATGGTTACGATGAATTACTTAAAGTTTGCAAGATTGGCAACACAGTATTAAACGTCGAAGAAGTTGATGAGATTCCTTTTGAAATCTGGACTCCTATCCGTATGCCTCACAAACTTACAGGTCTTTGCCCTGCGGATGCAGCAGCACCCCTCCAGAAGGTCAAGAGCACGCTTTGGCGCAACCAGCTAGACAATCAGTACAACTTAAATAACGGTCGCCCTGTGGTCGTAGAGGGCCAGGTAGACCTAGACTCAGTTATGAGTAGCAAGCCTGGAGCACCTTATTTAGTTAAGCATCCTAACGCTATTTCGTTTCCTAACCAGCCTTCGTTTGGCGCTCACACCTACAATATGATGGGTGTTGCTGATCAGATGCTAGAAAAGGATGTAGGCTCTACAGATAACTCTATTAGCCCAGACATTCTTAATGGCAACACAGCAGCGGGTGCAGTTAGCCAAGTGCTATCTAAGCGACAAGCTCGTATTCGTTTGATTGCTCGTGAGTATGGCGAGTTCTTGCGCAAGGTCTTTATGGGTGTTTATGAGTTAGAGATTGCTCATGCAGATGACAAATCTATCTTTAGATTAAATAATAAGTTTGTAGAGGTTGATCCTCGCACATGGAATGCTCGAAAAGACGTTACAGTTCTAGTTGGATTGGGTAACGGCTCTAAAACTGAGCAGTTGTTCCATATGCAGCAAACTATGCAAGCGCAACAAACAATGGTATCAGCGGGTGGCCTTGGTATTACAGTAATGCCGCAGCAGATTGTACAGTTGCAAGAAGATATGGTCAGGCTGTATGATAAGGCAGCATACGGGCGATACTTCACAGATCCTGGCCCAGAGTTTACTGGTCAGCCAGAAGGCCCATCACCAGAGCAGCAAGCGGCTATGCAAGCGCAGCAAGTTCAGATGGAAGCTGTTATGTCTCAGATTGAGATTGAGAAAGCTAAGATCGAACTTGATAAAGCAGAGCTTGAGCTTAAAGAGCAAGAATTTATGCTTGAAGTTAAGAAGCATGAAGATGAAAACGAATTTAAAGTGGCTGAAATAAATCTGGAGGCACGCAGTGAGAGAGCAGTCAAGATTGGTAACTAGCTTACCTAGTGATAAGGTAGAGCTAGATGTAAGAATTCGGGTGGCAAATGCCTCCGCAAGGCTTATAGAAGACGAAGCAATACAGTTTATCTTTCAAGAAATGGAGGATAATTTGTACAAGGCTTTTTCTGGAGCGTCAAGACCTGATCAGGTTGAGCATATCTGGAGAGAGGTTAAAGTAGTTAAGGCTTTAAAAGAAAATATGGAGTGGTATGCAAACCAACGAGAAAGTCTCGCGAAGCGAGCAAAGTGAAGAATTCTATATCGTATCTAGTGAGTTACTTAACTGGATGCGAGGAATCGCTTTTACTAAATTAACAATGAAAGATGTTGAAGGCAAGGTTGATGAATTATGGGCCTGCCCAACAATTGAGCAATATTTAGAATTGCGCGAAGCAAAGAAACCAAAAATTATAACTTAACAATTGAGGACAACGGGAAACCGATCCTTTGAGGAGATACAAATGTCAGACAATGAGAACAATTCTTCGGAACTCTCTATTAACGAACCCATTACGCAGGATGCTGGATTAGAAGCAATAATGGGCATGATCAATCCTAAAGAAAATTTAGGAGAAATTGAAAATGAACCTGTAGCTGAAGCGGAATCTGAAGAAGAATATTCTGAAGAAGAAGTGGACGAAAACTTGGATCAGCTAGAAGAAGATGAAACCGAAGATAGTGATGAAGGCGGAGAGGAAGAACTCTCTGGTGACATCGAGCTTGAAGACGGTGAATACGAATATTTAGTTAATGCACGCGAATTTCTTGTTGAAAATGGTCTTGATGACATTGATAAGATTAAAAGCGGCGTTTTGATGCAAGGTGATTATACACGCAAGACTCAGGCGTTGTCTGATGAGCGAAAAGTTTTTGAAACAAAGCGAACTTCATCTCTTGAAGAAACAGCAAAGCTGTTAGAGATTGCAAGCGCAATGGTATACGGTCAGCGACCAACCCATAATACTGAAGAACTTTTAGCTTTAAAACAGACAGATCCTTATGCTTATGAGCAGGCATTAGAAAATCGAGTTCTTTTTGAACAAAGAGAGCAAGAGATTAATTCCATAGCACAGCAAGTACACGATCAGCACACTGGTCAACAACAAGAAAATCTTAAAGCTGAATCACAAAATCAGGCCAAATTGTTAATTCAATTAGAGCCAAGTTTTTCAGATCAAAAGGTTGCTGCTGAAAAAGTAGCTGTTATGACTGAGTACTTTGAAAGCGTTGGCGGTAGTGCAGAAGCACTAAACACTGTTACAGACGCTGTTGTACTAAAAGTGTTGCACGATGCAGCTATGGCAAGTAGTTCTAGGAAGCAAGTGGAAGCAACTAAAAAGGCTCCTAAGAAAAAAGCTTCTAAGACTGTTCTAAGAAAAGGCGCGTCAGCGAGTCGAGCACAAAAACAGGCTGCTGCACAATCTAAGAGACTACAAAGTGCCACACAGAGTGATGGTTCTTTCTCAAGAGATTCTGCGGTAAATTTAATTCTCGATTCTTTTAAATAATTAGGTAACAAATCATGGCTACAATTACATCAACTTCGGCTTACGAGTTAGGCCCACAAAACGCAAAAAACATCCGTGAAGATTTAGGTAACGTAATTTTTAATGTTACTCCTTTCATGACTCCTTTTACTTCTGGCATTGCTCAGACTAAAGCTACTGCTGACAACCATGAGTGGTTAACTGACACTTACGCAGACGCTGTTGATAATAACGCTGCTATTGAAGCAGAAAAGGTTGACTCGTCTGAAGGTTCAGAGCGTACTCGTAAGGGTAACTATGTTCAGATCGCAACTAAAGGCGTTACAGTTACTAAGAAAGCTGAAATGTTTGACCGAGCTGGCGTTCCTGGTAAGGAAATGGCTTATCAGTTAATGAAGAAAGGTAAAGAGCTTCAGATGGATGTAGAGAAGCAAGTTCTCTCTAATCAATTTAAAGTTCAACCTACTAATGCTGCTGCTGGTGTTAGCGCAACAGTTGCTTCTTGGATTTTTAAAAACCAAAAAGTATCTGGAACTGGTGGTGTTGCAAACACTGCATCAACTGGTTTAACTAAGCCTACTCCTGGTACTCCAGAAGCAATGACTCAAGCAAATCTTGATGACTTGTTAGACGGTGTTTGGGATAACTCTGGTGACTTTAGCTCTGCTAAGATCATGGGTTCTGCTGGCACTATCAGCACTCTTCGTAACAATGCTGACGTTAGCAAAGGCATCTCAACTGATGTAACTACTAACGCTGCTGATGGCGAAATCATCAACCGAGTTGCTGTATATGTTTCTCAGTTTGGCCCTATCGCTGTTGTTCCTAACAAGCATATGCCTGATGATACTCTATACGTTTTAGACTATAGCACTTGGGGCTTGGCCTTTGCTGGTGGTAAGAAAATTCATACTACTGACATCGCTACTCAAGCATCTGCTGAACAAAAACTTTTAGAGTGTTACTACACTTTAGAAGCTCGTTCTGAAGAAGCTAACGCTGCTTACTACGCAATCAACGCATAGTATAGTAACTAAAGGTGGGGGAGCTTCGGCTCCCTTTTCCTGTATCTAACTATTGGAGAAAATTATGCCAGCAGGTAAAGGAACATACGGAACTAAAGTAGGACGACCACCAAAAAAGAAAAAGAAACAGGTTAAGAAGTAATGAGTACATTTATTGAGAGAGAAACGGAAAACGGTGTACACCAGGATTCTTACTTCACCAATGATGGTGGAGTTTATTCTGAGTTTAAGCAAGACATTACCCAGCTTTTAGAAGACAACAAGAACAAAAGAAACGCTACTAGCGATTGGGTTAAGTTTGATCCAAAACAGAATTACCATCAAGTTTTAGATTTATCTATGACCGATGTAATGAGAATAAAGAAAGAGCATGGAATAGATCTACTTGGCGAAAACGTAGACTATAAATATTTCTTTAAGCTCATTGAAACACACTACCCATACATGAAAACCACCACAGCGAGACTGTAATGGCTTTAACAACAACCGCAGACTTACAGGCAGCAGTTGCTGACTGGCTAAATAGATCAGACTTGTCAGCGCAGATACCTGACTTTTTAGAACTTGCAAGGCTAAAAATAAACCGTAGGCTTGATATTGAAGAGCAGCAAACACTTTTCACCGTTAATCCTATAGCTCAAACTGTAAAAATACCTTTTGGCTTTATACCTATAAGCGTTTCAGACTCAAGAGGTCGGCAATTAGAGCCGGTATCAATAGCGGAAATATTATTACACGCAGATCAAGGCGGAGCGTCATCAAGATATTCAATCTCTGGTGATGACTTGTATTTTGCTCCAACACCATCGGATAGTGGATCGGAAGCCTTTAAGGTTTTATGCACTAGGGATATTAATTTTGACGATGGAGTAGGCTCGGGATACCCAGTAGACGGGTTAGTCTTCCAAGATATTTATTTAAACGCAGCACTTCAAGAAGCTTACGTCTATCTTAAGGATGATGGTCGAGTAAACTATTTTAAACAGATGGTTGACGAGGGTGTTGCAAACGTACAAGCCAGACGATCCAAGCAAGGCATCGGAAGAGCAAGAATTAAAGACGATAGCATACAAGCCAATGGAGGCCCGTTAGTCTAATGACTTCACAAATAATCCCAACAAATCCAACAGCCGGTTCAGCCAGTACATCTAGCGTTAGAGAAAACTTTAGAATTGCTGATGAAGAAATTACTAAGCTACAAAGAGCGAACATTGACGCTCAAGAGCTTACTGGCGGGCCTGTACTTTACTCAGTTACTTACCCTCAACCTGAAGCAAATTTACAGTACGTTGATGGAATGCGTATAGCTGCAAGAGTTAATGTAACTAACGCCGATGGTAGTTTAACAGTTTTATCTTTAAGCGTTAACGGCGGAGCTGGCGTTCGTTTAAAGAGCCTTGAAGGATTAGATTTAGCTGCTGGAGATCTTGTAGTCGGTCAGTATTATGAGTTCATATTAAACGCTCCAGGTGGCGGTGCTACACCTTACTTTGCGTGCGTAAACATTAACAAGAGTGTCACGCTTTCAAGCTTAGATGTGCAAGGCGAAATTACTGCTGATCTTATTACATTACACCCTACAGGTGGCGCTGGTGAAGGAGGGCAAGTTCAATTTCAAAGAGAGTCTGATAGCACGGTCGATTGGTATATAGATGCCTATGGCCAAGGCACAACTACTGATTTGCGATTTGTAAACACTGGCACAGGATCAGATATAACCCCATTTAAAGTAGAGAAGAATGGTATATATGTAGAGGGTGAAGCGCTAGGAAATACTGTTGGTGATGAGACTATTCAAGCCGAATTCAGATCTATCAACGCAAATAAATCAAAACTTATTATTAAAGATGAGCGATGGGAGGATGGTAGTGATTGGTTTAGCGCCAGCAAAGTATTGCAATTTCGAGTTGATGAAAGTGATCACGCTTACATTGCATCAAGCACACAGGGGGCTGGGCATTCAGGTATTGAGATAGGAACTCACGATGGCTCAGGAGCTAGAGAAAAGTTTTTTGTTGGGGATGCTGATGGCGGCGCTTATCTTTTTTATAACAATATTAAAAAGCTACAAACAACAAATGACGGTGTTGTAATAACAAGTGGTAATACTGATGTCAATATTCAGCCAGAGCTTATATTACGAAGCGAGGAGCCAAGAGGTGACGATAATCATCTAGGTGGGATTACATTTCAAGGAAGTTTTGACGATGGGGTTCCTCGCTCTTATGGCTTTCTGAGAGTTGAAAGTCCTGTCTCCACTACTGGCGAAGAAGAAGGTCGGTTCAGGTTTTTTGTTCGTGAAACTGGAAACCTATTTAAAAACGTATTAAACCTTGCAAGCAATGGCATTGATGTTGATGGGGGTGTATTTGCAGACTACATTAACTTAAACGGCAACAACCCACTTGATACTGAAGCCGTTAACACTGGCGATGTTCTTTGCAAAAGAATACGATTCGATGATCCAACCACCAACTATAACGATCTATTTCAAATATATGCAGAAGCTAACGGCGATATAGGGTCTATGGTGTTAGAGTCAAAAGACAATCCTAACGATAAGATTATCTTTAGAATGGGGAATTACAACGAAACTGGTGATCCTCAATATATTGACATTTTAACAGCAACGGCTAACTCTATTAGAGTACCTGCGGATAAAAGGCTTCAGTTTGGCTATGAATCTTCTGGTCACTTAGAATTGTTTGAAGCTACTAATGGTAACGGCTATCTCAAGCAAGTTGGAGATGGCAGCCTTGTCATTCAAGGGAGTGATGGATATATATACGGTGACAGTAATGCTCTTGCTTATTGGAACGATAGCAAAATAAGATTGAAGTATCAAAGTGCTGATAAATTTGAAACTGAATCCTTTGGAACAACAACTGCTGGAATATCTAAAGCTGCAAACTTTCAATGTGATGCTGCTCAAATAGTTGATGATACTACTTGGTCAGTTTTTGCTCGCAATGGCGCAAGCAATGCTCTTTATGTTCAGCAGGGTGCTACTGTTAGCGATATAGCTTCATTTAGAAAGGGGTCTTTAAATGCCGGAGCAGGCACTGAAGTCCTTGGGGTTAAGTCTGATGGTATAGTTGTTAACGGGACGATTCAGGGCGAGCATGTAGCAAACGATGGCACCGCAGGCGTTACTGCAACCGCAACAAATCCAACAAGCTTTACCATTAAAAATGGTCTAATTGTAGCCGTATCTTAATTTTAATCTAGGAAGTCCAATGCCCTTTGAAACTGATAAAAGCGGCGGTTTTAAGATAGATGCTTCTGATCTTCTTAAGACCGGCGTGTACCCAGAAAGATTCGATAAACAGATTCCATTCTGGGAGACTGTTAACGGCGTTCAATACACTGAATTTGGTATGCGAAGAAAAGCTGGCCGAGAGCTTTTGCATGACTTCAAAACAGCTCCTCAATACTCTGCGACTCCAATACGAGGCATTACAGCAACCAGAGAGTACGACACTAATGTCGCTTACGTTGGGGACTTAAAAAATATATATTCATACGTCCTAGAAGATCCTTTAGCTACTCCAGCAAATACACCATCTGTAAAAACAGTTGGGTCTGGGTATAACCTTTTAATGAGTTCCGCAGGTACAACGTGGGATTCTGGTGAAGGCTTGGCAATAGCAGAGGCTTATATACAGTTTGGCACATTAGTAATTAAAACTATTGCTAATCACGGCCTAGCCAGCGGATCAGAGTTTAGCGTCCAAGGTCTTACAGGGTTTACTGGGTTTGATCCTAACCGCCCTTATACCGCAGTATACCCAACAGGCGAAGAAAGTCTTAATCAAGAAAAAATAATAATTGTCCCCGTTTCTGGCGAAAACGATGATACTTATACTGTTACAAACGCTACTGTTGAACTTGGTGAGACTCATTGGGATGGCAGTACAACTACTTGGGATGGGTCATCAAATACTCCTGATCAATGGGACTTTGAGACGTTTGGCTCTTTTGTAGTTGGCGCTAAAGGCTCTACTCAGCCAGTAATTAAGAAGAACAATGTAACTTTTAATGGCTTCCACAACGATAGGGTTAGCGGTGCTACAGTCACTATAAATGACCTTGAAGGAACTGGTTACACTATAGGTTCCACATTAACAACAACATCGCCAAACGGATCGGGAATAACAGCAACCGTAACCAAAGTAAACGGAGGCAAACTTCTTGACTTTGAAATTACTAACTGGGGTAATAGTGATTATGTGTCTGGCGATACAATTACTTTTGTCACAGCAACTGGCTCAGGCTCTGGAGCAACAGCAACAGTAACCGTTCCTAACATAGACTTTGATACGTTAGAGTGCTTCCATAAGCAAGGCCCGCACATGCTTGCGTTTAACTACACTAAAGGCGCTGTAGACTACAGTACAAGCTTTGCATGGTGTAGCGCAGATAACCTAGATGATTGGGTAGGAACAGCAACAAACACCGCTGGTAGCCTATTAATCCGTGAAGCAGAAACACCCATACGTTGCGTTTGTCAGCTAGGTAATGGTTTAGCGGTATACACAGAAAGTCAGATGTTTGTTGTTAACTATGTTGGCCTACCAAATATCTTTGGTTATCAAGTTGCACTAGAAGGCAATATAGGCGCAGTGTCTCCAAATTCTGTTGTATCTGTTGGTCGTCAAAACTACGGCGTAACTAGAGATGGCTTCTTTGTGACTGATGGCGCTGCCATAAATATGATTGGCAACGATAGCGGAATAAGCCAATTCTTTAGAGACAATGTTTCTGAATCTGTTATTGAGTTGATCTACGGGTTTGAAAACTCCAAAGAAAACGAAGTTGTTTGGGCTATACCTTTTGGGTCTTCAGTTATAAGCAAAGAGTTTTATTATAACTATAAGACTGGGCAGTGGGGAATGAGAGATCAAGTTATCTCAGCTTACCTTGATAGAGGTGTATTTCAGCACGCTTTGTCTGGCGACAACATTGGTAACTTTTATTATGAGGGCAACACTCCAGGATTAGCTAACCCTAGCGTTTCAGCAGTAACAAAAGCGCACGATCTAAACGATGCAGATAGAGTTAAAGAAATATCAGCTATTCGTGTAGGCAAGGAAGGCTCTGGATCACCAGTGCTGTCAGTAGGCTGGGCCGATACAATTGATGGCGAGCCAAACTACACAGATGGCCGAGGAAGAGCTAATAGCTTCATTATAACCAACACCTTTGAAAGCTTCCCTATAAGGTCTGCCGGAAGGTACATTACTATGAAAGTAGAAAGCAATAACTCTTCTGATAATTGGACACTAACTAACCTAGAGGTTCAAGGCAGAATGGAGGGTGAGCGATAGTGGCAAACCTACCAGCAGACTATAACCGACCGGTACTTGAGGACGAGCTAAGAAGGCTTAACCAAAGAATTGATGACATGAAGACGTTGTTAACCTTTATCCCTCAAGCGTCACCAGTAGCAAACCCTAAGATTGGAATGATTATGTATTCCGATGGCACTACTACTGATTTTAGCAACCATACGACTAAAGGTCTTTACCGCTACGACTATGTGAACCCAGACGCAGATGGTATTCTTGGGTGGATACATTTCGCTAGTGAGGATATGGAGCCTTTTACTGTTACAAAGGCTGGTGGAGCTGTTGTTAATTACACTCAAAGCAATGACTTTGTTATGCTTAGTAATACTGGCGGAGGGTCATGGACATTGAATCTACCTTCTCCAGTTGATCAGTCATTTAGAACCATTCAGTTTATTTCAGACGACACTACTTTTGGGTCTAATAGAATTATATTGGATGCAGGTTCTGGCTTTTTAATTGATGACGCTCAGACCTTTACCATTAATAGGAAGTTTGAGGCAATAACAGTATTTTCAGATGGATCAAATTGGATAATTACGCAAGCTAAAGTATAAAGAGAGAAGAATATGAATCCAGTAATGGCAGATATAAAGAAAGAGTGGGATTGGGTAGGAAGTGGGATAAAAGAGATACACGCTCAATTCCCTTGGCTTGAATATAGACCTGAAGATGTTTACGCAGCTTGCGTTAACGGCACAGCAGTCCTAT
>Ga0209092_10004769_pt1 | contig 11171 bp, 6 predicted proteins | sample FraStrMetagenome_FD_187446 | JGI IMG/M metagenome (GOLD analysis project Ga0209092, IMG submission 187446) | Marine eukaryotic phytoplankton communities from Arctic Ocean - Fram Strait ARC3M Metagenome (SPAdes) (version 2) | ecosystem: Environmental > Aquatic > Marine > Oceanic | place: Fram... | reverse complement strand
TGTAACCGAGGTTCGGTGCTTGTGTTAATCATTTGGCTAATTCAGTTGTATTGGAAACTCTACTCGGATCTTCAAATATTACTTGACATGTAAAGTCTCGAACTAATTATCACTTTTCAGAAGTCCAAGTCCTGCACCTCCTTCCCTACGAAAGCGATTCGACATGTTGCTCGTAGGGATCCTGGAACCTCTAATGCATCGATTCGTTGCTCTAACTAGAGCGATACTCATTCGAGCATTATTTTTTTACAGGTTATGAGGTGATCTGTGTGTATCATTTTTGCCGCTGGGTGGTCGTTCGCAGCAGTGGACAAATGACACCTGTGTTTCACACCCCCATACCCCAAATCTATTCATACATTATCATTACACGTAAATCACTGTAAATTAAATCATCACATACATCACTCGCTATATCAGCAATCCACAAGGATGGGAAAGTTAAGATTTCATATGTAATTGTGCACTTCAGCTGGCACCACGAAAATTACGGCATAAATTGCCCAGGAATCTCTTGATCATCCCCATCAACTAGTTCACAAGGAGGCAACAAAACTTAATGACGCATTCAAATAATGAAGACAATCACGAAATGCCTTGAATGTTGATGTAGGATTTAAAAACACTTAGTGGAAAGTTAGAAGCACTAACTGAACTTTTAAGAGCATGTGCAATGTCACATAATTTTGTAATTTATTGCGTTAATCAATCATTAGATGAAAGTGATAAGCTCGATGATGAGAAGTATGGCTCAGGGGAAAAGGATTATTATCCTAAGTGTCTATATCCGAACGTGTCTAGATCCACACGTTCCCGAAGATTAAGAAATTCTTGACAGATTTAATCATAAGGACATTCTACTATTCGTAAGCCCTCTATATGATTGAGAGCGAAAATGAAAGTTGTTTGCTACAAATGTTGAGGTAAATAAATACTGAATCTGAAAAATAGTAAAGAAAAACGATAATTGACCTTTATGAATCTATTTAAGAATCTACGTACACGAACAATAAGGTTGTGAGTTAGGATCATAGCCATTACCCATCATGACTTATTCATTCTCATAAAACTTACATTGCTTCTGGCAATTTCATTACGGTATGCTATGCCATGTTTTGTTCTTTTTGTGCTTTTAGAATCAACAAGTTGTTCCTCTCCACGCTTCACGTACTTCCACCGAGAGAGCAGACCAGTCTACTTTCTTGACACTATTGCTTTTTCACATAGTATTACACTGATTTTCGCTCAAACCATTGCCGGTGTTATCACTAACAGAATTATAAATCGATCAGTCCCACTGAATTTTTCTGATAAATTTTCATTTCTCTTAGGACTTTTTCCGTCTAAAAGCACCAATCTTCTTCCACTAGGTTCTACGCATTTGAATGTGCACTAACGACTCTGATTCCGACCTCATAATTCAGAGTCTTCCTCTGTCTTGATAGAGTTAGTGTCTAGCTGAAGGACTTGGTCGTCATCCGTACTTAAATTATGTAGTTCCTTCGAATCACAAAATGTGTAGTTCCTCTTCGTGGGTGATGGTTAAGACCTCGCTCCAATCATCCAATAAATTCCCCGATATATCTATATCTAGCGCATCTTTCATCTCAAATTTGATGACATATCGCTGCATTTTCGCGATCCATAGAAGGTACGAAGAATAAAAACTTTATTATGAATATGAGTAATTATCAGTGAGATTCCCTATTTTGAATATTGAAAGAGTAAAAGAATAAGAAAGATCACAATAAAGATAATTAAGAAAAAAGATAACTGTAATAAAAGAGATTGAATGAATAAACAAGCCATCTTTAAGGGTAACTATTTGTAATCGTCAGTCACGTTGCTTTACTTTGCTTTGCTTGAGGAAATAATCATCTTTCTCCTTGTCTTTTGGAAAATCTACATAGGCCTCGTTGATCGCAATAATTTGACCATTGATAGGTCCCCTGCACGAAAGTCAATTTAGCTTCAATTTCAACTTTTGCAGGTGCTAACAAATCTAGCTTTCGACCATTTTCACACATGATTGAACAAGGGTAGCACGCTACGTATTGAATGATTGTCGATAAATCCCATTACATGTGCTCTCTATTCAAGATATGCCTCATATTTTTCACTCGGATCTTTATCGGTTCTTCATTTGTCATCAAATAGGTATCGTAGTTTCCTTTAAAGTATTCAAGAATCAAATTTGAAACAAAATCATGTCCGTACACACTTCATTGAGAAAGCCTCGATCGAGTGAAACAACCTAGAGAATTACGTCTCCATTATCTTCTTAAAGAAGAAGTGGGATCCAGTTGCATTTCGTTACAAAATCATAATATTGTTGCCGCACGAGTTGTGGGTTGTGGCATTACAAAACGCTTCCAAGCAGAGGCTCATTATCTGTGTACTTGTCATCGACGGACTAGTTAGATGATTCTCCAGATGAAAGGCCAGCGCCAATCCCAAGCTATCATGGTTCAACGTTCAAGATGGAACTAAACAAAAACGATACTAGCAAGGGTTCTCGTTCTGCCTCGCGCCTTGCACCGTACCTCATCACATCCCAAACTTTATCACTGCAGTAATTATTTTCATTAATCGACGTTACATTTGCTCTCGACAACGATTGTTGAATGATACCAGCACGTCTGGAAATAGATTTTCACTTTTCAGCAGGCAACTCGTCATCATGTATTGTTGCGAAAGCAATAGGTAGGTCTTTCTCATCAAAGCGATCACCGTCTTCACATTGCAAAGCATCACCTTCTACATCATAATGATCCTCCTTATCCCATAGTGCATTCGCCAAAGACTACGATTTTCGTCGTCATTATTCACGTGAAGATACCGTTCCTTTTTTCACATTATAGACATCACTTGATTTATCATTTCGATCTTTATTATCTTGGATCAAGATTTTCCCATCGAAAGTTCCCTTTTATCGCATTAGAGTTTCGTGCAGGGTATCGAAATCGACCGTCATGGTCAATTCATGCTTTTCCATAGAAATAATATTTTGCTTTTCGAGATTGGTAGTTATACGGTAGTGGCTGATGTTAAAAGACATTATTTTTGATGCAGAGAGAGGAGGTGTGCATCTGCATAACACGACTGGAGTGTGCCTACGTTCTACTTAAAGTGCATTTTCCTTATGTGTTTAGGGGGATAAGGGGAGGGGGTGTCTACATGTACATGTACACATAGAATTTTCTCTATTTTCTATTTTTGATACACTCTTTATTTATACATATACAATACATTATCTACACATGTATTGACTTTGACGCATATTCCATGTTTTGACAAATGCATACATTGTGTATGTGTATAAAGAATCTTCTGCACTTAACCGAGAGACTACTGGTAGAGAGTAGAGAGTAGAGAGTAGAGACCACTGACCACTTACACATACCTTCGAATATATCTCATTCCTCCTTTAGGAAAGAGTCAGAATCCAACCAATCAACTATATTACATGATATCTCACATATGAAATGTCCAGTCACAGTAGCGGCCATGAGAATCCATCGGAATTTGTGTTCAGCCTTGACCTACACGGCCTAACGAAGGACCAAGCGATTCGTTCCATGACGAAGTGTTTCGAACGTCAGCTAACTTTGCAATCCAATGCCGACGAAGGACATTCCAATGCTAATGACCATAAAGCAGTTTATGTCGAAGTGATAACTGGTACTGGGTCGCATGGATCGGATGGGCCGGTTTTACGTGAGGCAGTACGTTCCGTTTTAATTTCAAGAGAAATGTCATTTGAACAGTTGAATGCTGGATCATTTAAAGTAAACATTGCGTCAGGTTTCGAGCTGTACCCGGATGGGCCTGCTACTGATAGCAAAATTACGTCCGTTCCTCAAAATTCTGAGTTTGCCCGTGCGAGCATGGCGAATCATACGAGAAGTGCTATACCTTATACGAATAGAGCTTCGTCGCGGTCGTATCGCAGGATGGCGTCGGATAATTCCTCCGGATATAATGGAGATTGTGAGCGTTCGTGTGGCAGTAATTTAGATTTTGAATTGACACCAGCAGAAGCAAAGCAATTTGATGTGATTCTAAGGACTACACAATCAGCTAGTCGGCGGGATTTTGAGTTTGAAAAAAGCCAGAAACATGAAGAGGAAAGAATTTTGGGTCAGGTTCTCATTGAATCTGGACTGTTTTCACCTGATAGAGAAGAGGAATTTTTTCGAAAGGCTCTAACAGAAAGTCGACTAGAAGCAGAGAAGGAGGAGAAAGAATTACAACAGGCAATAAAGGAGAGTGAAGCATGTCAAGATACAAGCTGCAAAGATGACGAAGATTTTATGAAGGCCGTAAAAGCCAGCACAGCCTTACATAAAGCAGAAAGTGACGACGAGCTTGATAGGGCAATTGAAGAAAGCAAAAAAATCGTACAGGAAGCACATACATATGAAAAACAATTCGAGACTGATCTAAACAAAGCGCTTAGAGTAAGTTCTCACGTAGTTTCTCGGGATGAAGAAGAAGAAGTAATATTGCAAGAAGTGATGAGACGTAGTTTGGAAGAGGCTTGAATCCTATTATAAACATAATTGTTTTAAAATTTGTGTGTCTGTCACGGTTTGAATGGCTGTCAGCTACCGATGAAAAGCATTTTTGCGAATTTGCATGTATCCAAATTTTCCACACAAATGTAGAAGTTAATAAAAAATAAAAGCATACAGTTTAAAAAAAATCATACACATGCTTAGGGGTGTTCCGGACACTGATTTTACCTAACTTACCGGACACGGACAATCGAAATGTTGAAAGACGCTTTAATGGACGATAACGGATATTATCCCTGATTGGCACTCCTCATGTCTCATTCAATGGGATGTAATCTATATTCAGCAATACCTCGTTATGACCAAGCCAGATTTTGGGCTATTTCTGGTCTTATAAGAATGCAAAAAAGAAGTCAAAACTCCACAAAGAAGGACATATGTATAATTGGAAATATACGGTCAAATGATAACTAGAAAATAAGAGGCAAATGAAATGATTTACGTTTAACTTCAATCATCTACTTTTGGATGAAAAAAAGAAGATATCCTTCCCTGCTTCATTTTTGCTCGTTTAATTTGGCCCCTGTATCCATTCAAATTAGTTAGTGTATTGTTATAAGCTAACGTAAGCTGTTTCATCCTGGCAAGAAGCTCGATGACTTTATCAGAGTCGCCAAACGATTCCTTACGATTAACAAAAGACAAAATCTTTCCGCAATCGTCAATGTGCGCTTGAAGTTTATCGAATATTTTGTCAGAGTCTAATTCCTCAAGAATCTCATCACGATGATTTATGGCTATGATATTGGAAGAAAACCAAAGAATGGTCGATCACGTGCCGTGCATAGGGCTAATTTAGACCAATTTCGTTTCAAGACCAAGTGAAGAATTTCCTGGTCTTATAAGAATTTGGTCTTATAGCAACTGGTCATAACGAGGTCCTACTGTAATCGTTTATTCGTAGGAGACATCGTGAAGCATTACTATGACTCCGTGTGCATAATTACCTAGTACAAGAGTAGAAGTTAATATTAAAAGCATACAGTTCAAAAAAAAATTAACATACGGTATTCATTTTGGAAACAGTCATCGTCATCGCTCGTCATGGTAGCAGTCATGGTCATGTTGTACAGTATTTTGTGTCTATCTAAAAATGGATACATTATCACATTTTTTTTTAACTGTATACTTATTTGTTTACTTCTACTCTTGTTACATCTTTTCAACTGTATGCTTTTATTTTGTTAACTTCTACTCTTGTACCAGGTATAGATTTGTTTGTTTTTGGATATGGGCGTGGAAACGAAAATAATTTCTTTGGTCTGTTTCATCACCTTCCTTCGGTGCACGTTTTCATCGTTGTTGGAATCCAATGCCCCAGAAAATCCTCAGCTGCTTGTAAACCCCTGCAACGGCCAAGGTCGAACATCCACATGTGAAGTGGAATTGGATGTACCCGAAGTGTGCGTCTCCATTGCATGTCCCATTGTATTTTTCTTTCACGGAGCTGGGGGAACAAATAATTGGTTTGCCCGTACAACTAGCGTTCATGAACATGGCGTTATCGGAGTCTATCCTCAAGGCGAAAATGGATGGAACACAGGTCCAAAGGAAACGAATCTTTGCGATTGGGATGACTTTGAATGTTCCGATGACCCGGACGAAGGAGCTTTCATTGCAGATATTATCAAAGAACTACGGTATCTTGGTGCGACTGGTAACGTATATGCAGTGGGTAATAGCAACGGTGCTGCTCTTGCATTGCGTTTGGCTTCGAATGCTGGTGAGCAGTTACCGATAAAAGGAGTTGTTACTAAGGTCACGCAGCTCTTAGCTTCTCCGGAACGTTCCGGGCCAGGAGTATTGAATTACAATCAACCACGAGTTTCCATAAATCGAGTATCAATCTTAAACATTATGGGAACTGCCGATTCCGTTATTCCTTATGAAGGTGGTACTGCAGGAGTTTTCGGTAACGATCCTGACTTTGTGCTGATGTCTGCATTGGAATCCATGGAGATATGGGCTGATCACAATGGCTGTGATTTTGCACACTTAGAGTCCGTTGTAGCAACTAGTGGTGATGGCACTGCTGATCATTACGTGTATACTTGTCCTGAAGGAATTTTACTGGAACACTACGCAGTGAACGAAGGCGGTCATTCGATAAACGGAAGCATTGACGGAGATGAGGTCGACTATAAAATGGCATATGACTTCATCTTTGCATTGGAACATAATTCGCCAGATGCTGGGTCACCTGTAACTTCCCCAATCAAGGAGGGGTGTAAGGATGATGCTGAATGGCATGGAAAGTTTGATGTTTCACACAACTGCGACTATGTTGCTCTTAATCCTGAAATTCGTTGTAACTTTGTGGATAACAATAATATTTCAGCTTCGGTTGCGTGCATCGAAAGTTGCGGGAGTTGCGGTAATGATGACGAAGTACCTAGTCCTCCTCCTGTTTCACTTCCTGTCGCAGGACCGGAAGCACCTTGTGAGGACGATTTTGATTGGTATGGAAAGTACGACGTTTCACATAATTGCGACTATGTAGCTCTTCAACCTGAAATTCGTTGCAATTTCGTAAATGATGAAGATATTCTTGCGAGTGTGGCATGTTTGAAAGCCTGCGGATCTTGCGGTGGGGGTGAAATTCCGGTCTCGACTCCAGTCGCGTTTCCTACCTCCGAGCACCCCTGCGTAGACGACCCAGACTGGCATGGAAAATTCAGTTCTACGCACGACTGTCATTATGTCAGCGATGATCCGAACAATAGATGTAATTGGGAGAGCGAAGAAAATTTACCAGCAACTCAAGCATGTCCAGTTACGTGTGGTACTTGCGTAAGCCCTTCCTCGTTGCGACGTAATTTAAGACAGAAACCAGATTAACAGAGGTGCAATGAATTAGAAAACATACCTACTTAATTCTCTATTTCTGGGATTTCGATGAAACGGGAAGGTGCGTAATCCCTGCCATGAAGCGATGTAATAAAAGACAGAAACAAACGGAGACTCATAAAATTAGAAAACATAACTGCTTAATTCTCTATTTCTGCAAACTCGATGAGACCATAACATCCACCCATGCATACACTCGCCCAGAATAAGCCAACTGCAGACCATGGAATAAATGAAAGCCAGTATATCCATGTCATGGTAGCAATCCACAAATAGAATGAGGCTCCAATAATTATTGTGTTGTCTGCAAGGTTTTTTGAAGTTTGACATGTCCAAGTTAACGGAGTAAGTATTAGACCAACTATTCTAATACTCAAAGCGTTATTCGAATTTTTCATTAATGTAGATGCCGTTGCTCCTAGTGGGACAATTGTTTCTCTAAACTGGTCTTCAATTGAACCAAAACCTACCCGCTTCTTTCCCAATATAATTGTTTTGCCAAGGATTACAACAGATCCTACAAAGGTACACAGGCAAATACACATTACCCATATGGCAATGAGTACATTGTGCGCAGGGTACGACGAAGCAACAAAATTCTTGTTCCCGTTCAGAGCACATGCCCACTCTTCTATCTTTCGAGCGACTTCCAACACAATATGTTCCGGAAGGGCAAGTGGGGTTCCAGGTTCTGCACAAAGAGGTTCCTGTTTGCCCCACCAAGCTTGATTCCCAACTGAAACTCTCGCAATTCGATACTTGTATCGCTCGAGACCTTCTGTGGCGGCAGCCGACAACAGTGGAATCGCTGCAAGACCTCGCGGAATACTACCTCCCGTTCCCGCATTAGCACGTGTTTCCGATTCCATCTTATCCTCTAAATTGTCGTTGCTACCTCCATAAACACGTTGCTGTCTCTCACACTCATCAATATACCGCATCATAGCTTCGTTCTGTCCCACTCCTCTCTTCGACTTCCATGCATTAAATTTCGCTTTTTCCGCTACAAGGTTGGCGTTGGACGGCAACGAGGGGATACAATCCGGGGCATCCCCACTGACTGCTTGTTTGTGAAGAGAATATAGTTCAAGCCGATCTCGATTCTATGGGTGACAATACAACACAACACAACATTATAGAATAATACGAGGATGCCAACGTTAGAGAAACTTGTCATTTACATGCACTTAATAAATGCACTGCATACATGCATATTCCAAAATCACAACAACAACAACAACAACAACAACAACAACAACAACAACAACAACAACAACAACAACAACAACATGTACGCACCGATGGAAGTCGTTCTGGTTTCCATTCTTTCATAGACAGAACCTTTGACCGGAACAAAGCTGATGAGCTACTCATTGTACGATATCGAGAATGAATTCAGTTGGTTGGTTAGTTAGTGTGATGTAATATTATAATATAAATATTGTGATGAGGTATGTAAGTACATGGACACGTAGACTCTATATAGGAAAGCTGGTGGTTTGTATGTTTGTATGATAGTATGATAGAATTGCAGAGTAATCCCGATGTGTGATGTGTGATGTGTATCGTGCTGTGTCCCTTGTGCCCTTGTGCTTCGTGAGTGCGTGGTGTTCGTGTACATGTACAGTATTAAATACGAGATTCGAACGGGATGAGGACGTGTCATTGAGTTAATTTAGGGATTGATAGGTTACAAGTTACAAGGTTATATTATATAGGTTTAGGTTAAGACTTTTTTTAGGACAATGTACCCAGTACCCGGGCTAGGGTTGGGGTTCACAGTGTATACAGTGTATACAACAAGAGATATAAGATAAAATGTATGAGCTCAAACGAAGATATATATAGTATAATACATTTATCCATGCTTGAATGGCTGGATGATATGCAAACAATTCCTTGGAGAAAAAGACACAAATTAACCTAGATCTATATCTCATTAACTTATCGCGGTTTTTGTCACTTCCTACATCTAGCCACTTAAGAAGTCTGGAACGTCATATCTTGGAATTGGAGGCGATGCACTCCCGCTAGGTCCATCCATGTTGAATCCAGTAGCAAGAACAGTAATCGTTATACTGTCGTCATCGACAGCGTCGTCCACCATTGCTCCAAAAATGATATTTGCGTCATCATCTACTGCATCATAAATTACTTGCGCAGCCTTGTTCACCTCTACGAGACTCATATCGCGACCTCCAACAATATTGAAAACAATCCCCATGGCCTTTTCAATGGGACTGTCAAGAAGTGGACTGGATATGGCAGCGGCTGCAGCATCTTCTGCTCGAGTTTTCCCTGTTCCCATTCCTATACCCATCAAGGCTGTTCCAGCCTCATACATTACGGACCTGACATCAGCAAAATCAACATTTATAAGTCCTGGTCTTACAATTATTTCACTTATTCCAACAACTCCTTGTCGTAGAATATCATCTGCAACGGCGAATGACCGTTCCAAGGGAGTATTTTCGGGTATGATTTCCAGCAATTTGTTATTTGACACGACAATAACCGTATCAACTGACTTGCGCAATCGATCGATGGCTTCGGTGGCTTGTTTCATTCTTCTACGTCCTTCAAACAAGAATGGTTTAGTGACAATACCCACAGTAAGGGCTCCACACTCCTTCGCTACCTCTGCGATGACAGGCGCGGCACCACTACCAGTTCCACCTCCCATACCACTCGTCACGAAACATAAGTCTGACCCTGCAACCATAGCAGCAATTTCCTCACGTGATTCCTCTGCTGCAAGACGTCCAATTTCTGGGTCTCCTCCGGCACCAAGACCACGAGTAACCCCAGCTCCAATATTCAAAACTTGGGCGCCCTTAGCTTTAGATCGACCCAATGCCTGAGCATCTGTATTGATTGCCCAAAATTCCACGCCTCCAATCCTTGTTTCCATCATTCTATCAATGGCATTACTTCCACCTCCACCTACACCAATGACTTTGATAACACAAGGGGACAATCCACCTTCTGGCATGAGCACTTCACTCATCTTCACTAATGACAAATTCGATCTAATTTTCGACTTTACTCCACCAAAGGTAAACGCGGACACCACCATGTCGTTCCATATTATCGCCAACAAACACAATGAAAACGCAACATATTTATGACTTAGCTTTTGTTTGTTGAATCGTGCATAGCTCATTTTTATTCTAAGTTTGCCAACTTAATGTGAGTCCGTCTGTCAGTAACAAAATCCGATCAAACAAGTTCAAGTTTGTAAAATTTGTCTTCGACGTCCTCCCAAAAAATGTGTATTAGCAATTCTCTGAAAAAGGCTTCAATGTTGTAAAAATATCAATGCGTTTTATCGTCAAAAAGTATCTTGATGGTTTCGTGAATTACATGCACTGGATTATGCAATGGATGACATTGAAGCCGAGATGAAAATCGGAGGGGGGAGAGGGTTGAGGGTCAGAGGGTTGGAAGTTGGATGAGGATGAGACATGGACATGAAGCATCATGTGGCATGTATGCATGTGTGATGTAAGCGATCTCTCACGTACGAGAGTATGTGCGCCTGTGTACGTAAACCAACGTTCCATAGCTTACTTAGTCATTCTCGTACGTAGTAAGTACTTGATATTAGGATGTACCGCATGTGCATGTGCATGTGCATGTGCATGTGCAAGTGCAAGAGCATGTGCGCGAGATATCGCGATCCTTTCATCTCAACTTGTGACTTGTGAAGTATAAGTATGTCACCGCACCGTTCCACCGCCATCAACT
>Ga0209092_10004767_pt1 | contig 11179 bp, 10 predicted proteins | sample FraStrMetagenome_FD_187446 | JGI IMG/M metagenome (GOLD analysis project Ga0209092, IMG submission 187446) | Marine eukaryotic phytoplankton communities from Arctic Ocean - Fram Strait ARC3M Metagenome (SPAdes) (version 2) | ecosystem: Environmental > Aquatic > Marine > Oceanic | place: Fram... | reverse complement strand
ACACACACACACACACACACACACACACACACACACACACACACACACACACACACACACACACACACACAAAACAACATTCGTGCAATTTGCATTTTCATTTTCAGACACATCGCCTGTTCCCCGAACCTTACAGAAGAAAGTACAGCGCAAATGTACGAGAGTTTTTACACAAACTTGACTTGCATCACCCAACTTCGTTTTACGCTAACTCCTCTTCTCTACGATCGATCAACGAGAGAAAGAAAGGTTAATGTAAAAATACATACATACATACATACATACATACATACATACATACAGCTACATACAGATACATGCTTCGCTCGAATAGACGTCTGACAACAATCGTTTGAACCTAATTTTATTTTTGTAGCAGTCAAAATAAACCAAACACCTCGTCTCACTCAAGAGAGCTCGATAGTTCCAAACTTTTAAAAGGCAGATAAAGAGAGGGAGAGTATTGACTATTATTTACGAACGGTGTGTCAAAAAACGCATTCAACGTAGTACGTGTTTTTATTGAAATATTTTCTCTTGTCATATATCACATATATACATATACTGACTTGAGCATCATCCATCACATCACAGACAATATACCTAAAGTCTAGTCCAGTTCATCGAGATATCCATCCCATCCCATCCCATCCCATCTATCCCACCATTGATCCAATTCGGTAGCACTCATTGAATCCAATTCATCCATCATGTCTTACAAGAAAGCAATCCTTTCCATCACCTTAGCCTTGGCCTCCATCGGAACCAATCAGGCGTTTACCCTCCCCAAGCAGGCCCTCACTGCTGCTAGCAGTAGCAGTAGTACAACTGCTCTCTCAGCTGATGCTCGTTTCAATTCTGATGGAGCTCGTGTAGTACCGTACGGAGAAGCCAACCGTAAATTCCGTCGTGATGTATTTGGTCATGATGATTGGCTCAAACATCGTAGATCGGATCGTTTTTTGTACAATCTTTCGACCATTGCATCCTCTGGAATTTGGAGGCAATTGGGACAGGAAGTGCTTTCCGTTACTATTATTGCGACCTTTGTGTGTGCTTGGAATGACCTTTTGGTGACTGGATATACGGATTTGGAAGGTGTTTCGCAAGCAGCCCTCTTGGCTACGGCTGCTCCTTTGTTGAAGTTGCCTGCATTGCCCTTCACATTGTCCTCGCCCAGCTTGGGTTTGCTCCTTGTGTTCCGTACCAATGCTTCGTATGGACGTTGGAATGAATCTCGTATTCAGTGGGGAGTTATGGGTACCGAAAATCGTAATATTATGCGTATGGCGGCTGCCTGGTCGTCTCCTATGAGGGAACCGGATAAGGAAAAGCGTGTTGCTGCCGTACAGGAGGTCGGAACTGCGTGCTACACTTTCATGAGATCATTGTTACGTCATGTTTCGGGTCCTCCCGATGAAGAAGCCTTCCGTGCTGATTTAAGGGCTGCTCTTCCTGAGAAGGAGGCTGAAGGAATCATTAATGCTGGTCATCGTCCCTTCCGTGCCTTGTTCTTGCTTTCTAGAAGGGTTGAGGCTTTGCCATTAAGCGAGAGGCAGCGCATTGAGGTTGACAAAGCATGTGTAATCATCGGAGATGTTTGCGGAGGAACTGAACGTGTTTACGGTACTCCCGTTCCTCTCTCATACACTAGACATACCAGTCGTTTCCTGACTACCTGGTTATTCTTGCTTCCATTTGCTCTCTACGAACCTTTTGCCAACAGCTGGAACCATATTGCCATGATTCCTGCCGCTGCTGTTCTTTCCGTGTTCTTGTTCGGTATCGAGGAATTGTCCGTTTACCTTGAAGAGCCTTTCTCAATTTTGGCGCTCCCTGGTATGGTTGCAGCTATGAAAGGATTTTCGGAGCAGTTACCCCAATGGCATGCCTACTACACTGAAGACGAATTCACGGATACGATCTACGGAGGAGAAGAATTCAGTAACTTTCCCACCGATCCAACCAACGGAATGGGAACTGAGAGGGCCCAGCTTTACAAATAGAGATTATGTCCTCTGATATCATTCAATATCTGACTTTGAGATGATCGATGAAATCAAGTTTTCAATTATAGTACGATAATTTTAGTACCTTCTAAAAGACTTTTCGAATCCAATATGTAATTCAACTTTCACGGTCATGAGCACGTAGCCAGTGGTTCAATTTGTTTACAGGATATTGCTGTACTATGAACTGCTTACAAGAATTTCTCTCCTGAACAAAATGTACGGAGCGCAAAATACAAAATATGCGTTTGGCAGAAATTTTTTCATGCGAAAAGATGCTGTGTATGAGTTCTCTTGCTTTCCTGTCGGATTCTTTCAATCTCCTCCTTTGAAATAGTATACGTACTTTCATCTAACTTTTCTTTCCTATCCCAACAATTGCACATAGTGTAAGTTTTAAATGAAGCAAACCAATCCTTACAGCATATAAAGAAGCACAGTGGAAAATTCTAAACGTAAATGAACCACAGGCAATGGAAAAGGGTGGTAATTCCCACACTGTGGAATCGAACAATTCATCAACTACTGTTAGCAGTGAATCTTTGCATAACGAAAATATCCCCTTCCACCCAACAGAAAAGTGCGAGATTTATATTAACAAACATCCTCTTACTGTTGGAAGACGACAAATCGCAATTCACAAAATTAAGTAATTTTAGGACATTATCATATAAGATGTCAACCTGGTGGAGTGACAGTTGAATCAGCACCATTGGCCTGGAAACTTTCTCTGTCCTGATCTTGCTCCGACATTTATCATTTTTGGATGAAAGAAGGCAAAACATTAACCAGACGCTAAACCTCTAAAAACTTGCAACAGTGTTTGCAACTGGCGCTTTTGTGCGCGCGATAAGTCGCCCATGGCCGCTTTTGCGCTAATGTTCTGACCAGCTTGACGCAATACATTACCTGCATGAGCTGATATGTTCGCATCGTTAGGATTGAGGACCACTGTAATCTCTTGAAGCCATTCAAGCTCGACTTTCGGGTCGGCGTTATTAGGCTCAGCAAGAGATGCACTAAGCTGCTGCATCAGACACAGTAAAATTGCTTGGCTTACAAGAAGATTTTCTTCATCCAATACCAATGAAATATCTGCATTTTCACATGCAAAGACAGTTAACTCGGCACTGCTCGCAGACAAAGCGGTCGTAAATGCAACTTCGTAATTTCCAACCTCCAACTCATTTGAAATTGTCTTCTTCAACTTATCCATCTCATTCATTGGTTCTTGATTTGCAGTATTGCTTTGTTGAGAATTTACAGCAATGCGAAGCTCGGAAACTTCTCGTGTGAGATTATCAATAGTATTCGCCATGACTTTTATCATGTCACTCATTTCGCTCATCAACTGTAAACTTTCACCATTTTGTTGTGGCGGTAAAACGGATTCAACACTTTTCGCTACTTGCGAAAACATCTCATTAGTTGCAATTTCGTACGCTGGAACAATAACTTGACGCATGGTCTAAATAAAATAAAATACATTTGAGTTGATCACTATAAAATGGCTGGAACTAATCCACCCAAATGACGTACCTCTTCAAAAGCATCCGTTACTGGGGCTTTCACACTATCTGAAATAGCATCTGTTACCTCCTTTGTACGTATGTGGCTACTCTCTTTAGCATGTTTTGTCAAGGCCAAGCGCAGAGGTTTGGATACACTGATTTCGATAGATTGGCTAACAACTTTTCCCAATGCTGGTATAACAGTTTCTTGCATCTCTTCCTTAACTGTCTTCTGAATTTCGCCTATGAGAACTGCATCCCGTTTCTTTGACGAAGATACAATAGATTTACTGACAGCCCTAGTCACTTTCTCCAAGTCAGCCTCAGAGATGGATGCTTTCGAACTTGACGGTTCAGACGAATTTAATTGGGCCGACAGGTTTTTATCTTCCCTCTTAAGAATAGAGATCTTTCCAGATGGAGGGGGAGGAGGAGTATTTTCTCTTGACTTTGACTGTTTTTTCGAGACGCTTGTACGTTTATGGTTCTCATTCCTCGAAATGGACTTTGATTCGTCTCTTTGCGTGAAATGAAAACGAGCATTGCGACTGAAGATTAGTGGCGGAGCGAACAGAAATGTAAAGTCGTTACTTACCCTTGAATAAACTTCGACGTCGTTTTTGAAGGTATCTTTTCTACTTTATTGAGCAACTCCTTTGGCGAAAGAAGGTGACCTGGTGAGTTCGCCGTCACGGGTATGGGAGGAGGTGATGGTGTTGGTATCCGAGTCAACTCTTTTGAACCAGTTGAAGACTCCACATTTGAGGGGTCTTGGGTGATCGAAGCGTCTCCTTGATTTCCAGATATAATCGACCCTAACCAGTTCGAGAAACCTCCTGAATCATCTTGAACAGAATCATTATTTACTGGTGGGAGAGTCTTTGACATATCTTGATTTGTGTCTTCAATAGGAATATCCGCAGCATCATTTCCGTCATACTCATCGTCAGTAGATTCGTCGTCAAGGTCATACTCTTCTACATCGTCTTCTTCAATAATATTACCTTTAGAGCCCTCAATGCCGTCTTTGATAAGGACGCTTTTTGCAACAGGTACAGATGAAGCAAAATAAGGTAGACAAGATCCGACCTTGAGTTTTACGTGTTGAACGGCCTTATCTTGAACACTAAACAACGACACTTCAGATTCGTCTTCAACAGAGTTAAGAGATTGTGCTCCAACGTCCAAATCGTTGATATCAGCAGCTGATACCAATGGACACCACGCATAAAAAGGGTGGAGAACACGGAACGGTACCAGAAAGTCAAAACGATTTTCGGATGTCGACAAATGAATAGCGTAGAGATTTCCTTCGTCCATGTCACCAAACATTACAAAAGACGAGCTCGAGCATGTACACAGTGTTGTTATGAACCGTCGAGGGCTTTCAATAGATTGGTAAAATTGAAATTCTTGCAGTTTCTGGGTTACATTTGATCCGTCCAAGGTCCATAATATTGCCCTTGTATTATTGGTAGACGTAGTCATAAATGCTACTCCACTTCCCGTATACTTTGGCAAAAAGAAAACTCGTTTCGCTGAGTCATTGTCTTTGGCGCTGCTCTCTATTTCAATGGTTGCCAGGCAACTCACAAGCGCCATGCCGTCCGTGCCTACATTATGATTCGCCACGGTTAAATCCCATATCTTAACGCTTCCATCTGCCGCACACGTTATCGATTTTGTCGCATCTTTCGACCAATCAACGTCAATAAGCGGTTCACTATGTCCGCGCATTCGGGCTCCGAATGATGGCTGTACTGGATCTTCTTGACTCGCCCCATTCCCATCCAACAACTTATTATATGAATCACACACAGCATGTCCTTCTTTAAGATGAGAAGATGTCAATAGTCTAGTAGTTTCAATATGTGCAGCCTCATGAATACAAGATTGACGAACGCCGTCAACTTTTGCAAAGGCATCGGGATTGCTATGGCGTATCAACAAGAACATATTAGGCGTAAAAGGATGCCACGTTACCCGACAGGCTGGATACCTAATTTGCAACAACTTTTCACTCTGAACACCATTATCTTTAAATATCCTCCACACAATCACTCCACTGTTAATTCTAGCGGCAGCAGCAGCATCAGTAGCCTTGGAATCATCATCTCCACCCTTATCAGCAATAAACTCATCATCCCCAAACGTCCCTACACTGGCCAAAACATCCGAAGTATCACTAAAAAACTGCAAATCATAGACAATCTGCCGCTTAGACGACGCAAACCCACCATGACCACGCAATAACATCCTAGCAGCATTCCTCCGATCAATAACACGAATTAACCCATTTTTCGTAACATAACAGATATACTGAGCATTCACGGCAATCGTCGATCCAGAATACGGAAATTCCGGTGGTACACTTGGATAATGTGCAATGGGAAGGGTAGCAGTGGGCTGCTGTACATCTCCCTCTTGTAAGGTAGCGTTATACGATAACACGACATCACCAGCGGCAGCGGCAGCAGCAGCATGTGGCAAACTCGTCCCACTGTAATTTGGTGGCACTGCTTTCATCTGTGTCTCACTACTGCTCGTTGGTTCGTTTGAAGTTGAAGAAGAAGGTACGATAGGGGGTGGAATGTTATTTTGACGTAGGAATGTATTAAAGTCGAATGCACCAGAGGGTGGTGCATTATTGGACATTGTCATGGGATTGTGTTTTGGGTGTGTTTTCCTGGTTGTTTCGTGGTTTTGTTTTTGTGGACATGGAAATGTATGAAGTACGTTGTGTGTTTGTACGTGCGTAGTGCGTAGTGCGTAGACTTTGTTGGTTGTGGGCGTGGCGTGGTGTGGACTGTGGATCCAAAATATCTTGATCTCTCTCTTGATGATACAGACCTGTAACTGGGTTTCAAATGATTTAGCTAATATGCGAAGTTCTTTCACAGCCAACCATTTGATGGTTCTGTTGTTTGGATAAAAATAATGATTTATGATTTATGATTTACGGTGAGAAAAAGTAACATTTCAAAAGTTAGTACTTTTGTTAGGGCAGTAGAAACTAAGTAGTGTGGATAAATCAAAATACAGTTGATATGGGGAGTAAAAAGAGAAAGTCTGTTTCAAAAGCAAAGCCTTCTAGTGAGGGAGAGAGTGGGAGGATGGACCGACGTAAGCAGAAGAAGGATAAGAAGGCGGCAGTCGAGGTCGTGGAACAAGAAAGTATTGTAAGTGGCACGGAAACGGAGGAATCGCCGCTTCCTGATGAAGAAGTTATAACGGAAGAAATGGTCGAAGAGTTGAAAAGCAAGGTGGCAGCTCGTTTGACGGAAGAAGATTATGTAGATGACGACGACGACGACGATGACGATGACGATGATGATAGGTCAAGTGAAAATGCAGATGACACGAAGGAAGAAGGAAAAGGAGTTGGAAAAGAAGACAAAAATGATGAACAGTCTTCAAGTAATGAAGAGGATTATGGTGAACAACCAGTTTTGGCAATAAAGATGCAACTGAGTGATGGGAAGTATCGTAACAAGCAGCGTTGTTTGCTGTTGTCATCTCGCGGCGTAACATCTAGGTATCGTCATTTTCTCGAAGATTTGCGTACGCTCGTACCACACCATAAGAAGGATTCTAAGCTAGACGTCAAACATGGAGATAATGGCGGTGTTGGTCGAGCTGTAAACGAGATTGCTGACATAAAGGGTTGCAATTCTGTTGTTTTTCTCGAATGCCGAAAACGTGGACAAGATGCTTACCTTTGGATGGGTTACACTGGGACTGCCGCTGTTACTAACTCTGCGATCAATAGCTCTGGAGGACCTAGTGTGAAATTCCATTTAAGTAATATTCATACCATGGATGAATTGCGCATGACTGGAAATTGCATGAGAGGAAGCCGTCCAGTGTTAACTTTCGATTCTAGTTTTGATAAGTTGGACCACCTCAAGCTTTTAAAAGTCATGTTGACGGACGTGTTCGGAACTCCACGAGGTCACCCTAAAAGCAAACCTTTTATTGATCGAGTTATGGGGTTTTACTACGCTGATCGTAAGATTTGGGTTAGAAATTATCAAATCAACGACGAACAGGCATCGAATGCAAAGGAAGCTGCGGAACTGAAGAACGGTGGACTAAATACACAACTAGTTGAGATTGGGCCTAGGTTTGTCTTAAATCCCATTCGAATATTCAACGGGTCGTTTGGAGGTCAAACTCTTTACACTAATCCGGATTATGTGTCTCCCAATATAATTCGTGCGCAATCTATGCAAAACAAGGGCGAGTCCTACCAAAATAGAAAACAAGCTCAAAGATTAGCCAAAGAAAGAAAGGAAAACATTGTTTTGCCAAATGATCCCTTAGCAAAAGTTTTTCTTTAACGTAAAGAGAGTTTATTTTTTAGCGAACACTCCCAACCCCTCCCTGTGACGTATGTATAATACATTCGATGTTTTGTGTGATTGTCCTTGTGAGGTACTTGCAAAAACTTATGGTTTCCAAGTCGTTTCTCATCCCTTTGGTCCTTGTTTCACTGCACACCAATTTGTACCTCTCCTCGCTAGAAAACAACCTATCTTGACACGTTGAACTTCTCGCGGAGTATTTGAAACGATCTTATCTCTCAATTCTATTTATTTTTAGAATACATCAACTTTTCCCCGCACAAATAATACCATCCAACCATTTCATTCTTGTTCCAGTGTCGAAAGCAAAATTTGCAGAAATAATCTTTTACAGCAGCTTTTTTTTAAACTGCATGCTTTTATTTTATTAACTTCTACTCTTGTACGCAGCTTTTTATGTTCATTTTCATTGCGTGTCATGTGTCAAATCAGGCTTGATATTCATGTGCTTATTTGTTATTTTCCGATGCCTTCGCCTTTCCTACCTTATGCTTTAGAGAATACGAACCACGTACATTGTTCATTCTACCGAAACAATGGTACACTACTCCGGAACAATGCTTTATCGCTAAGTAGAATCGACAAGTATCAATACATTGTCCGATACCTCAGATTCAATATTCATGACTGCTCATGATTTCAACCTTTTGGCACAGAATGAGAACTCATGATTGATGTTATGAGGCCGTTCCATACGGTAGCACGAAAACGAGAACGAACTTCACAAGTTCGTTCTCGTTTTTACAGTTTCGTTTTACCGTCCCACACCCACATCCTGAAACGAGAACGAACCTCTTTCTTTTGCGTTACAAACAGACAAACACCAGACAAACGTAAGACAAAACATTCTCCAAACTCACACATCACCATGGGCAATACACAGTCAAATCGCAACCCTTCATCCGTGCCGCAATATTTCGATCCAGTAACACATGTATTTTAGCTTAGATAGTTATTTTAAATTTAGGAGGAAGAGGGAAATAGAGAAGCAAGAGGACGATGTTTTCTACGAGACTTCGATCGAGTTACTCACTCAAAGTCCCGAGAAGCGGAAGTGAAGGAGGAGGGCCAGTTAGGAACGAAATCTTGAGATGTATCGTTGTCCGATGAATTATAAATTAAAGTGTGTCCCCTTACCGAAACAAGTTGGTATCAGATATATATCGAAAATCCGGACTTAGATAGTGATCGCTTCCAGAAAAAAATTCGGAGACGCTTTAGGATGTGTTACGTTTCATTTCGGAGGCATATGGAGGATGTAAAGCAATCACATTTCTTTAACCCGTGGACAACGGGATCGCGTGACGCAGTAGGTAATGCTAGCACTCCGATTGAGTTACTTGTTTTGGGAGTATAAACTGGTTCGCTTTTTGGTAGAGTTAGAGACCAACCGTAGTTCTGGTTAATCCGGTTTATGGTTGGAGATTTTTGTAAGTTGACTTTATTGACAGGCAAGGAAGAAGCGAATACTAGCTGAGGTTAAGAGGTATCAGATTAAATGATATATCTGCATCATGCAACTGTCATAGGACCTAACCCGTTCTAGTCTAGAGCGGCAACCAAAATAGGGATGTGAGAAAAAGTCAAAGGGTAATAATGTAAAAATGGTATATCACGTAATTTAAGTTTTCATTATAAACTAGAAATATTGAGGTGGTTAGGTAAAATATTATTATTTTGCTTGAAGGATTAAGATTAATAATGTATCCGTCCATTTGCGCTAATTACTAATTTAAGTTATGTACTTAACATCTCTTTGTTTTCGTTTGAACCCAAAAATCGTAATCTTCACTTCTACTCAATAGTTAGCACCTACAAGTTCATCCTATTTTCACTTCCCTTACTAGAAAATAAATTTAAAATTACTGGACGATTTTCGAAGGCTAACATCAAAAAAGGCGTTTCCAGATTTCTTCGAGGATGAATCTATTTGTTTCAAATCTAATTTTAGATACGATAAAGCAAAAAGAATAGTATTTGGTACAATGAACGCATAAAGTTGACTAGAATTGCTCAGTAACTTTATGACAAAGATGCAGGATGCAGGTCTCTAAACAATTACCTGTTGACTACTTCCATTGGACGAATTATTACTACCGAAGCCGAAAAACATACTTTGCGCAGCACCAAAAGAAGCGTTCGCCATCATTTCTTTCACCTTTTGTTTTTGATCTTTCGAACAGCACCAGTAGCCATATACATTCGCACCATTCAACACCAACGCACACACTACAACTAACGCCCAACTTATATTCAATTTCAGCAAACCAACGATCAACAATACCATCCAAATCATCGGAGTCACATACAACACCGTCCAAAATAGCTTCGAGTCATGTTTGTGACCCGGATCTTGGTCCATCTGCTGCGTTGCTGATTCATAAATCCACTCCGTCGATCCATCCGGATTCACTTTATTCCACCATCGCAAACCCACCAACAATCTCCCCGTCACATTCTTCACAACCCAAAAATCAAACGCATTCAACATGATACACACCACCGCTATAAACACGAAATCTCGTTTTTCAAAAAACCCACCGGTAATGTACACGGCAAACGCCAACAGCTTAAAAGCAAAGTGAAAAAACGCTGGAATGGGATGCCTCGATTTTTTTAAAAATTGAAATGTGTTTAATATACAGTTTACGTGAAAACCTAGCAAACATCTTAGGACACAAGATTTTAGAATGTTCCAGCCTCTGCCAAAGCTGCTGCTGTCATTATTAATATTATTAGCATTATTAGCAGGATTGGGTGTCGCTGTGTATCCGGCCGTCGCTGTCATCGTCGGTTCCGGCATGTTACTCGTCATTTCTAAATCGTTCAATCCCGCAAATGGATCCGCGTGATGTTCTTGTTGGGCAGGGTTTTTATTCATGATGTTATTATTATTCATATCATTATTAATATTAGGATTGTAGGCATTCGATTCCATCATGGTTTGATTTCTTCGAATTTGAGTGTGGGGAGGACGAGGACGAGGATATTGCTGAGGAGGGATGGGAGGAGGATTTATGAATAATTTTATTGTGGGAAATGTTATACCGGTACAATGTACCTATACCCTAACTCTTCTGCGATGCAAATGGCAGTTACACAGTTGGAAAAGCTAAACTCACTGATAGACGTTATCAATTGGCAATGAAATGACGAAGCGCCGAAGACCAGGGGTTGGTATCAACTCCTGATACCGTATCAAAAACGTAATACTGTATTAGATACAATACGGCATCTAATACACATTTTTGAAAACTGAGTATTTGTATTAGTATCGGTATTTTTTTGTGATTGA
>Ga0209092_10004765_pt1 | contig 11183 bp, 3 predicted proteins | sample FraStrMetagenome_FD_187446 | JGI IMG/M metagenome (GOLD analysis project Ga0209092, IMG submission 187446) | Marine eukaryotic phytoplankton communities from Arctic Ocean - Fram Strait ARC3M Metagenome (SPAdes) (version 2) | ecosystem: Environmental > Aquatic > Marine > Oceanic | place: Fram... | reverse complement strand
TGAGGAGAAGTATGAGAGAGCTCGAAAATGTTTCGAGGATGTCGTGAAGATTAGGAAGGCTCTGAATCAAAATCAACACATTGAAGTGGGAAACTCTTTGCAAGAAATTGGTTTCATGTACTTGACCACTGACAAGCACAACGAAGCTATCTCTTGTCTACAAAAAGCTGTGATGATAAAAGAGACGGTACTTACAGAGGGAATCAATTTTCAGGATGATCCATTTTTCACCTACGATAAGTCTGAGGTTGAGGATAATTTCATGAAGTGCTGTATCAAATTGTTTGAAATGCCTGATTCACTCAGTAAACTTGAAGGTCAAGAAAGGATCTTGGCTGAGGAGATGGAGTCGACTGACTTAAGAAATAAAGATATCAATAATGCCGCTTCTCGTGATCTTTTGAGTAAAGGTGAACTAGCGGTGAAAATTGGAAAGGTTTTTTTAAAGAATAATGATATCCACAAAGCACTAAATTATTTTGCAGAAGCTTCCACTCCACTTCAACAGAAATTTGGGCGCTTCAATCTAGAATTAGGCAAATATAACTTTGAGAAAGGTAAAGCCTACATGTCATTACTAAAATACAACGAAGCTGTCGAATGCTTCGAAGAATCAATCCAAATTTTAAGAGAAATCAAAAGGAACGAAAGTATTTCGTTTGCAGAAATATTGCACTACTTGGGAGATATGTATCTTAAAATAGATAAATATCAAGACGCATTACAATCATATAAGGAGGCTTTTTCTCTCAGAACGCGCATTCTAGGTGATGCACATATTGATACTGGAGATTCGTTACACCAGATTGGAATCATTAGTTTGGAATGGAAAAATGATTTAAATATTGCCTATCAATGTATTATTACTGCTTTGAAGATAAGGAAAAGCAAACTTGACCCAGACCATTTGGCCATAGCAGAATCTTTACATCATCTTGGAAAGATACACCACATGAGGAATGAGCTTCAAATGTCAAAAATTGTGTTGCTAGAAGAACTCAACATGCGGAGAAGAATTGATATTGACCATAAAGATCATGAAAAAATAGAAAAAATAGGAGATTGCTTGCTATCTGTTGGTGAATTGTTTTTCTCTCAAAAAGATATGGGGAAGGCAGAGCAATATTTTGATGAAGCACTTCAACTTTACTGCACTATATTTGGTAAAGAGCATTTAAGCAGTTTGAAATGCATGAATAATATAGGCGGTCTTTTCTATGAAACGGGACGTTTTGAAGAAGCAGTTGACTGTTTTCAAAGAGTTCTCCATGTAAGCTTACCTTGTATAGAACGTAATCATATTGAACTTGCCTACACGCATTTTCATTTCGGCCTGGTGTATGCGAAACTAGATAAGAACGACGATGCCATGGAAAGCTTTATTAAAAGTCTTGGGATTTATAAGCACCATTTCGGCAAGGAAAATGCTTTTGTTATAGATTGCATGAATAACATGGGAATCATATTCTTCAATGCTGAATATTATGACAAGGCTCTTAAATGTTTTGGACAAGCTCTTCATTCATGCAACAACATTTTTGGTGCCAACCATGAAAAAACTGGAGAATTAAGCAAAAAGATGGGGGAAGTTATGGTAAAAATGAGTAATTTTGATGCTGCTCTTGATCATTACCACGATGCGGCTTCTGTAATGGAAATGTCATTAAGGAGTAAATCCGGCAGTAAAGAGGAGATGCGCCAGGAATTGCTTTGTGTTCTAAATGAAATAGCACGAATCACGAAAGAGAGGTTTGGTAAAGAAAATGAAGAAATGGCGAATGTTCTTAGCCATATTGGGAACCTGCACGCAGAAAAAAAAGAGTTTGAAATAGCAATGAATCATTTCACTGAAGTTTTACGAATACATAAACTAATTCTAGGCCATGACGACATTGCTTTGTCCACAGATCTGCATAACATAGGAAGTATATACTATGAGACCAAAGAAAATAAAAAAGCAATAAAATATTTTGAGGAATGCGTTCGTATAACAAAATTAAAGCTTGGATCAGATTCACATGTGCTCACAGAAACATTAAGATGCATTGCAAATGCAGAAAGGCGTGAAGGGAATTTTGATACAGCTGCAGACTTTTTCAAGGAAGCAGTTCGAGTTTATCGTTTGTACATTCATTCAACTGGTCTCAATGATGATGTAAAGGTTGCAAAGTTGATGCACAATCTTGGCAGCGTACATGACCAAATTGGCAATTACGATTACGCTTTAAGACTTTTTGAAGAAGTGCTACAAATAGGGAAAAAAAATTTGAGCAGTGACAACATTGAAATTGCAAATATTTTGTGCAGTATAGCCAATGTTTATCGGAATAGAATAGAATATGATAAAGCTATGGAATGCTACGAGAAGGCAATGCATATTCATAAACTGAATAAAAACAAGGATACTCTTCTCACTGCAAAATTGTTGCATAGTATTGCACAAGTGTATGATGCAAAGGGCGACAGTGAGCGAGCTATAAGGTGCTACGAAGATGCTTTGTACGCGTACACAAGGATGCTTGGGCCAGATGATATTGACATGGCAAAAGTGTTAGGAGATCTTGGCAGTGTGTTAGATACTTTAGGTCATAGAGAAAAAGCCATCCGCTATTTTGAATCTTCTCTTGCTATTCTTGTGAAAAAGTTAGGGAACGATGACACGAGTGTCGCAGATGCGTTACTAAGTATTGGAGTCGCATTCGACAAAAATGGTCATTACAAAAGAGCCATGGACAACTACGACGAATCTCTTCGTATATATAATCTCAAGCTATCAAAAGATCACCTGAAAACAGCAAAACCTCTTCATAATATTGGTATAATTCAAGCAAAACAGGGCAAATACGCTCAATCAATTGGATCATTACGCGAAGCAATTCGAATAAAAGTTTTGAGACTAGGAGAGAGACATGTGGATGTTGCAGAAAGTCAATATTATTATGGAAATGTTTTTCGAGAGAGAAACGAGACGAAGGAAGCTCTTAAAGAACTCACCCGATCGTTTCAGATTCGAGCTACGATTTTTGGGCGAGACCACTTGGTTGTTGCAGATACTCTGTTTTGCATTGGTCTCACCCATTTACAACAAAAAGATTTTCAATCGGCGCTACAATGTTTAGTAGAATGCCTGAGAGTTCGAAGATTGCTAATGAGTAGTACTGCAATCAAAATTGCCGAGGTTCAACTTCACATTGGAAAAGTGCTACATGAGATTGGTAATTTATTTGAATCAGAAATATGTTTGAGAGATGCTTTACCCATCATGATCTTACAGTATGGAAATAAACACATCAAGATTGCAGAACTGTTCACTGTCCTCGGCATTGTCTTGAGCGACCAGAGAAAGTTTTCTTCAGCAATAGAATTATACGAAGAGGCCCTTGAAATCACTCTAGATTGCAAAGGTTATAAAACTATTGATACAGCAAATATTATTGAAAATATTGCTATAGCCTTAAAAGAGTCAAATTCATACACAGATGCGACCAAAGGTTTTCAAGAGGTACTCGCACTAAAGCAGGAAATCCTTGGAGAGAATCACTTAGAAAATGCTCCAATATTGCAATTTTTAGGATATTCATTGTTACATAGTGGTAATTTTCGTGATGCTATACGATGCTTAAAGCAATCGATAAGGTTGAAACGAGAAAACAAGAAAGCAGACCCATTGGATATGTCAAATAACTTAAATGATCTAGGGAAGGCATACGAAAAGCTTAATGACGTTCATAAAGCACTCAGTTGTTACGAAGAGGCATTCAAATTGAGAAAGCTTGCAAAAGGCACAAATACTTGGGATATCGCTTTAACACTGCGTGATAAAGGTCATCTGCACTTGGCTAAAAACGAAAAAGACAAGGCATTAAGCACTTTTCAAGATACAATCCGAATGATGGAAAATTTACTAGGTCTTAAAGATAGAAATAGCGATACAACCCTTGTCGAAAATGATTTTGATCGGGAGGCTAGACTATCTGAACTAAATGAGTGCTACGACGATACTTTATCGTTATTAAAATCTGATTTTTTCGATCGGCAGGTAGACATTGCAAGTATTTTACTCATGAAAGGTAACTTTCATGCTAAGGAAAATTCTTTCAAAAAAGCAGGTTCTTGTTATTCAGAAGTAATCGACATATATAAGGTATTGCTTCCAAAATGTTCACCACCGAACTCATCATTTTTATACCTAACTTTTCTTATTTTTGTTCTCATTTATTAGGAATATTTTCCTGGAGACCATTTAAGTATTGCCAATGTTTATCATAACCACGCCACAATTTTTTGTAATACGGGTGATTATGAAAGAGCTAAAGAACTGTACATGAAATCTCTTAAAATTACAAAAATAAAGCTTGGCGAAAGAAATTTGGATGTAGCCGACACCCTTTTTTCGTTGGGAAATGTCTATCGCAATCTTTTCGATTACAAGAATGCTCTAAAACATTTAGAAAATTCATTAGACATACGACAGCAACTGCTAGGAAATGATAATATCCTTGTGTCAAATACTAAGCATAGTTTGTGTTTAGTGCTGAGTAAAAGAGGAAAACATGAAAAAGCCATTCAGCTTACACAAGATACTCTCTTAATAAAAAGATCAAAACTCGGTATTGATCACTTGAGCACGATTTCTACAGTCCAACTACTTGGTACAATTCATACGAATAGAGGAGAATATAGTAAAGCTTTAACTTGTTTCCAAGAGGCTTTGCGTGTAAAAAGGTTTAAGTTTGGTCTCGAGCATATCCATGTAGCTGAGATATTATTCCAGATTGGTACCAACCATGAAAAGCAAGGAAATTTAAAGACAGCACTTCATATATATAAAGATGCAAGAAACATCTTCGAATTTAACATATTACTGAAATATAAGGGAACGAACCTTAAAATTGATCAGAAATTAATACAGAAAGATGCAGATGGCAAGGAAATTATTAATGATTTGAAAAAGTCTCTAGCTTTGCATGAAATTGAATATGAGAATACAAATACCAGCAACATCTTCAAGGCAATATTTGATCTAGGTATCATATACAACAAGTTAGATTTTTTTTATTCTTCCATCATGTGTTTTCAAGCGACATTAAATTTCTACAATAAGCATCTAAAGGGAGATAAAATGAGTATAGCTTCAACCTATCATCACTTAGGATGTAGCCATTCACGACTTAGGCAATTGGATAAGGCATTAATCTACTTTCATGATTGCTTGCAGATAAGGCAACTACAGTTGGGACCCAATCACGAAGATGTGGAAGAAACTCTTCATGAATTAGGGAATGTTCATGCAGAATTGGGTGAAGATGACAAAGCTCTAGTATATTATGAAAAAGCTGCAATGGCAAAAACTAATAGGAAAGAATTGAGAGGTTTGCTCCAGTACGATATAGTAGAACAGTTTAGATTAGGCATGATTCATAAAGAAAAGTCACAAAATTTTGATGCATTGCAAAAATTCGAAGAGGTATTACGGGTGCAAAAATTGAACCTTCCTGAAAATCATACGGATATCGCGAATACGTTGAGACACCTAGGTGATGTTTTAAGAGAACTAGGAAGGTACGACAAGAGTCTATCCCGTATCAAAGGCTCCCTTAGAATTTATAGAAACAATGGTAGAGATTCCATAAGTGTAGCGCATGCTTTATCGAGCCTTGGTATTCTATACTGCGAACAAACTAACTTTGGAGAAGCAATGAAGTGCTATAAGAAAGCATTGAACATTTTTCGAAAGTCGAATTCACAAGAGTTTATTCACATTGGTCGAACATTGAATAATATGGGAATAGTTTTAAAGGAACAAGGTGACACCGCACTGGCATTGAATTTTTTTAACGAAGCCCTTGTCGTTTTCAAACCCAAGTTTGGAGATCTTCACGAGGAAGTAAGTTATACTTTTAAGTATATAGGAAATGCGTATATGAAAAGAAAAGAGTACAATGAATCTCTGCATTATCTTGAAAAAGCTATTCTTGGAGAAGAAAGTCGGCGTGGAAAAAACTGTCTGACATCTCTCGGAATGCTACAGGACATGAGAATAGCACTTGAAGGAAAAGGTGACTTTGACCAAGCGTTACAATGTTTAGAAAAAATTCTTAGCATCCAAAAATCAAATTTCGGAGGATATCACAAAGATATTGCTGAAACTTTATTCAAAATTGGTACAATTCTATCTTTGCAGGGGAACCATGTTGAATCACTTGCTCACTATAATGGAAGCCTGGCGATCTTGGAGCGCGTCTTCAAATATCATGAAATGAATGAATATGAACGTGAAGTAATGATAAAGTGTTTTGATCATTTAATTGAAGAACTCAAATATAATTCAACTGATATGAGAGGTAGAATCGCTGAAATTCTCTTCAAAAAAGGGAATGCTTTAGCTAATTGGAAAAAAAATGACGATGCATTACAAGTCTACTATGAGGCTCTTGAAATACAAAAAAGTGTTTTGGAAGAGATCGATATGAAAAATGCAAATGCGTTTAATAATATTGCAAATATTTTAACAGAGGTAGGACAAATGAAGAAGGCTATAAAATATTATGCAAAAGCAGTAGAAATAACAAAAATACTTCTTGGGGATGAGCATTTTCTTGTTAGTGATACTTTTCATAATATTGGGCTTGCATATGACAAGCTCGATAAAAGTAATCATGCAGTCAACAGCTATAAAATAGCCTTGAAAATTAGAAGGGATAGCTATGGAAATGATCATGAGATTGTGGCTGCCACTTTATTTGGATTGGGAATAGCGTTAAATAAATGCAAACTTTTTTCTGAAGCGGCGAACAATTTCACAGATTGCTTAAGAATCAGACGCAGAAAGCTTGGTCCCAACAACCTAGTTGTAGCGACAACTCTTTTCAATCTCGGGAAATCATGTAAAAATCTATCTGAAGACAGCAGGGCACTAAATTACTTCGAAGAAACGTTGATGATACAACGCCGCTTACTTTGCGGAGATGATATGAGAGTTGCAGATACATTGATGGCTCTAGGTGAAGTGCACAATCATAGAGATGATTACGATAAGGCTATGATCTGCTACAACTCTGCGCTTACGGCCTACAATAACAAGGACGAAAGTGTCCCCAAATTATTCTCATCTATTGCAGAAGCTTTATTTCATGTAGGAGATATTTTACAAAAGCAGAATAAAAATGAAGATGCAAAATTACACTTCATGGATGCATTGCAGATACGGCAAGAGAAGCTTGGAGAAGGTCATGTGGATTGTGCTGAAACATTGTGCAACTTAGGAACTGTTCATTACTCACTGGGTGATTCAGATGAAGCCATGAATTCATACGAATCAGCAATGACTATATATCAAAGGGATGCAAAGAAAAATGACTTGAATGTTGCGAAAGTCAGACATTTGAAAGGAATACTTTTTTTCAATGAAGGGAAATATGAAGACGCAATGTCATTTTTCAATGAGGCATTACAATCGAGAGTGTCTCGACTTGGACAAGATCATGACGATGTTGCAGATACGCTTTATTATATGGGAAACATATTCAATAAATGGCAGGATGAAGAGAAAGCTTTCAAATGTTTTGACGCTGCGCAAACTATACATAGAAAAATAAAAGGGCTGAATAGTTTGTTCGTCTCAAACTCACTTTTTCATATGGGAGGTATTCATGAATCGAATGATCGAATAGAAAAAGCAGTAAAATGTTACACTGGATCACTTATCGGAAGGAGACAACGACTTGGAGATAATGCCGTAGAAGTTGCGCAGGTTCTAATTCGGTGAGTTAAGATATATTTCTTGAATAAGAAGAATTTCCCGAATTGCATCATTAATTTTTTTGATATTGGTTCAAATTTCAGGATGGGATATTTACATAAATTTAAATCAGAAAACAAAAAAGCAATCATTTGTTTTCAAGAATGCTTGCGTATCAGACGTTTGCATTTTGTTGAAGATAATTCGATCGAGGTAGCTCAACTTTTATACAATATGGGCGCAGTGTTTGCAACACAGCAACAATTCAAACAGGCTAAAAATTGTTATCACGAAGCTCTCACAGTTTACCGTAAGAAAGAAGAAAGTAATAAGATGAATGTAGCAAAAGTACTTTCTCTTTTAGCCGGTACACATCTGGAACTCGAAGACGTTGAGACCGCAATCAGATGTTATGATGAGTCCATTGATTTATACCGAGCTCATATACAAACAGATCAGATCCTAGTATCAAAAGGTGATGGTGTTGTTAAAATTGATGATGACCACATAGATTATGCGGATGCTTTATATAATGTTGGATTCATCCATTTCAAGAAAGATAATTATGATACGGCAATTAGTCATTATCAAGAATCTCTTCGCATTTACAGAGCTCCTCATGGTAACGACGATTTAACTGTGGCAAAGACCATGCACAGTCTTGCACTAGTATATTCAAAACAGAAAAAATATGATAAAGCAATGGTCTATTTTGAAGAAGTATTGCGGATTAGAAGCTTATACAAAGAACAAAGCAAGAATGAAGTCGAATATGCAGATACACTTCTGGGTATCGCACTTGTACATGAAAAGCAACGTGAATATTTAGAAGCTTTATACAATCTTGAGGAGTGTTTGCAGATTCGACTTTCACATTATGGTCAGAAAAGCATGTATGTTGCAGAAGTACTATCTAATATGGGTATTATTCAAGGTAATCTCCGTGACTTTAAAACCGCTCTAAAGCGATGGGAAGAAGCCCTTGTAATTTATGAATATTTGCGAGTCAGTACTGATGATTCAAGCGTGGTAAATCTAAGGAAAAATATTGAGAAGGTGAAGAAGTTACTTAAAAAATAGAGGGGAGTGTATATAGTCTCATCGAAGGACAATTTTGAATGGAAAGCTCTTGTGATGAAAAATGAGTTAATATGAAATAAACTTAACATATACTAAATGTAACAAAGTTGATATAAAACTCTAATTTGAGTGTGTTTCATTCTGATTTCTTCAAAGTCTTCTAAAATTTGTGGTGCTTCCAATAATAAATCATCTGCTGCTTCTAGTAACCAACATAATTCCAAAGCCACTCTTCCTTGAACTTTGGCTTCGTCTGCGGGATTTAAAAAGAGTGAACATATTAGGAACAAGTGGACTTCATTTCCATATCAAATCATGTTAAAAAGAAAAAGATGGCTATAAACAACTCACGGGGGTTATCTTTGGTATCCAAACATATTACATGAAGAGGTTCAAAATTATCTGGTTCTCTAGTTTGAAGATCTTCTACCACTGCATCAAAGATACGTTCTTCAAATGCAATGACAACGTCGTGGGTTGAAATGAATGAAGATGGCTTTGAATTGATAAAATATAAAATAAATGTATGAGTAAAGAAAATTGAGGTGTGAAAAGGCGATTATTTCCTGAAGCATGTGTAATAATAGGTACAACGCTTACCATATCCTGCCATCTCTGTGGGGCAAGCTACATATTGGGAAGAGGAGGTACAAAGGAATGAGATATTGCAACACTAAAGCAGAAATATTAAAACGTAAAACATATTAATTTGACGAACCTTTACAGCAGCACCACGTTTACATAGTTGCAAAACACCGTTTCGTATAAAGAATTCTTCGTCTTCATAGGTTGCCGATAAAGAGGTATACATTTCAGCATATGGAGTTCCAAACTTGAAGACTCGAGGCTCCAGAGCGGATCTCCCCGGAAGTCTATCGTTGGAATAAGATAAAAATAAATGATTAAGACAGAAACATTGATATCGTTTTGGAATTTAGAAATAACGATCAAACTTACCGCACTTGTGTACCTGTTCCATAACTCTCTACTTTCAAACCAGCATTGCTCAATACAACGTGAGCTTCCATAGAACGATTGATGTTACTTGAGCATACAACACCAAATGATAAACTGCAGTTTCGTTTTCTCGAAGATGCTGGAGGAGGGCCAGGCGGGGTTACTGGACGTGGTAAACGGGGAGCCATTTTCTCGTTTTACGAAGTTGAATTTTGGCTATCATAATATAACTAATATTTTTTTTAACTAATTTGACATAATTTCAGTATCTTCAACGTAAAGGATTCACGTAGGAAAGAGGTTCGACTCGGTGCCAAAATGAGATCAACACTGGGAAATGGAATAAAATTAAAAAAGAAGGCTAAATAATAAATAATGATCAAAGCAATGACTTTCAAAAAAATGTTTGAATTTGTGAAGAGAATGGAAAATAAGATTATTTTTCAAACATGAAAGAATTGAAATATCACCCTTGTGATATCTTCAATATCCTACAACTATAAAGAGTCCATCTAAATCATCACTCCAATCATGCCAAATATATTTTTGTACAGATGTTCAATTAAAGAAAGTTCCATTAAAAGGAATCCTCATATGGTGTAGTGATTTCACAGAAGTAAAATGATAAAAGGTAGGATTCTCGTAGTCTCCCAAAAACCACATCTTCCACCTTTCGAAAATATCTGCTTGAAATCGTAAATGATGTTGGGGCAATGCACAAACACTTGAATCCGTTGCGGAAATAGCCTGAATCAAGGCAGATTGATCACGTTCATACTGCAAGGATAAGAGAAGTGTTCCCCATTGTTCCAACAAAGGAGGGGACGATGTTCGGAAATACATAGCAATGCCAGAATTATATGTCATACCAGATAGTAATTGTTCTATAAACCGTTCTTGAAAATAATAGGCATTGCAATGGGAGGAAGGAGAAGAGGATAAGACATGTGCTAAATCATTTTCAAATATAGAAATAGGGGAACGTATTTCTACATCAGCATCAACATACAATATCGTATGAATATGCTCAGGCAAGAGACGAAATAATTGTGTCTTAAACCATTTTGCTTTAAGACTTTGATGCATTTGCCACGCTTGTTCCTGTTCTTCCGATTCAAAAGTGGGTACATATTGATTGGTATCAATAAAGGTTATATCATGTTCACAATTGTGTTTGTCATAGTTATCCCATTTATGACGACATCCAAACGCGGCTTTGTCGGTAATGACATAAATCGGACGATCATTGGTCCATTTTCCTAGCTGGGTCAACATACTGACGAACCGAGACGCAGTAAAATCACCATATGCTATTGTGACAATTGCGTCCAAGACTTTTGGACTGTGCTCATTTTGAGGGGCGTTTGGATTGAATAATTGAAGTGCAGAAGCATAAATGGAATGA
>Ga0209092_10004763_pt1 | contig 11186 bp, 9 predicted proteins | sample FraStrMetagenome_FD_187446 | JGI IMG/M metagenome (GOLD analysis project Ga0209092, IMG submission 187446) | Marine eukaryotic phytoplankton communities from Arctic Ocean - Fram Strait ARC3M Metagenome (SPAdes) (version 2) | ecosystem: Environmental > Aquatic > Marine > Oceanic | place: Fram... | reverse complement strand
AAAATTGATTACTCATGTTGAATGGATCGAAAATGTGAAGTAGATGAAGTGCAATTGCTATCGATAATTATCGATGCAGTACTCGACCAGGAAGGAGTATTGCGAGGTGTAAAAAGATGATGGAAAAATGTAATATGAAAATTATAAGATTAAAAAGTAAACTAAGATTGATCTTCTGACTCATTTGCAGAAGGTAACCTCAATATCAAGATAACCGTTATAGGCTAATCTAGTGTATCAAGCAGTGTGCCTACTGCAGTACATCTCTTAATACACACGTATGCAACATCGGAGAAGCTTCGCTGCTGACTGCTGAACTGATGCAATACAGGTACAGGTAATAAAAAATACTCGAAGTACTCTTCAAGAACAAGAGATAGTCCAAAAATAAACAATTAACAGTGAACAAATTTCAAACCAAATATTCTTTGCAAAATTTGATCACATTTGCAAAGGCGGTTTTATGGTGTTTCGAATACGGTATTAAGTTCCAGCTATTACAGGAAGTTTACTATTGAATGATGGAAACGTTAGAAAGGAAGTTTTATGGAATATGCCAAAGCGGAGGCTTGTATCGTTTGCGGAAATTTCTTCAGTCTCTCAGTTGCACGGAAGAGCAGTTCCTTTGCGACGCCATTGTGAGTTGATTTAAGCTGGTATAAATTTTGATGCGGGGTCGGGCCAAACTCAAGTTTCTACATATTTCTCCTTACATTCTTCCTAGTCGAAGAACGGGATCTTTTCCCGTGATCGATCTCAAAAGAATCCTCTTCACTATATTTGTGGGATGAGTCCGTCACTAGATATTTTGAATATATTGTTTGCTCGAATCCATATTTTATCGCAGCATGTTTGGTTAGTCGACTCCAATGGAAATTCCTGTCTTCATTCGTTGTGTTCAAGCTATCAGGGTGATCCCACCTCTGTTGAGAATATCGTTGGGTGTTTTGAGCGGATTGTGCATGAAGCCTCACGAGAAAGTTTTTCTGATATCATGTCCAAAAAGAGAGCTATCCAATTTATGTCCCTTCAAAATCATCATGGTTGCACTGCTCTTCACTACCTTGTTGATATGTTGATAGACGAAGACATAACGTGTCTCATACTCGACAAAGCTCTAAAGATCTCGAGCGAGCTTGCGAGTATTGTTGACTTTGATGGAGAGTCGCTACTTCATGTAAGTATTCTTCATACCTTCTTGAATATAAGAATATAATTTGCTTGCTGTGTTTCCTTAATAGTACTGCGCACAGGAAGGTGTTTCGTACCCTGTGTCAGTTTACAGAACGATTCTAAATCATTATCCAGAAATTATTCAACTCAAGTCAAATGATCAAAAACGGCCAATAGATTGTCTCTTAGAGGTTGGTAGTTCCAACATGAGAAAGGTAATATTGTTTTAAAACTAATCAATTAGCTGTTTTGTAAGGCTTTTTCTGAGGATAATCCGGAATCTTTTGAAGTGTTGAGTGTGGCGATAGAAGATTATATTTACTACGAAGGTCTCGCCCAGTGTTGGGAAAAAGTTGAATTAATGCTTCGAGCGTCGTGCTTCCACAACTATGCCAAAAAATCCCTCTCAGCAGAGCAACCTTCATGTTGGCTCCCTGTGCATAATTCGGCTAGGGCTGACGAATATCCTTCATCAGTCCTTCGAATTGCAGTTTCGAAATACCCTTCGCAGGTCAATGAGGTAGACGAACATGGACAACTGCCTTTGCATATCGCAGTTAACGCGATGCCCGACAGTCCATCATCGGTAGTTAATGAAAATGTGCGCATTCTTGTTGATTTACACCCTACAGCTCTAAATGCGGTCGACTGCAGAGGTGATAGTCCATTTTGTCTTGCTATTTTACGGTGTAAGGACTTTGAAATTATTGAATACTTCCTTGAAAAAAATTCAAAACTCTTATATCAACAAAATCCCCGTACAAAATTACTTCCGTTCATGATGCCTGTTCAAGATAATACCTCAATAGACGTCGTTGATCGAAGCTTTCGGCTTTTGCTGAAGGATCCTGGAGTTTTGGCAAAACTTTTATAGCGTTAAATTGAAAAGACTTAATTAAACCGACAGATAGTCGTATACTTCAATTTTATGTCTTTCGTCACAAATGATAAAGCAGCTATGTCGTCCTGTATGTGTAAAGGCGAGCAAGCGCCTTATTTTGTCCATGTTGAGCATCATATCACAAAATCGAAACTAACTATTCTTGCAAAAGAATCATTTCCGTTTTGCTTCGTACAAGCGCTGAAATATCGAATGGAGCAAAAACTAAAAGCATAATTGTATATTTTTGCGGCAACCACATTAGTAGCGTTTATTCCCGCTTTCAAAGTGCGTTGACATTTAATGGATATACGTAACTTTTACCAAGGAGTTGAAGGGATTGGAGATACACGAGTGCGCTATATTATATCCAAAGGAGAATCACTTCTAGTTTTCCCATCCAATTTCCTAGCAATTTCAAACATTTTTATCGCAAGCCTGATATTTCCTTTCTTTTCGAGAACATCTCCGATTTTTCGTGTTATGTCTGCGAGGCCAACACGTTCAGTGCAAAGGTCTATTCGATATTTTGTTTGGGCTTTGTAGAACAATTCCAAGGCATCATCAAAATTTCGAGTTATGAAGTATATATCGCCAACCAGCTCCTCAACAATTCCTAACTCATTCGACTCTTCTCCAAACTTTTCAGTTTTAATTTTGATTGCCTCTTTGCAATAGCTCATAGCTTCTTCGTATAATCCTTCTCGTATGAGCGACCTAGCTAAATTCTCCAATGTAGTCGCTACTTCGACACTGTCTTCTCCTAACCTTAACCGCTTAGACATAAAAACGCTTTTGATAAGCCTGCTTGCTTCATGAAAATCGTTTCTCAGACTGTAGACTCTCGCTATATTTTCAAGTCTCTTCGCGACTAGCGGGTGTTTTTCATCTAGCAAGGCGACAGTTGTATCATACGATGCTTTAAAATTCGTCATGGCGCCTTCAAAATCTTCTTTTCCAACAAAAACATTACCTAGACCTTCCAAAACACTCGCTGTTTCTAAGCTCCTCTGACCACGCCTTGCATCATTTATGTAAATTTGATATGAATCGTTGTATGTTTCAAGCGCCAAATCCCATTTACCATCATTACGATAGGTATCTGCAAGGGCGCAAAGGCATTTCGCTATATAAGAACATTTTGTTCCTATTATATCAGAGCAAATGTTTCCTTGAATTCTAAAGATACGAATTGCCTCCCTATATGCAGTAACAGCGTCTGTATACCTATGTGTTTTAAAGTAAACATCTCCAACATTGCTTTGGATCTGACCAACGGTGAAATGTTCAACACAGAGCTTTTCTCGTCGGATTTTTAATGCCAGAAGATACATTTTCAGTGCATCGTCATACCTTTCCAAATGGAAGTTCACCGTTCCAATATTGTTCAGACTCGTAGCGTATTCGACGCTAGCTTCGCCATGGCAATACCGTTTGATTTCTGAAGCCTTTACAAACGAAATTCGAGCTTCAGCTACATTTTCCATCATAACTTGTGTTGCACCAATATCCTCCAAGACGGGAGCACACTCTATATGATCACAAGAGAATTGCAATTTTTTGAATTCAAACTCTCCTATGAAGTGTCGAAGAGATTTCTCATAATTCTTTCTCTCTCGATGCAACAATCCAAGGACGTGTTGGCATTCAGCAGCTTCGCCACATCGAAGTTTAAGAAGATTTCCGAGCTCATTTCTCTCATTGGAATTGTCCTCATGCATTCTGAAGGCATTATGAACTTCTTCTAATGCGATATTCCTCAGCTCAAGGGCATCCCTATAGAATTCTATTGCTTGTGTCATGTTGCATTTTTGGTAATAGCAGTTCCCAATAAAAAATATTAGCCGAGAAACTGCTGGATCTGTTTCTTTAATATTGGCCTTCCTTATTTTCAATGCAGCTATTGAATATTCGAGTGCCTCTTTAATAGAATCCGTCTTAACATAAAATTTTGCCACCATTTCGAGCAAAAGTGCTACATCTTCAGAGGAATGCAAATCTCCCGCTTGATTCTTTGATAGATCAACGGCCTTTAATAGAGAGATTTTTTCCCTCTCGGTGTCTTTCATAAGACAATACACCTCAGCAATTTTGATGTAAAGATTTCTCATTTTGATTTTCTCACTCACGATAAGAGCTATCTCAAAATATAATAGGGAATTGTTGTATTCATCTCGAGCAAGAAACAATTCTGCAATACTAGAAAGAATGTTTGCTTCATTACGGGCAATGAAACGATTGTTCGTGAGAGAGACAATATGTGGTCAATTTTTTCTTTAACTCACCTAGAAGATTATCACGACGTAACTGATGAGTTAACGCCTCGAAGTTCTTTATTCGTCCTGTTTCTATATCGATTAAATCAGGAAAGTCGTGAAAGAGAACACAAACTTTATCGCAATTCGATTCATCTTTCTCTTTGAGGCGTAAACGGAAGGCTTGCATAAAATTTACCACAGCTGCAGCAAAGTCACCTTCCTTCATGTACGTTTGTCCAAGGTTTGTGAGAACTCTTGCGTAACTAACACTATCTCCAGTGTTCTTTAAAATTAAAGCTGTTTCCATGAACTTATTCATTGCTTTGGAAGTTTCGCCTAGCTTGAGAAGAGTCATACCGATTGCCTCAATCGCAAGAGCAACGTCATAATGATAATTGCCCCGTTGACGTCTTCTTATTTGGCAGAATTCATCAAAACTAAGCAAGGCCTTTTGTAAGTCAAGTTTCGTTCCCTTCCTCTGATACACTATCCCAAGTTCATAGTGGATATTGGCAACATCTTCTAAAAACGTTGAAAGTCTATCAGCTGCAGAAATATATCCTGGAATGTTCTTGTAAAGATTTTTTCCGTCATTAAAACTCTCAAATTTATCTTCAACATGAGCTGCATCTGTATTGTACAACGTTAAAGATTGCTCTAAACAGGCCAAAGATTCCTCAAAGTTTCCAACTTCAGTCTGGGCTTTCGCTAGCACAAGCAACACCCGTAAAGTTTCTTTTTTACTTGAATCACAGTCTGATTTGCGAAAAATATTGAGGCAGCTTTTAAAACTTCTTATGGCCTCCGTGAATTGAAACAAATTCGCTTGAACTTCACCCAATTTCAAGTATGCAGTTGCAGTGCTGAAATTGTCTTCATCGTGGATAGCCCAAATACGCAATGCCTCGGCGTAGCTCTTACATGCTTCAACATTATCTGGTGGATCTCTTGCAATGTACTCACTCCCAATTACTGAATGGATGGAAGCGGTAAAAATTTGATCAGTCGTTTTGGACTCCACCTGTAGAGATAGCGCTTCTTGAAACGTACTTATTGCCTTTTCTGTATCACCGCATCTGCTATACATTTTTCCTAATGTAAAGACATTCTCCAAAATTGAAGAACCTCTGCCCTTTTTCCACCGTAATACTTCCATATAGGTTGCAATCGCCTTTTCTTTATATCCCAACGAAATATAGACTGACGCAAGCTTCTCATTCAATATCATGCTCTTTACTGATTCTGTGCACAGTCCCTGAGTGCGGAAAGCCAATGCTTCTTGAAATTTAATTAAAGCTTCCGAAATATGCTCTTGCTCGAGGAAAATATCACCTACTCTCTCCAATGATTTCGATATGTCGAGTTTATAGGCTTCAGGCGATTTGCGCCAAATCTCAATCGATTTAATAGTAGCATCCAAAGCGAGATTCAGCTGACCTTTCGACCAAAATATTTCCCCTATCATTTCAAGCGATTTTGAGATTTGAAGGTGCAGCTGAGTGATTCTGTCAACATTTTCGACTTCGAGCGCCTTTCGGAAAAAAGTTAATGCTACTTCAAAATCGTCGTTGTCGAAGTGCTTATTACCAAGATCAATATAAACTTGAATTGTTTCAACGTAATCGCCCCGTTTTTTATGAATATCAGCAATTTTATTCAATAATTCAGAAGGAATCTCATTTTCGCAATAAAAACAAAAAAGGGCATCCTTATACATTTCCAAGGCTTCATCGTGATTATCGGTAGAAGCATATACATCTCCTATTTTCTCCTGTAGCAGCTGGCGTGTACAAGTGCTACTGTTTGGTTCTGAATCAAGTAGTTCTTTACGGCGGAAGTGCTTCAGTTCGATACCAAACGACTTTGTCAAAATAGACGTTTACATGCAATACTTACCTCTTGCCTTTTCATAGCTATTTGTGGCTTTTTCGTTCTCCAATTCCCCCATGTACATGTCTCCAATAGTTTCATAAATTTTGTATAGTCCTGTTTGATGTGATCTAGACTTCCCTATCTTGATATTTCCCGCCTCTTCATATAATCGTATGGCTTCCACATTATTTTTTTGTGACCTGTGTACATTTGCGACATGAATCAATGTGTTGGCGTATTCAACGTGTCTCCAACCCAACGTAAGTCGTTTAGCATTCAGAGCGCTGCGGAACAGTTTCATAGCTTTGTTTTGTTCTCCCCTTATGAAATAAATAACACCAATCATCTCGTTTGCCAAAGCTAGCTTTAAATCGCCTTCACTTAAGTGGCATTGGAGCAATTCTATTTCAGAAATAAAATTTTCAAAAGCTCGATCAAGCTTATTTAGATTCATATTAAGAAGTCCAATTGCATGATGAACGTTAGCAACGGCGCTGCTGCATGCCAGCAGTTCATCTTGCGTGGTGGTATATTTTTCTCGATGCTTATCAATGTCGACGAATAAAGTAGCACATTCTGCACGTTTCTTTTGAAGCAAGTCCTGCCTTTTATCAAGACATTCATCAAATACATAAAGAGCAGATTCATAATTTCTCAATTTCTGTTTAACTGTTCCGATTAATTCGATTGAGTCGAGATAGAAGGGATGAGATGAACCGAACTAATCCTCTCTCAATTCTGCTGCCTCCATCAATTCACTCATGGCGTTTTCATATTCACAAATACCAATGAATGCCTCGCCAATGTAATGCTTAACTTCCGCGTAGGATGCATTCCGTTTTCCATTTTTATTTTGGACATTATTTAGAGATATCTTCAGTGTTGAAAGAGCTTCTTGAAATTTTTCTGCTCTCAACAATGCTTGCCCTAGCTTCGTCGAAGCTGCCGTAGCTTCTGAGCTATCAGGACCACAATGTTTTAGAAGAAGATTAAAAGAACGTTTGTAGAGCTCAACAACATATTCAATTTTGATGTGACATAATTCTGAGCTATAATGCAAGTCAGCGAGACTATCTAGTAAAGCAGAAATAGCAATTTTGTCATAAGTGTTTGGAAGTTTTTCGATCATTTTAACCGCTTGTTCAAAGGCCTTGACAGCTTCAAATTCATCTCCTTCATTTTTAAAACTATTGCCAGATTCAACTAAAACACAGAAGAGGCTTGCATTTAATTCCGCCTTGGCATTCTTGACCTCTTCGTGCTCCTCCCCAAAAATATCCGATTTCATCTGTATGCTCTTTTCAAAGTAATTTATGGATTCACCTTGTTTCCCATATGCTTGAAATGCCCGTCCTAGGTTGAGCAATGCGTTCGCGATTTCGACACTAACTCCTTGCGTATTTTTGCTTTTCGCTGCTTCCAATAGATTGGTATAAAGATTCACTGCTTCGTGGTACTTTCCGAGCCTAATATACACCAAAGCAACATTCTGCTTCACTTCGATAGTTCGTTTATCGTTGTGACCATCGCGTACAATACGCATTTGGAGCGCGTTCATATATGAAAATTGAGCACGAACATAATCTTTTCGCTCACTATGCAATTCTCCTAACAAGCAATAAGTCGTTGCACCATGTTCCAAACAAATATTTAGCTCATTCAACGTAGATTTTACAGCGTCATTCACTGTGTTATTCGGTAATTCGACAAGAAGGAGTAATTCCTCGTTCATGACTTTTATTTTTTCAATTATAATTTTAAGGCCATCTTCAAGTATGATTTGGGCATTTTTCGTATCATTAGTATCGAGTTTACATTTCCCCATGGATATCAATGTCTCGAAGACTGCAGTGTGCAATAGAATGTTATGAACATGAGCGCATATCTGAAACCTAACCAATTAGACAAGACACCTACCGCTCATAGTTTTTGTGCCCAGTAGTCTAATCTTTATTTCTAGGGCCTTCGAAAACGATTCCATAGCTTTACTATAGTTCATACTTTTCCAGTATGCAATACCGAGTTTGTGATATGCTTCTGCAATACCAATGTCATTCTTTCGAAAAGTTACGAGCGACTTCTTATACATGTCCTCCGCTTTATCGTAGCTATTTGTCTCTAGAAATATATCACCAAGTGAACACATCGTATGCGCAATTTCTGTTGAATTCCACTTCCTCTGAAATCCAAGCGATAAATCGAAGTACTTCAACGCCTCGTCTGTTTTGCTTAACTTTCAGCTTGTCAAACCTATGTCTTTACATAGCTGTGCCGATATCATTTTGCTTATCTTTCTATCGTCAACAACAAGAATGGCACGCGCCTGCTCAAAGTGTTCTAACGCTGTCTGATAATCCTCAATTTCAAACTTACACCTTCCGATTTCTTGCATAGTTTTTGCCACTTCCAAATGATCTTCCATTTCACGTAAGTAAGCAATCAGAAAAGGTAATGATGAACCAAAGCAACAACTAACAAGATGTTGAACAAAAAAAGAAATTCAATATGAAATCTTTGTATATTTGCAACTTACCATCGCCCAATATATCCATTTGAATGGAAAGGACTTCCATAAAAATATCGATCGATTTGATATAGTCGCCTTGACTCCTTATTTGTTCTGCTAGAACTGAAAGTATAGATGCCACATTAAGATCATTTTTACCAAAACGTTCCTTCTGCTGTTTCAGACGTTGCTCAAGAGACGAAATTGATTCCTGATTCTTCTTCATTCTACTCATACGTGCTCTTGCAGATGCTTTCGCAAGTCTGTGCACAGCGACAGCCCCTGCTGAATGTATTGACGCCGTATTTTGTATACCTCCCTCTTGAGTTTGAGATAAATAGCCAAAATTAAAATGAGATGGATTTTGCTCCATACCGGTACCAGTGCTGGTATGGATATCAAAGTTTTTCATTTTCCTAGAGCTTACTTTTCCATCCCCATCCTCATCTGTTTGCTGCGTATCGATCGATTGCAATGGGTCATCTTCCAGATCATACGTAACAATTTGATTCAAAGATTGACGAAAATCTTCCACATCTGTATGGAGGGAATAATTCATGCTGTCCAGTGTTATCTGTTATCTTTAGTATCGCAGGTGTTTTGCACACTTCTTTTTATTCTTACACCATCGGCCTTCCCCACCTTTTCTCATACACATCAATCAAGCAATATATCAATGAATCAATGAATATATATATATATATATATATATATCCTTTCTCAACACTGTAGTTGAAGTTGTGCGGGATTCACAGTTCAAACGTTCGAGTCGGATGACAACCCACAAGAGAAATTTCCGCCTCTTAACGTCGTCGTGGATGATAATTCATATAACTTATACTCCCTCTCTCTCTTATGACATGTAAAGAATCTAGAACTACTCGTACATGAGGAGGGATGACTGCATATCGTGAGCTCGTACGACGCTGCAGCTGCTGCTCCAAGCTCCAAGCTCCAAGGACAAGGAAGAAAACGAAAAAAGAGGAGAGAAAATTCGAGATGTGTTTCTTTTTTCTTTATACATGTATATACTTTCTTCTGAAGTCCGTAGTCCACGATCTACGAGCTACGAGTGTAGACTCTACACGGTGCATGTTGTGCATCCGTACGTACGTATGTAACATGCTTCGATCTATTCACCTCTGGCTAAGATAGCCTACATAAGAATTCCACAATCACAATCACAAATCACAAATCACAACCACGGGGAGTTCAAATACTGAGCTAAACTAGACAAATCTCCTTGAAGGCGTATCCTCGCAGTGTTCGTCATGCGTTGCAAAGTAAGCCAACAAACAGAGAGATTGAAAGAAAAAGAGAGAGTTTGTGAGAGAGGGAAAAAGCATCGCATGCGAAGCAAAGGAACACAGGAATTACACCCTCTAACAATTGTGGTATATAATATATACTTAATAGAATAACCATGGCCCGCTACTTCACTTCCCTTCTTGCCTTGATCAGTTTGTGCAGTACTGCTGCCTTCGCCCCGACCTTCACCAGGTACGATGTTGTTATATTGTGATGTTGCGATGGTGTTTCGGTGTTGGATGAACGATGCGAGAGTCGAGGAACGATGTATATAATGTCATCGTCTTCCATGCGATGCATTGCATTACAAGCACGTTATAACTTCCTGTCATTCATTTGTGGATCGTAAGCCATGTTGTCTACTCACAACGCGCACTCTTGTGTTACGAAACAGGTCTCAGGTTTCCATGCCTACCACCTCGTCCCTCAACGTATTCGAAGAGGCACAGGCTGAATTCGAAGGCGACTACCCCGATTTTGCCAAGTTTGGATGGGGACCTTCTGTACACGCTGAGGTATGGAATGGACGTCATGCCATGTTCGGATGGGTTTTCCTCTGTGCCACTGCCTACGCCAAGGGACATGGTCTCTTCCCCGGTGGAGATAGTCTTTTGGACTTGAAAGAGTGGGGAACTCTTGCTACCATCAGTGGAAAGAACACTATTAGCAACGAACGTGCAATCATCCTTATTGCTAATGCGCACTGCTTCGCTGTTGGACTTATGGCTACTCTTGCACCTAACGCCCATGTTGATCCTCTTATGCTTGACCCTGCCGAGGCTGATACTCCCTCCTACCAGCGTGCGATTGCTCGTCAGCCTCTTGGAGTTTTGCCCGATATGGGATTCAAGAACTGGGGCCTTACCGATGTTGCTGAACAAATGAATGGTACGTCATTATCAGTGGTCTGTAGAAGATGTGAATATTTGTTCTCTAACTTATTTATGGTTATTTTGCTTTTTTGTTATAACTTCCCTTTGATGCAGGACGTATGGCTATGATGGGCTTGATTAACTTGTTTGCTTACTCTGCCATCACTCAGAAACCCATGTTGGATGTAATCAATGAGTGGGTTGGAGGCGCTTACTACTAAATCTACGCAATTTGGTACTGATTGACTTTTTCGATAAATTTATCAAGTATTTGTGGACTTAGCTTGATGTATCGAGCATGAAAGATGTGTTTGCCG
>Ga0209092_10004761_pt1 | contig 11187 bp, 5 predicted proteins | sample FraStrMetagenome_FD_187446 | JGI IMG/M metagenome (GOLD analysis project Ga0209092, IMG submission 187446) | Marine eukaryotic phytoplankton communities from Arctic Ocean - Fram Strait ARC3M Metagenome (SPAdes) (version 2) | ecosystem: Environmental > Aquatic > Marine > Oceanic | place: Fram... | reverse complement strand
AGTGTAGATGGCTCTACGGAAACCACATCTTCGGAAACAGCTTCGGACAGCGGTGGTGGAGGTGAGGCGGATTCGGACGATGCTTTGATTGTAGACAATGGCACAACGGTCACGGTTTATGGGTGCTTGAATGCCACAGCGTGCAACTTCGACCCAAGTGCAAACGCCGACAGTGGCGATTGCGATTTCGAGGGTTGTTCAGGTTGCAGTTATCCGTCAGCTTCTAATTTCGGAGAGGACAATACTGTGGATGATGGGAGCTGCTTGTTTGAAGGTTGTACGGACCCGGACTACTTGGAGTTTGACGGCACAGCGAATGTGGACAACGGCGCTTGTTTGACCCTCATTCAATTGGGGTGCACGGATTCTGGGTTCTTGGAATTCAGCGATGACGCCAATGTTCTGGACCTCGGGTCCTGTTTGACGCCTGTTGTTCCTGGTTGCACGTACGCCGATGCATATAACTACGATGGTGAAGCGAACAAGGAAGACGGCTCTTGTCAGTATGGGGGGTGCACAGATCCGGAGTACCTCGAGTTTGATGTGGATGCGGATGTAGACAATGGAGGATGTGAAACTCCAGTTTTGGTGGGGTGCACAGATGACGGGTATTTGGAATTTGATGCGTCGTACAACACGTTTGGGGACGGGACTTGCAACACGGCCGTGCTCGAGGGATGCACCTACATGGACGCGAACAATTTTGAGCCCATTTCCAATCGCGACAATGGAAGTTGTACGTTCAGCATCGCATCGGATTGCGTTGCAGACTTTGATGGAACCGGAGATGTGGGCACCACGGACCTGCTGACCTTCTTGACGTTCTTCAACTCGGTCTGTGATTGAGCCATAAAAGCTTCACGTTTACATTTGGTGCCCTTGGCCTTTTGGCTGAGGGCATTTTGTTGACCCCATGAAAAACACCAATCGACTTTCCTTCTGGGAAATCTGGAACATGAGTTTCGGATTCTTGGGTATCCAGTTTGGTTTCGCACTTCAAGGCGGCAACATGTCTCGGATTTTCCAGACGTTGGGGGCATCCAAGGATGACATACCTCTGCTCTGGATTGCCGCGCCTTTGACCGGCCTTTTGGTACAGCCTGTGATTGGTTATTTGAGCGACCGGACATGGCATCCACGGTGGGGGAGGCGAAGGCCCTTTTTTCTCATCGGGGCAATCCTGAGTTCGCTTGCCTTGTTTTTTGTGCCGTACAGCTCTGCGTTGTGGATGGCTGCGGGTTTCCTCTGGATTTTGGACGCCAGCATCAACATCAGCATGGAGCCTTTTCGGGCATTGGTTGCGGACAAGCTTCCAGAAGAGCAGCGGAGTTATGGTTTCGTTCTTCAAACCTTGATCATTGGCATCGGAACTTGGATCGCCTCCAGTTTACCTTGGTTGGTTACCAAGTTGGGCGTATCGAATGAAGCCGGGGTTGGAGAGATCCCACAGAGCGTTTATGTGTCTTTTGCGATTGGCGCTTTTGTGTTCATGGCGAGCATCTTGTACACGGTGTTCACGACGAGCGAAAATCCGCCTGAAGATGTGAATGCATTCGAGAGACAAAAGCGGGAAAGCAGGGGCACGCTGAAGGGCATTCAGGAGATCGGGGCTTTTATCGCACAGATGCCGAGCGTCATGTTGAAACTTGGGGTGGTTCAATTCTTCAGTTGGTTTGCCTTTTTTACCATGTGGTCCTTTGCGACACCGGCATTGACAGAGCATGTTTTTGGTGCAGCCTTGCCCGAAGCTAACGCTGGGGATTATGCGCTGCTGAGGTCTGCTTATGATGATGCTGCGAATGCGGTGTCCAGCGCCATGGGAGTCTATGGATTGAGCAGTATGGTCTTCGCTTTGCTGCTGTCTGTTTGGGCAAGCAAGCGCGGACTAAATCGCAAAATGACCCATATGGTGAGCTTGGTTTTGGGCGGTTTGGGATTCTTGACAATGGCCCAATTGACTCCGGAAACCGCAAGCAACTTGAAATGGAGTTTTGCGCTGGTTGGGATTGCTTGGGGGAGCATTCTGAGCATGCCTTATGCGATGCTGTCGGGTGCGATTCCTGCCAGCAAAATGGGCATAGGAATGGGGGTGTTCAATATGTTCATTGTCCTGCCTCAGATTGTGGCCGCTCTGGGGGGCATCAATTGGGCTTACAAAACGTTGCTGGGGCAAGAGGTGATCCAAACGATGGTTCTCGCCGGATGCTGTCTCATTGTGGCGGGCATACTGAATCTTTCCATCCGCGACTCTGAAATGGGCCCAGAACAGTAAAAGAACTTTGTAAGTGTTTTTCTGGGAGCTCTCTGTGCTGTGGTCCTTGGAAACTTAAGCTATTGAGCATGCGACTCCCGGACTGGTTTGTGGTGGCTGTGACCGAATTGCGTTTGACAGTGTACTACGTACACCAAGGCCGTGCTATATTGCCCGATGCAGGAACCATCCTGATACAAACCACCCACCATGCGCAACCTTTTGCTGTTAAGCATTGCCGTTTTTAGTTTCGGCATCACCCAAGCCCAAGACTGTACAGGAGCAGACCACACGGTCCTCGCTGGTAGTCTCTATTACAACCCTTCAAGCTTGACCGTTACGGCAGGCGAATCCATCGCTTTCCTCAATGAAGCCGGATTTCACAACGTGAACGGTGTTTCTAGTTCTGTGGGCGCCACTTGGAACAACCCAGAGACTTTCTCGCTCGGTGCCAACAGCGGCGCTGCAGGTGGAGTGTGCATGGGGACCATCACCTTGAATACACCTGGGACTTACAATTACGACTGCAGCATCGGAAGCCATGCGGCGGGCGGAATGGTGGGCACCATCATTGTAGAGGCAGCGGCCAGCACAACGCCAACAGACAATGCCTCGGATCCGACTTTGGACGCCAGCGACGTCGTGGGTGTTTACGGCGATTCATACGACAACAACGTGACCAATTACAACCCAGGCTGGGGACAGTCTGGCGCGGTAAATACCGCTTTCGATCCGGGCACGGGCAGTGTGGTGATGGCATACACCAATTTGAACTACCAAGGAACAGAAATGACGGCCTTGGACTTGTCGGGCATGACGCACTTGCACCTAGACGTGTGGGTGGCTTCGGACAACGACCGCACTTTGAAGGTGACGCCAGTGAATGGCGGTGGAGTGGGCGAATTCCTCGTGGAAGTGCCGCTCACACCTGGTGCTTGGAACAGTGTAGACTTGACCAAGACCGCCTTTACAGGAATGACGTGGGACAACGTGTTCCAAATGAAGTTTGATGGACAGTTCAACGCAGACGGGTCAGCCAACGGGGCGGGCTGGGATGTTTACTACGACAACCTTTATTTTTGGAACGACGGCACCGGCTCGGGTCCTCCGTCTAACGAGACAGTCGACGTCACGTTTACCGTCAACATGGAAAACGAGACCGTATCCACAGACGGCGTGAGCTTGGCTGGAGGAACCCTTTTCGGAGGCCCTGGCGACAATCCCATGTCGGACAATGGAGACGGAACTTGGTCTCTGACTTATGCCGTTCCAGTTGGATTTACGGGCAATTACACTTTCACCAATGGTGGTGCAGCTTGTGGTTGGGGTTGTAAAGAGGACATTGAAGGCCAGGATTGCGCAGCCGGCCAGTACAACGACCGATTGCTGAGCAACATCACAGAGCCCACCTTGGTCAACACTTGCTTTGGTGAGTGCACAACAGACGGATCTTGCTCTACGCCGGTAACAGAATACACGGTCACGTTCCAAGTGGACATGTCCAACACGGACTTGGCTGGAGACGAGACCATTTACGCTACGGGTTCTTATGAAGGTTGGTGTGGTCCGTGCAACACGGTCCTTACCGATGACGATGAGGATGGTGTCTACACGGGGACGATTTCAAAAGCTCCCGGAACGTATCAGTACAAGTACCTGATTAATGCATGGGGAGGGGACGAGACCAACCTTTCTGCCTGTGGTGTGGACAACGGTCAAGGCCAATTCAACCGTGAGTTTGTCTTGGGAGAGGAAGACCTGACGTTGGATGTTCAGTGCTTTGATTACTGTGGCACATGCGATGAGCAAAACAGCTTGGGTTCAGTCGACATCACATGGACGGTCAACATGACCAATGAGAACGTGTCTTCTGAAGGCGTTTTCCTTGCCGGTGGAGGAAACTTTGGAAACCCCGGGGACAACCCACTCACCGACAATGGGGATGGCACCTGGTCCATTACAAAGACGGTTGATGAGGGTTTTTCCAGCTACTACATCTTCACCAATGGTGCCTGTGGGGACTATTCCTGTAAGGAGCAATTGGCAGGTTTGCCTTGCAGCAATCCGGACAACTACAATGACCGGTATGTGGGGAACGTTACGGAAGACACCTCATTCAATTTTTGCTTCAATGAGTGCGGAACCGACGGCAACTGTGAGGGGCCTGGCGACCTTGTGGATGTCACCTTTATCGTGAACATGTCCAATGAGACAGTTGCGGATACGGTTTGCGTTGCGGGAGGTGCATATTTTGGTTTCCCTGGAGACAATCCCATGACCGACAATGGTGATGGTACATGGTCACTGACCATAGGCGTTCCAGCTGGTTTCTCAGGCAACTACACCTTCACCAATGGAGGATCGGTTTGCAGCTGGGGTTGCAAAGAGAACATTGCAGGTCAAGACTGCGCCGTCGGGGAGTTCAATGACCGAGCGCTGACCAACATCACAGAACCCACCACCATCAACACCTGCTTCAGCGTGTGTTCAACCGATGGCAGTTGTGACCTTGTCGTCGACGATTCTGGCCCAACGGACAACGCATCAGATCCATCACAGGATGCGGCCAATGTGATCAGCGTATACAGTGGTGCCTATGACAACATCGCCACCAACTACAATCCAGGTTGGGGACAGTCAGGCTCAGTCAACACGAATTACGATCCCGGAACGGGCAATCTGGTGATGGCCTACACCAATTTCAACTACCAAGGAACCGACTTGACGGGGACGGACGCTTCTAGCATGGAATACCTGCACGTTGACATTTGGGTGGCTGCCGGTACAGACCGCCAGGTCAAAGTGTCCCCAATCAATGCCGGCACAGGTGCTGGTGAGGTGTTGGTGGAAGTGCCAATGACGCCTGGATCATGGAACAGCGTGGATTTGCCAAAGTCAGCCTTTGATGGCATGACTTGGGACAACTTGGTTCAAATGAAGTTTGACGGCCAGTTCAATAGCGATGGCAGTGCCAACACCGATCCTTACGACATCTACTTGGACAACATCTATTTCTACGCTGCCGGCGGCAGTGGCACCGATGGTGTTGCAGTCACCTTTAGTGTAGACATGAACAACTACACAGAGGCTTTCGATACACTCAATGTCTCCGGTACGTGGAATGATTTCTGCGGAACCTGCAATGTGATGACAGACGAGGATCAAGACGGTGTGTGGACCACCACCATTGAATTGCCTGAGGGGGAGAATTACCGCTACAAGTATCAAGTGGATGCTTGGGCGGCTCAAGAGAATCTCGCTCCTGACGACAATCCAGTTGGGCCTTGTGTGGTCAAGACAGGTGGTTTCACCAACCGCGACTTGGATATTGTGGGAACCGACGCCATGATTTTGGATACGGTTTGCTGGGGTACCTGCTATGCTTGCATTTCCGAGACAGATGTTGCGGGCTGCAATGACTCAGCGGCATCCAACTATGATGCATCAGCAACGGCCAACGATGGTTCTTGCGTTTACGCTGTCACCTTTAGTGTGAACATGAATGAATACGCTTTGTCTTTGACAGATGGCGTGTTTTTGAATGGCGAGTTTTCTGTCAATGGAGATGCTTGGTGTGGCGATTGCAATCCGATGTCGGATGAAAATGGAGATGGCGTTTGGACGCTCACCTTGGATTTGCCCAGTGACTACTATGAATACAAGTTCACAGTGAATGGATGGAGTGCCCAGGAGGACCTGGCAGGCTTGTCTCCCTGCGTTACGGAAAACTTTGGGTTCACCAACCGTGTGCTTCAGTTGTTCAGCAATCAAAGCCAAGATCAGGTATGCTGGAACAGCTGCTCTGATTGCGAAGGCACAGGTGAGATTCTTGGATGTACCGACGAGGGTGCTTTGAATTACAGTACTGCAGCGACATCCGACGATGGCTCATGCGAATACAACGTGACCTTCCAAGTGGACATGTCCACCGAGGGCGCAACGAGTGAAGACGGTGTCTATGTGCACGGTTCCTTCATTGGGTGGTGCGGTCAGTGCATTCCCATGTCGGATGACAACGGCGACGGTGTCTATTCTGTTGAGGTCGTCTTGGCTGCGGGTGACCACGAATACAAGTTCAAGTTGAACGACGGTGAGGAGTCCCTGACCATCGGTTCCCCATGTGACTTTAATCCAACCGATGAGTACGCCAACCGTGGCCTCACGGTTACGGGAACGGCTACTCTGGATGTGGTTTGCTACAGCAGTTGCTTTGCTTGTGACGTTGTGTCTGGTTGCACAGCCGCAGGTGCTGCGAACTACAACTCAGAGGCCATTGCGGATGACGGGTCTTGCCTTTTCAACGTGACCCTGCGTGTGGACATGAACCAGCAGGAAGTTTCTGCTGCTGGCGTGCACGTCGCAGGATCATTCCAGTCTTGGACTCCAGGCAGCACCATGCTGTCGACCCCAGGTCTTGGTTTATATGAGTACGCTGTGCAATTGGGCAATGGAACTTACCAGTTCCTCTACATCAACGGCAATGACTGGCCAGGTCAAGAGACCGTGCCAAGCGAATGCGGTGCAGACAATGGCTTGGGTGGGTTCAACCGTGAGTTTGTGGTTTCAGGAGACGCATTGGTGTTGGATGTGGTGTGCTTCAATAGCTGCTCTGCATGCACGGGGTGCACAGATCCATTGAGTGCTGAATTCAGCCCATGGGCAGGTGAAGACGATGGGTCGTGCGCAACGCCATTGACCTTCGGTTGCACGTACAATGATGCCGACAACTTCAGTCCCTCTGCCAATGTGGAAGACGGGTCTTGTGAGTTCTCAGGCGGAAGCGATTGTCCAACGGACATTGATGGAGATGGTGCCACAGCTGTGGGCGACCTCCTTGTAATTCTTGGGCAGTTCGGCCAGGCTTGCGCAAACTGATTGTCATCCATGACTTGAAAAGGGCCGTCTCGGATTCGAGGCGGCCCTTTTTTGTTTTTGCGTGCGCTGATTCACCTCGGATTAAGGAGGGGGGTGATTACTTTTGAGTCATGGGAAAACTGGTTTCGAGCCGACTGCCATCCCGTTGGGGAGAGTACACCATATCTGCTTTTGGAGATGAGGGTGATGCGTTCCCTCATGTGGTTTTACACAGGGGGTTAAGTGCCTTTGATGCTGAGAATCCCGTTCCTGTTCGCATCCATAGTGAATGCATGACTGGAGATGTGTTCGGAAGTGCACGTTGCGACTGCGGAGAGCAGCTGTCTCAGTCTTTGGAGCATTTCAAGGAGCACGGTGGGGCACTGGTTTATTTGCGCCAAGAGGGGAGGGGCATTGGTCTTGTAGAGAAGCTGAGGGCTTACAATCGTCAAGACGAAGGGTTGGATACGTTTGAGGCCAACCGAGCAGGGGGACACGATGACGATGCAAGAAATTATGACGATGCAGTGGGCATTTTGAAGGAGCTGGGCATCGAGAATGTGCTTCTACTCACCAACAATCCGCTCAAAATAAATGCGCTCAGGCAATCGGGATTGTCGGTGGTGAGACAGAAGTGTGTCGCGCCCGTCACAACAGACAATGCCGATTATCTCAAGGCCAAGGCAGAAATCACGGGGCACCTGTTCTCCACGGACTGAATAGAAAGTACCGCAACTGGAGTGTTCAAGTCCACAGTTCCCGTGCCAGGTTAAAGGTGGTCATATGGGCACTGACGATGTCATTGATGGCTGGAGAATAGCCCCCGCCCATGGAGCAGGCGACCCCCACATTGTGTTGACGGCATGCAGTGAATACCCGTCGGTCACGTTCTGCGCATCCTTCGGGACTGAGAGCCAGCTTCCCCAGCTTGTCCGTGGCCAAGACATCTACACCACACTGGTAGAGAACGACATCAGGTCGAGCTTCTGAAAACGCTTGGGCCAAGGCTTGATCGAGCGCAGTGAGGTAGCCATGGTCCGAGGTTCCGGTCGGCAATCCGATGTCCAAGTCGCTTTGTTCTTTGTGAAACGGGTAATTTTCTTCGCCGTGCATGCTCAACGTATAGATTCCATGAAGATCAGAGGACATGGCGGCCGTTCCATTGCCTTGATGCACATCGAGGTCTACAATGAGCACTTGTTTGGAGAGGTTCGAGTGCAGCAAATGGGCTGCGCTGATGACGAGGTCGTTCAGGAGACAGAATCCCTCCGGTCGGTTGCGAAAAGCGTGATGCGTCCCACCTGCAATGTTCAATGCGACGCCACGCTGCGCGGCTTCGATGGCACAGAGCCGGGTCCCCTCCATGATGGTTTTTTCTCGGAGGATCAACATCTCTGACCATTTGAAACCAGAGGCACGCTCCTCTTTCCGTGTTAGGTTCCCCTGAGAGAGGCGGTGGACGTATTGAACGTCATGCACGCGCAGGATGTCTTCGTCGGCGACAGGTGTGGGGCAAACCCAATGGCAGTGGTCGTCATATCCCTCCCTTTTTAATTGCCCCTCAAGCAGGTCATACTTCTCCATAGGAAAGCGGTGTCCTTCTGGAAGCTTGTGGGCATAAAGGGGGTGATGGGCGATGGTCATGGCACAGACAACAATGGCGCGTTGGACATGGTTCAGACCTATGGTTGATTGGAGAAAGCTGGCGAAATCTCCTTCGAAAGATGTGCGTTACCCCCCTCCGCTGAGGTAGCGCATGAGCTCCATGCAAATGACGGCGCCGACAGTGCCCACAGCGTAGCCCAAAACGGCCAGCAAAACTCCGACAGGGGCAAGCGCGGGGCTGAATGCACTCGCCACAATGGGAGCGCTCGCAGCGCCACCGACATTGGCTTGGCTGCCCACCGCGACGAAGAAGAAGGGGGCCCGGATCAGTTTGGCGACAACCAGCAGGACCACAACGTGGACCAGCATCCAAAGCAATCCGATGAGGATCACGGGCCAATAACGTTCCCATGAATGGATCAACTCTCCAATGTCCATTTTGGCTCCAATGGTGGCCACAAGGATGTACAAGAAAACACTCGCCAGCTTGCTTGCGCCGGCACCTTCATAGGTTTTCATGGGGGTGAAACTGAGCGAGACCCCAATTCCTGTTGCCAAAAAGACGAGCCAGAAAAAATGACTTTTCAAAGAGCTGAGGAAGCGCACAGGAGAGGAAGGGTTGTTTTCCAAAGTATGATCGAATGCAGTGGCAATGCCACCGCTGATCGCGTCGCCAAGAAAATGAGCGGCACCGACCATGAGGAAGATCACGCCGAGCAGCACCATTAGATCATTGAAAGTGGGGATGCGTGCAATGCTGTCTTGGTATTGCTCCACCTTTTTCTTGAGGGCATCCACTGCAGAGGAATCGGCCTTCAATCGCTTGTCTATTGCTGCGCTAGATCCAGCTCCAATGAGCAGAAAAGGCATCCAAAGGTTGGCCACGAATACATCCACGATGATCATCACGCTAAACTGGTCGTCTTGTGCTTGTGCGATTTCTTTGAGGGCCGTTTGATTGGCGCCGCCTCCAATCCAGCTGCCTGCAATGGTGGACAGTCCCCGCCACAAGGCGTCAGCGGAGTCTCCGCCGAATACATCTGGGCGAATTTGACCGATGAGCCAAAGCGCAGCAGGACCTCCGATGATGATGCCAAACGTAGCGGCAAAGAACATAATCAACGCCTTGGGTCCGAGGTTGATGATGCCCTTCACGTCAATGGATAAGCAAAACATGAGCAAGCTCGCCGGAAGCAAATACCGACTTGCGACATAGTAGAGGTTGCTGTCTTCTCCTGCCGAAATGACGCCTGTAGAGTTCAGAATCGCAGGGAGGAAATAGGCGAGCAACAAGGCGGGCACATATTTATAAAAGCCAGCAAACCGGTCCATTCGAGCGGTATGGAAGACAAGGGCGAGGCAAGCCAGCAGCAGGCCGAAAATGGGGGCGTCTTGAGTGATCACAGGAGCAAGATAATCGGCGAAACGTTGGATGTCTGTCTTGGAGCAGGGGCATTGTATTTTTACCTGTGCGTTTTTCTGTCATCGTCCCCCTCTTTAACCGCCCAGATGAAATTGCGGAGTTGCTTGAAAGCTTGACAAAGCAGAGTTACACGGATTTCGAGGTGTTGGTTGTGGAAGACGGCAGCGATCAAGATGCACGGGGCATTGTCGAGGGCTTTCAAAGCCAACTTGACATTCATTACTTCTGGAAAGAGAATACGCGTCAAGGGTTTACCCGAAACTTTGGATTTGAACGGGCCAAGGGAGATTGGTTTGTCGTTTTTGACTCTGATTGTTTGATTCCTGAGGCCTATTTCGAGTGTGTTGCTGCTCATTTGGATGCGCATCCAGAAGTGGAGGTGTACGGGGGGCCTGATGCAGCCCATGGCAGTTTTACTGCCCTACAGAAGGCCATCAGCCACACGATGACTTCGCCTTTGACCACAGGGGGAATTCGCGGGGGAAAGCGCAACGTGGGCACGTATCATCCCCGATCGTTCAACATGGGCATTTCAAGGAAGGCTTGGGAGGTCAGTGGAGGGTACAAAATCAGTGTGAAGGGGGAGGACATTGAGTTTTCAATGCGCCTCATTGCCCATGGTTTGCACAGTGTTCTGATTCCGGAAGCCCACGTGTATCACAAGCGCAGAACCGATTTCGCCCAGTTCAAGAAGCAAGTGCACTTCTTCGGAACAGCCCGGGTGAACATCCGCCAATTTTTTCCCGGCTCACTCAAGCTTGTCCATTGGATGCCAACGGCATTTTTGGTCTACGAAATGTTGATGTTTCCTGCAGCGTTCATGTTGTGGTGGGGTTTGGGGTGTGGAGCAGCATTGTCCGCCTTGCCATTGGTGCCATTTGTGGTTTGGCAGTCGGCCTTGCTCATGGAAGCTTGGATGGCCACAGGGTCGCTTAGGGTGGCGCGGTTGGTTCCCAAGGCGGCACGGATTCAACTCTCATCATATGGCATGGGCCTGCTCTCTGAATATGTTTCTGTGGTGGTTTTGAAACGAAGAGAGACGACCATTGGCGAA
>Ga0209092_10004760_pt1 | contig 11190 bp, 14 predicted proteins | sample FraStrMetagenome_FD_187446 | JGI IMG/M metagenome (GOLD analysis project Ga0209092, IMG submission 187446) | Marine eukaryotic phytoplankton communities from Arctic Ocean - Fram Strait ARC3M Metagenome (SPAdes) (version 2) | ecosystem: Environmental > Aquatic > Marine > Oceanic | place: Fram... | reverse complement strand
AAGTACTTATTGAAAGAGAACGGAAGTCATAAATATTAAGTATTGGAGATGTGATCAATCAACGTTCAAACTAACTAGTGGGGCATGTTTCTGAGCATGCGCTCTGTCGTACTCTTGACCTAATTTTTATGGCATTCTTAACTTTTAAGTTCACAAAAAGTTTACTTCGACTTTAGAGGGACGCAAATTAGAGTAACGATTAACAATAACAACTGCTAAGACTCCTCTTTCAAACCAGTGACTGATGAAGAGGGCGAGTTTTAACTATTGGGTAATCCATAACTTTAGGAAGAGTAGATGTTAACAAAATAAGTCCCGTACACAAGCTCGAATACAGTTGAAAAAAATTATGTAGCATCATTTGCTTTATTTTGAAAGAAAGAGGAAATAAATGAAGATTTAACTTAGGGGCTTTCCAAAATATGCATAGTCAAGAAAAATGAATTCATACCAATTCTGGCAGGACATGTAGAAGTTATTTATTCAGCTTTGGAACAAATTTACCGAACAACATAATTTTACACTCGTTAGAAGATAAACGATTACCTTCTTGTATTTCTTGTAACTGATGTCGCATCACTGTCCTGTGATGCAACAAATATATTCCCACCATGATGATGAGATTCATGCTCACCTTGCATTGCCCAGACAGGACGAGGAGAGTAGCCCTTGCTATCATTAAACTTTATCTCAGTAGATGCGGACCCGCTAATATCAGCGACTACATCTGGGTCATCATCCTTCTCATCTTGGACCTTCTTCAAATAATAAATTACTGCGAACGCAATAATACAAACGAAACCACCTATGATTGTCGTAACTTCAACAAATGTGAATTTTAAACTATCGGAACCATCCCCTGCTGACAATGATTCTGCTGCTTGTAAACCAGCAATACCAAGCATATCAGCTTCTTGTTGGAAAACAAGCTCCTGGTATTCTTGCATGTTTGAGACGAAACCAGTTAACGCAGTAGACATGTAGTCAAATGCACTAGGAGGATTGTACGGCGTAACCCAGTATTTAACATCCACGATCACTGCATTTTTTTGAATGAGATCGTTACCTGCCTGTGTTGGGGCTACACGCACGCCAACACTTATGATGCCATCCTCTGTTAGAACAACATCCGCAAGACCATACTCAATTTCGTCACTGAAGTTATTGTCTGACTCATTGGAAGTTGCGTTGACAATTGTTACGCTGTCATCACCGTCATCATCGTCCCCATCATCATGAGTACTGTTGTTACTTGTAATGACTGAATTTTGTCCATCAACTATTTGGCCAACGATGTCAACCTGTAAAATTGTAATAGACAAATCATCACGTTTTATCACTTGAGTTTCCAATATTCTGTTTCCCAATGACTCTTGAGTATATATTGTAATATTTTTCGGAACATTGCTTGACAAGAAATCTTTCGTGACTATCTCAAACCTTTCGTGATTTTCCATTTCATTACCAACAGTAATGCCCCACAATGTTACTCTGGTCACTGCTTGAAATCCGCTCGGTGTTGGTTTCGCACTTGGAATGCTAGATGGTTGAAAGGAGGGAAATGTACTAGGTATTAACGTGGGAACTTTCGAGGGAACCAAAGTAGGAGACGCTGAAGGTTGAAGGGTTGGTGTTTTACTCGGCGTGCGTGTTGGTATAGCTGAAGGTTGCAGAGAAGGCGTACCTGACGGCGCATTAGTAGGAAAGCTAGTTGGCGTATTCGATGGAGCAGTTGAAGGAAATAGAGTAGGTTCACTTGACGGTATATTGGAAGGAGCTAATGACGGAAAACTGCTCGGCTTGCTTGATGGGCGATTTGTTGGGTATGAAGATGGGCTTTGTGATGGGTTTTTTGATGGAACGGACGAGGGTTCCAATGACGGTGCTGCCGTTGGAGTATACGATGGTGTTGAACTGGGCGAAATAACAGGTAAATTTGTTGGTTTTGACGTCGGATGAGGTGTTATAACATCACGTATGTATGGAGTAGGATTTGCGGTAGGTGGATTGGTGCCAACGACGAACTCGACTCCGCTAGTCGGTACAGCCAATAGGTTGGTAATTGGTGAAGAGAGAGAGAATGTTTTTCGATGGTTTTGTTGTTGTCCGTTCCCAAAAATTTCAACAGAGTCACAACACACAATACATACTCTGGAACCAAAATAAATAGCGAATAGAGCTGTGCTGGACCATCTCATCCTTTTCATTTCGTCGAGTCGTTTGTATGTAATAGAAGTATAGTCTTATGTTTTTCAAGAGTCGTATTTTAGGTAGTTTGTGAAGTACAATGTGTTTCGATTTTTTGGCTAGCGAAATTAATTTAGGCGAGCCGCTAAAAATTTTTACTTTTAAAACATGTGTGCATGAATTATCTAATGATCTTTCTGTTTCTTAGTAATGAGTCGTGTTTCGTTCTCATCATTATATTGAAGGTTCGCCATAAATAACTATTTTCAAGGCTATCGAAAATAAGCATGCTCGCGCAACGACGGTTCTTGTATTAATACACATATTACATATGTAATCGTTTCAATGAAAGCCTGCGAAGCACCGAACCCTAACCCTAACCCTAAAAAAAAAATTGGCGACAAGATGAAAAGGAAAAACATTACGTCCATTCTTGACACCTTAATGTAATCGACATCATTGACGCATTATTCCACTTGAACTAAATTATTTAGAAATTAAAGAGGAATAATTTCGACAGATGGTTGATAGGATGTATTGGAATGGGTGACAGGCAAAAGCACGCTATCTGGAAGTGAATCTACATGATAGTCGATCGAATCCTTGTAATGATGGAGCAATTTGGTTTTGAAAAAAATTATCCATTAGCTTGGTTTTTGGTTTTCCCGTAAAAGGAGATTTTCAATCTAATATATTGACATGGGTTGGCCTTAAAGATGCGGATTTCCCTTCTAAGGATGTCGAGAAAAATTGGGGGTTGGAATGGACTGTACTGAATCTACATAGAAGTCGATTTACTTCTTGTACCTATGATAGCCAAATAATTTAATTTTCTTGCCCCATTTTAAAAATAAATGAGTATAAAAGGCATTAATGATAATAAAATAATTTTTAGCGACAAAGTGAAAATCGAACCAGGGGTATTAAAATCAGCGAGTTTGCAAAAATTACCCAGTCCACTCTTGTTATCTCTAAAGAAAGAGAGTACTAAGACACATCTGGTGTTTAAATGCTTAGTTGAAAAAGTTGTCGTTTGCTTACTGGATTTAGTATCGAAGAAACTAGGTTCATTTTAACTATGTACAAAATCCATTAATGCTTCCTCTGACTTATTCTTTTTTCGCTCAAATATTAGCATGCATTTCATATCTGTTGTGATATTCAAAAAGTACTATTCTTTAAAGTTATTTAATAATAGTACTTTAACTAATATTTGTATCGATATAAGCAGTTGAATTTGAGCTAGTAAAACAAATCATTTGGATCATACCCTTATTTTCTTTCCTCAAGTAATGCATAACTTTTGTACCAGCTTAAGGAATACAGGTACTTCATGCTCGAGATTTGAGCCATTCACTTTAATAGAAGAATTTTTCCTCAACATCTTTTTGTTGAAGAAATTAAAAGGAGTTAGCAGTGAGATCGTTGCTCTATTCATCCTTCTTTACAATATTCATCTACGACATCTTTTCTATTTTAATTTTTATCAACTGTATACTTATTTTGTTAATAACCAGTCTCTGATAAAGTAGTCTTTTATCTTTTTATGCATGCACGTTGGATGTTTTGATCTCTTTGAAGAGGGACGAAAAATAAACCTCAATGAGAGCAGAAGCCTTGTCTAGAACAAAAGGGAAAAATAATTTTTGATACTGATTTTTAATTCAAATAGTAAATTTAAATTAAAGATAATATCCTATCGATTCCTTTTATTCTTAGAATATGGAATGGAAGAATATGTAGAGTGTGGCAGCCATATGTTCGTTAAAAATATTCCCTCTTGATTCCTCTATGCTACTCATTGTATCCTGAAAGGCAATCACGCTCGGGATTGAACGTATGGTTTGCTAAGACCTCCGTCGGCTAGGTAAGATTTACCCTATCGACAACTTGTTTTTGCCGCAATAGTAATCGCCCTTTGTTTGAAGGGGAGAATTGGACGATCCAATCGATGATTGCCTGGTCGGGTAATACTCTCAAATAAACCTTCGACCGGTTCTTATCGTATCAAGACTGATTACTCTTATCCACTCATAAATCTAATTCATAATTCACTTGCTCTTTTTCTAGAGTAGAGAGATAAAGAGAGATAAAGAGAGATTGAGAGCACTTGGTGAACAATTTCCACACATCATCATATAAAATTAAAAATTATACTTCGAAGTAGATCTACCTATACGTTTTGGAGTAACAAATACTCGCCAACATTTTTTCAAAATTCGCATACCCAATCAAAAAGTCCCGAAATTCGAAAGTCAATCGTGACAATATAATTATAATTCTGCTCCACACAAAAAATTAAAAGATCTTTGTATCTCTCCTCAGATACCGAATATCGCATTCGCATTCATCCCCTAACCACCAACGATAATGACGATGAGATCCATGCTATACCTACAACTAACGTTATCTCTGCTCACATACAGCAGCACACACGTCCATGCTTTCGTAGTGACACACACGAGGAGAAATAACCTATCCTTACATCATGCCACAGCCACAACGAAAGAAGATTCTGTCCAATCGTCTTCTGCTGCTGCCGGTCGCATTCGTTCCAGTGGATGCGGAATCCCAGTCGTGAACAGTGGTAACTGTGAACTGTTTGATCCGGAGGAGGAGGGGAAGTTACAGGGCACTGGTGATCTCGGTGACCGAATTCGGTTGGCACATAAGTATGTTCCCGTTGCCACTCATTCGGTTTCGAGTGTTGGTACTTCGAATGTTGCTGGCAGCAGCAGTAGCAGTAGCAGTAGCAGTAGCAGTAGCAGTAGCAGTACGGAGGTAGAAGAGGCGCAGCACTGGTTGGAGTATTTGGATACCGATGTACAGACGAATGGAGCTACAGGTCCACCGACTAATTTCGCAAAGCCGCAAAAACCTGTTACGGCTACGGTGTTAGGACAGGCTAAAATTATTGGGGATGATGCACCGGGTGATATTAGACATATTATTATGCGTTTGCCTCATGGTAAGAGTTTGTTATTATTAAAATGATATTCATTTGTTTGCTATTTTTAGGGTGTAAATTTGGTTAACTTTTGTCATTTTGGTTTTTAGGATTTCATTACGTGGAAGGGCAAAGTTTGAGTGTCATTCCTCCCGGACTCGCCCCCAATGGGAAGAAACACAAGCCTCGTCTTTACAGCATTGCAAGTACGCGATACGGAGATCTTCTTGATGGTTCCACTGTCTCATTGTGCGTTCGAAGGGCTGAATTCTATGACCCTGTCACAGGAGTAAAGGATGATTCGAAGAAGGGCGTCTGTAGTAACTTTTTGTGCGACAGTACGGCCGGTGCAGAAGTGCAGGTAGCAGGGCCTGTAGGTAAGACAATGCTCTTACCGCGTGATCCTACAACGGATGTAATTATGGTTGCTACTGGAACCGGAGTAGCCCCTTTTCGAGGCTTCATGCATAGGCTTTTCATGGAAAATACAGTTGCTAGACATTTGTTCGATGCAACCGCATGGCTTATTTTAGGTGTACCTACCACAAGCGGGCTTCTATACGAAGAAGAATTCAATGCTATGAAGGCCAATGCTCAAGATGGAACACTGAAGATTAATTACGCCATAAGTAGAGAAATGAAAAATCTACATGGAGGAAAATACTATGTACAAGATGTGATTGCTGAGAATGCCGACGAAATCTTTCGTAGATTGGAAAATGGAGCATGCATGTATTTCTGTGGATTGAAAGGAATGATGCCTTCAATAACTGAAACATTTGAAAAAGTATCGATGGAGCGTGGCATCGAATGGAATGCGTTTTTAAAGAAGCTGAAGGATAATCATCAATGGCATGTAGAAGTATACTAAATGTTTGAGATAATGAATGTACATAAGCAGCCAATCTGCAACGTAAGGAATAAAAATATTTATACAAATTTTTCATCGCCGATGTAATTAGCAGCTATAAATTCATTTGAACATGAAGACCGGTATATATCATGTGTGTATATAGTATATACTTCTACATATGATGTAATGACGCATAAGTTAACAATTTATCTAGCACATATACTTCGAAGTACAATGTTGAAAAAGTGCTCAGCCGATGTTTAGCACAGCTACAAAATTTTGATTCCACAACCCTAAGAATCTATAACCGACATGCAAAAATAAATTCTACGACAACATTTTAACGCTGGCAAATTGATGACAAGTTGATACTTGCTGACAAGGTTTTGCTATGCACTCAAAGAAAACATACTTACCTACCTAGATATGTTTCAAGAAAGATTATGCGTCACGTATCACGTATGATGTTGATGTATGATTGAAACAAGGGGGTATTGTGTATTCTCCACCCAAGTGGGCAGTGGGGCTGTCCAAAGTTCGTCAAAAGTGTGTCCGTTTCAATAATCTACTCTCTTAAAAAATACGTTATTTTTAACGAACTTTGTATTCCTTTCTAGCGGAGGGGTGCATATTTTTTCTTATCACCCCAAGTTAATCACAGCAGTTCGATAAGAGAATATAAAGTGATATGCCATACCATCATAAACAAGTATACCACTGAAGTTGGATGTTGAGGCTACTCAAACATTATAATAATTTCATATCTAATGTTTTAATATTATTCAAGTCCTACATGAAAATCCTAGCTACCCTCGAACACGCCCTAGTCCAACAACTGTTCCTGAAGTAACGGAGTTAGATACTCAGCGACTCTAAGTGTCTCCACGGCAATTTCAATAGTGGCAACTCCATCGGCAGGTGTACCATCGGCGCAATTCTTTGCGACACGTTCCTTCACAGTAACGTAATCAGGGTCCTGCGTAAAGAAGTAGGGCATGGCACCTGGGTATTTAGAACTCAATGCCTCAACATTAGCCTTATCTTCGTCGTCAGGCATGTAATACCTGAACACCTCCTCTCCGCTCTCATTGCTGACGGTCGCGTACGAATCAGTACCTCCGCAACGGTCAGCTTGAACACTGACGGCCTTGCCAGTCTTAGTCTTGATGGTGAACTTGATCTTGTCAAAATCCGTCCATTCCTTTCCAGAAGGACCAGGCAAAGTCTGACAGCTGCTAAAGTCCTTATCAGCCTCAACACTCTCGATGTTTTCCACAGTTACATCGTAAAAGCTAACCAATAAGGCCAACTCGTGAATAGCCATATTCTTCAACATACCCTCGGCATTTCTCTCAAAGCACTCTCCCAAACTCTCAGGAGTATTTTCGTAAGCGTTGTTGCTCACAAAGGTAACATGACTGCCAGGAATGGTACCGGCAAAATCGCGTGTTTTAGAAACGTACTTGCACACATTCTTGTTGTATCCCATGAGTACGGTAATATCCTTCTCAACAGCTTCATCCTTCATAGCTTGAAGTTCGGCCACGGTAGGAGCACCAGGTTTCTCCAAGAAAATCGTGGAGCAGCCATTGGCAATAGCCTCACTAAAGAAACGAGGATTATCGGCCGTACGTCCAGATATCAAGGCACAACGAGGATTTTCTGGAGGAGGGAGGTCACTCAAGGATGTGGTAAACACGGTACCATAGGCATCAATCGTTTCCTTCTCCCATTCCGCAAATTCATCTCCTCCAGGACCTTCTTTACCGGCACCAAGGAACCATGGTTCGACCACAAAGTCCAATGAAGCCGAGGGGCATCTGTGTGACATCCAAACAAAAAAAGTCAAATTTCATGCAAATATATCCACAATAATCTTTTTGTTCCAAAATCTTTGGCATCCGAACATTAACATTAACATAGACACCATCCAACCAATCATCCTCCATCAATCCAACCAAGTACGCAAGCAAATCTAAGAATCAGTACGTACCGTCCTTCGAGCATCTGAATCGCATGATACCAACCCATCCCACGGTTCGGAGCACCGCATCCCACGAGAACTACCTCGGCCTGACCAGCTTTGGCAGCCAACAACTGAGATTTGGTAGCAATCCCACGACGAAGGGCATTACTACCAGTCCCACGAGAGATGAAGGCTGCCGTGGAGGAAGAGAGGATGGAAGAGAGCATGATCGATAATAAGGGTAGGCTGGTAGCAGCAGTGCGTGTTCTACGTGTGTGTGATTGTTGGTGTGGACTTGACATGGTGTCAAACTTTTTTCTTTTTAGCGATGGGAATACGTGGAGCGATGCGGATGCGATGCTGTGCGAATTGTGAATTGTGAATTGTGAGGGATTTGACTCAAGTTTGGGCGGGTGCGAATTTTGTCGCGATCTTTGGGGAGGATGGGTTAGGATTTAGGATTCGGATCTTTGTATCTTTTTACGGAACATCTGCCGAGCTTTTGTCAGTGCGTCATAGAAATGAGAACAGAATGATGAAAATGTTTTTCATTGGAGGGGTCGTCTTCGTTTGACATCCACTGATTGAGTTCTTTTTTATGGATCTTTATACCAGAGAGAGAATATTATACTCGGAAGTATATATTGTTCCTACTCTTCATACAAATACGCAAGTACTTTGCGTATTGAGCAGAATTTATGAATACCGGTACTTTTTATAAAAATATTTTTGTAGAGATCTAATGAAAATGAAAATGAAAATGAAAATGGATATGGATTCAAAATTAGATCGAAAAAAGAATTTTTATTGTCGCGGTATTGGTATATTTTTTGGTTTTTGATTTTGGTTCAATGTACTTGGAAGTCTCGACACTCTTTCCTAAACGTCCACAAAACTTCCTCATTCCTCATTCGTAATGACCTGTCGATAATATGTACAATGGATTTAAAACGTGAATTCAAACTAAAAGTATTTGAATGATCCTGAAACACGACAACGAGATAGGGATTCTCGTTTGCCGAATTTTAGGCACGCATTTTACAGAATAATATAATAAAAATCCTTCGAGCAAATTTTCGTTTTAGAGAAAAAAGAGGAAAATTGATTATTCCTACGCATTCGAAGTTTGTAAGTTTCATTTCTCTTCTCTATACCGAAAATGAGGTAGATGGTTTGCATCTATTGAGATAGTAAAACGTTTTCAAACCTAACCTTATGTATTCATTGAGTCTCGTGTTTGTGAACATACACTACGATAGTATTAAATGACTAAGCTTAGGAACAAAACGTGCTTCCTCTACATAATTGATGAATTGAAACATTTTTTGTTGTCTACGACAAACGCGGAGAAGGACTATACTTTACGACATTATTATTGTTTTCTTCCTATTTAAAAAAATATTACGATAGATCAAACAATTTGTTTGTTTGCAAAATTGATCGTAATGAGGTTACGGTCGTAAGTGCTGCTGTAAAATAGATATAATACCATCAGCACCGTCATGAGCATTCTCAGATGAATTATTATCCTCGATTAAGTATCGTCAACATCCTAATTTTCAATTACCACAGGCTTCCCTATTAGGTAAATAGGACATTATCATACAAAGCACATTATCAGTTTCAGCCCGGAAGGCTAACTTTTGGAGTAACTATTCACTTGTTTAAAGAAGGTTTAAAACAGATGCATTGGAAAATATTATTTCATCATAATGAAGTCGACGAAACTTTTCCTCATGTCCCTTCAAAATTCACTAATTTCTTTTAACCAATCTCGTTATGATAAATTATGCAACTGTATACTTTATAGATCTTCGTAAGTCTCGTATCATAATAAGTCTAATTTACTTTACATGTTAGCACGTAAAAGAGGGTTAAGTTGGTCAACAATATTTTCCTTTATATTTAAAGATATCGAATCCCTGCTTTATCAACGTAAAAAACCAGGATATGAATTGAGATAGCATATTCTTCCAAAAAGGCGATGAAAATTGGAAGCGGTTAACCCTTTAGTACCCAGGTAGTACTTTGGTAGTACTTTTTGCGTATTTTTATAACTTCACTTCTAGAAACTTAATTTTCACCATTCCAAGTACCCCAGACTCCTTATCATATTGTTATTGATGTATCTGTAAATTTTTAATGAATGTAATTCAATTGAACTTGAGATATTTTGAAATAACCACTATTTAGCTCTACGTAATTTCCTACGAGAAAATTAGGTCAAATAGGGAATGATTTTTGGAGTGATAAACTATCCTTTATATCGGAGTGCTATTCATCATACAAATGCATTATGCTTTGTCTTTGATGAGAAAGTGTCAAATAAGTGATAGCCTGTTTCTATCGTGAGATACAAAGCCTTGAAAACACCATATTTTTCAAAATTTTCGAAAATTGCGCGAGTTTGCGTTATTTTAGAACATCTTTTCAATACGCTCAAAAAACACCATTCTAGATGCACAATCCTTTCATATATTGTGTAAGTGATCCATTTGTATATTTTTAGATTATAATATAAACGAATAGGTGAGAAATAGCGCAACAGTCATCCATCAGAATATACATCTCTTTTTGTGAATGAAAAAGTCTGCGAATGCGCAAATTGCGCGACCGCGCAATTTTTGGCGAAGCAAAATTTTAGAAGAAACGTATCCAGCATTTAGTTTTGTTTAGAAATGGTATAAAATATTCATGAGTAACAATATCTGTCTGAACCATTGTATCGACCAAACTATTACGTGCCCCATTCAAGTTCTTCTTTTTTATATATTTCCAGATAGTCCCAAGCTCGTAGCTTTCTATTTTTGATAACTTGGCATTTAGCTTACAACTAGCATAATGCTTGATCACAACGGAAGGATCCATAAAGAATACTAAAGTTACTGGAAGTGACAAAACGGAACGAGGGGCTTGGAATAATTTGAAAATCCAACGTAGATCACATGACTGACCATTCCACGCTACAAGAACACCTTTTTGATCACAGCCTATGTGACGACCTATGAATTCACAGAACTCCTTCTATACGACATCAATCTCATCTGCGTTCACAATTCTATCATCATCTTTAGACAATTCATGAATGGAGCAAGCCCTTTCATCCCATATCGCATCTTTTCCAGGTTTCCTCCTCAATTTCACTCTCAGTTACACCATTCCTATGCACCATCCGGAATACCTGAGCTGATAACTGGACAATTCCACATGATTCTCCAGCCGTTTCGATATCAAAAG
>Ga0209092_10004757_pt1 | contig 11198 bp, 7 predicted proteins | sample FraStrMetagenome_FD_187446 | JGI IMG/M metagenome (GOLD analysis project Ga0209092, IMG submission 187446) | Marine eukaryotic phytoplankton communities from Arctic Ocean - Fram Strait ARC3M Metagenome (SPAdes) (version 2) | ecosystem: Environmental > Aquatic > Marine > Oceanic | place: Fram... | reverse complement strand
TCGCGTATGATTTGGAATTCTCTGGTATCAAAGAAAAGGTTTTATTTCTAATTCCAAATCCAATACTCATTCGCGCATATTACGCACTTAATTCCGTACACGATAATTATGTACTGATCTTCCATCATTTACAACATTACGGCCATATTTTAAGTGTATATACATGCATTTCGACTCAAAAAAGAACTTTCTCAAATGGTATGAGAACTTTCTTTCTCAGTTAAAGACAGTTCATTGTTCCAATAGATATGATAACGTTTACTCTCTGAAACTGTTGTGTCGAATACCGGCAGCGATTTCAACACAAATTTCTTGGGTGCTGATGCACCTATTTCCTCTAGGATGAGAGGTCTATTCAGGATTCTGTAAGTATTTGATCTTTTTCTCTGAAGAGCTCTCGTCCATCAATTGTGAGCAGAGTCTAATTTTTTTAGATAATTCGCCAAACATAGTTTTTTTAGCGCAGTATGACCTTTCAATGTCAAGAAGTCGTATTATTTCATAACGAATAATGGTCCTTTCAAACATCAGCCTACCATCTAATTTCTTTCAAACTAATTATGTGCAATGATGGCGGAAGATGCCTAAAAAAACAATTCAATCTAGTTTCTGCTTGAAATAGCGGTTCAGCAATGAATAAAAAGCCTCAAAATTAAAAATTAGTTCTCTCACTATCAGCAGGGGTTTCGTAGAATCCAATCATCATTTGTTACCCTAACGGTATTTTCTCAACACCTTGGTTCTTATCTTGCATATGTTTCTGCACAACATCCTTTGCGCTTCCATTATATTCGCCTATGAGTATCAGTGAACACATTTTTAAAGAGTTTTAAATATTTTACTCTTAAATTATTCATACTATTTGTCTTTTATTTGATGCATCATGACAAATTCAAATATGTCCATCGGAAATTTTACCAAAAAAACAATTTGGAATGGCCATATTTTCAAAAGAAACCTGAAACAAACATCACTGCTGCTGCTGTAAGCGCAATGAAATTATGAAAGATTTTGAACAGCAGAAAACCAGTTAATAAATAGAGCGGAAGTATTCAATGATGTCTTACACGTCGAAATCGGCGATGCACTGAGGCAGAGTCTAGAGAGAAAAGTAATAAATAGAGTTCTGTACTCTTTAGCGAAACATTCAAATCAGACTAAAAATATCATACAATGACGTCTTTGGCAAACTTATTCTAAGTGAAATATTTTAATTCGAACATGTTAGGCAAAATCGAAGCCTTCAACAGGCATTTTTATTTAAAGTCTTGTTAGAAAGCATGGAGTCTATTTCACCATTGTTGCTAATTAAAAAAGGATAAAACATGAAAGATGAATGTTATTTTTTACATGAGATAATTTTCATGCACATGCATAACAAATGAAAACGGTCTGTAGCATGAATTATTGGAATCGTGGAAATAAAAAGTGAAGCTCATCTTTCTTCCATGACATCAAAAACTCAGGCGCAGCAAATAACATCATAATGGCATCTATTCTAAAAGAATTAGGTCGACAATTGTTTGATGAGGATGATTGCTCCTGGTACTCTGATTCATCTGAATCATCCTATACATCCGATGAAGAGAGTTATTATTCGGTGACAGATAGATATAGAAAAAAGAAACAAATCCACAAAGAGCCTCTTCCATCAAGAAGCAGTAAGCAACCTCAAACGGCACTTCTAAAAAAAAACTTGAAAGAAGCTCAAAAGAGAAAAAATAACGGCAATGTGCGAAAAGAAAGCCCCAAATATTGTGAGAGTAATAACACGGAACTTCGTACATCACATTCTTTGCAGCAAACTCGATCGCTGAATACCAAAAAAGGATACTTGGATAGTAAGACAGAGGTTCCAGCAATTAAAAGAGGCGAAACAATAAAGGAACCTACACAGACTACTTCAGAAGAGGAAAGAAAATTATCTCAATCGTTGAAAGATTTCTGGGACGAAGTGGACTTAAACGTTGCAGGCTTAAATACAAGTGATATTCTCGAAGGCCCTAAAAGATTTACCGATATGAATTCCTATCTCGAGCCAAATTCACCTCCTCGTCAATCTGACATATATAAAGCAAATAAAAACCTAGCAAAAAATATATATAATGATTCTAAATCATCTTCAAAACTATCAGTTGATATGGATGCAGATGACGCAGATTCTCTTGTGTATAGTATAAACACTTCAAGTTCAAGTGTAACTGAGGTTAAACCAGAGCAAATGGCGAAACTGATGGACAATATGAAGATGAAACCTTTATTAAAAACTGACAGTTTATATCAAGATGAAGACCAGGAGGAGGAGGAGGATGATGACACTTTGTCTTACTATCTTGCGAATGAAAACAGTGCAAGTAATGAACTTGATAACGTTAAGAAACAAACACACAAAGTAGCGTTAACAGTAGAGAAGGATTGCGAAGAAAGCGAAGAAACTACCGAAGGAGAAATTAGCAATAAAGAAAATATTGACCACAGTCCAAAAATATTTAAATCACATGAAGAAGATCAGGAAAATTCGGATTTAATTTGGGCCCATCCTCATGATGGTAGTTCTGTGGATGTTACTCTTCAAGACCTAGTCTGGATACACCCTCATGATGGAAGTTTTGAAGATGTTGATATACCGAAAAATGATAAAGATGACAACTTTACTCCTCTAGAAACTATTGTGGAATTAGAAAAGGGAAACGATAAAGCGAAAGGCATTAAGAGAACTTTACCCAATAAAAATCTCAAGAAAAATATTGAAAGAGAAAAGAAACCTTCTTCGCTACAGCAAAATGAATACCATCATTCTCTTCCAAATGAAGAAAACGTACAACAGAGTAATTTGTTGCCTCCACGAAATCATTCAGAACAGCATTTACAGAGTAGTGCTACGTCTATCAATATGGATTCAAATACATCTACAAACGAGACATATACAGAAAAGATGAAGAAAACGTTGGATATCAATTCAACAGCTCATCTAGGAATAGGGTCTTTGCAGACTAAAATTCTGGCAGCAACACAAATCCAACGCTGGTATAGAAGTTTAATTCATAAAGCTTTCTTGGACAGCGTCTCATTTAATCATTTTGTTGATAAAATAGAAGAGAAAGCTGCGATTGAGATTCAACGAATTGCCCGTGGGAAGTCGTGCCGTCATCAAATATTGTCAGAGGTAAGAAAAAAACTTAGTATCGAATTTTATCGTTAGCTTTTCTACTTCAAACGTTATTTTTTTATTTTAGTAAGCTGATAATATTTTTCCTTGATTATTGTAGATGGGAATAGCAAAACGGCATCGATGGGAGCCACGGACGAAGCCTCCTGATATCACATTATTGCATTCCAAAATGCGACGCACAGCGAGAGCTTTTCTTCGATCAAGGCCTTATTTGCAAACTAGTTTAATTTTTGCCATCCGACGTATTTGCGCAATCAAAATTCAAACTCTTGTTAGGAGGTATTTGTTTCGATTGCATCTGCATGATCATTTGAATCTTTACTACGGTGCTGCCGCAATAATCCAAAAATCTGTAAGAGGTTATCAAACGAGAAAGTATATTTTAGAAATGGTAAGTAGATAAAGGTTCAACGGTATTTATCTAAAAACTTGAAGGTATGCTGCTGATTTCATCTACTCGTTCCTACAAAATAGCTTAAAAAAGAAGATATTGAGAAGGCAACCACAATAGTTCAATCAATTGGTAGAACTTACATTCATCGTGTTCGTTATCTAGCCTATCTCAAGCAAATACGAGTACCAGATGGTAAAAGCAATGAGACTATACCTTCGAAATCATTAGTAGAAGGCAAATGTGCTTACAAACCCATGGATGGAGGTAAAAATGGAAAAGCTATCGTTAATGAGTATTGCTCAAAATCTCGCTCGCTTGTAAATTTGGAAAAAGGAATGGAAACATTGGTAAAATCAAAAGTTGCGAAAATAAAGAAAAATCCATCAAAAGGACTAAATGGTGCTTCAAAGAAAACAAAAAAGAAGCCACTGGAAATGAAAAATGTGCCATCATTTGAATATGCTCCTGGACAGCTTTTGGACAGCTCTTGGGATAAGTTTCAAGATATTCGGGATGATTGTTCGGATGTTGAACATGCTTCAACATCTCTTCTATCTGCATTCCGTCGACAACGCCGTCGAATTGCAAGTATGCTAGGTTTAAGGAAGAAAAGTAAGAAGAAAAAAGCTGAAACTCAGACGAAAAGCAGGTCGATTGAGTCACCAAACAAAAAAGAAGAAGGAAACTCAAACCTTAAATCAAAAAAGAAAAAGGTCAGTTCAATATTTAAACGGGGTTTCAAGTCATTCAAAAAGAAAAATAAGAAAGAGGTTTCAAATGCTTCAAATGAAGAATCGCTAAACCTCTGTAACGGGGAAGAAATGGACAAGAAATTATCCTCCAGAATTCTGAGAGTGTCAAAATATAATGACTTTAATGATAACGAAAGTGTATCATCAGATGCACACAGTGTTAAAAGCGAAGAAAGCAAACAAGAAAATATTGACCCATTATATGTAGAATTAAATGATGGAGATGTTCAGGATAATGACAACTACTTTAAGGAGGAACATATTGAAGATATTTCTTTTCCAAGGATGGAGGTAATAAATTCTAACATAACAGAATTTGAGTTCGACCCGTTCAATATATGGCCAAACAAAGAGAGTGAACATTTTAATAATAAATACGTGCCCTCTTTATCTACAGCAAATGATTTAGGCGAATCTGTTACGCATGAAGCCTTAACTCTGAAAACATCTTCAATTGGTGAACACGCTAAATCAGTTGATGAAAAAGAAAATATCAAATCACCAAACGTAAAAGTTGAGGTGTTATCACCCAAATTAAGTCCATTAATTCTTCGAGCTAAAGTGACTGAGGTAACAAGCAACAACGTGGATGATTTCGAAAGAATTGAGTCACACCAATTTCAAAGCACCCACATGCGAATTGAAGAAGAGAATGAAGATTATATGAAGGAGGAATGTTTCTGAGTATTGAATAGATGTATTTAGGAAGCAACGAAAAAGATTTTTGAAAGTTTTGCTGAAGAAGGATCTAATGAAAGTAAGAAGTATGAATTTTTAAGCCAAGATTAAGATTGTCATGCTAGATATGATAGCACCAACCAACGCATTTTTTTTGCGTTTATGGTTTTTAGTAGCAGTCCCTTTGATACTAGGAGTACAAACGGCCTTTGGCTCACCCTTACTATCAGGCATGAATTCGTTTAATTTGAATGGTTCGCCAGGAAAATATCCTTTGTCGACATCCCCGTTCTTGTTGCTTTCAATAGCACATGGGTACAAAGCTGGGTCATATTTGCACACACGGAATAAATTCTCGCATGTACTTATAGATCACGTCATGGTAATAAAAAAGTTTTTTCAATAAAGGTAGTACACAAAAGAAAATGTTGGAAACTGAAAACAACTTCAAATGAATCATCTTACCTTTGACACATCGGTAATGTTTCACCTAAGTTATCGCATCGAGGAAAGTTAAGCTACTTAAATATTAGAACAAGAAAAAAATAAAAGCTCTTTCAAAAAGGAACAGATCTTGACTACGTACCCAACAAAAATATCTTTCATAGGCCAGTTGACAATCCTTATTATTATCAAAGTGTGTCGAAATGCTTTTTTCTTTGGTCCCATATTCATCTACTTCCGAATTTGTAGCGGTTGCGTTAGTCTTTTTGGTTTTACGCGAAGTTATTATAGATTTTACTTTTTTTTCAATCCATCTATCTTTTTCTCTAACTGTATGCTTTATGAGTCCGTCATCACTAAATGTATGATCTGTTGGCATTTCCATCGGTGATGGGACGCACTAGAATACAAGATTGTTGACGTTACGATTAATTTCATAGATGAGGAAAACTGAAAATAGATGCTTCAAATTCGTTATTCAAATGATGAAAAATTGACTTGAATTCTTACCGGAGCATAATAATTTGCTTTTGGAATGAGACGAGCATTTTAAGCGTTTAAAGGATTAATAAAATTAAGTAGGGTTCAATTATATGAAATAAACATTTTGAATTTACATACCTATCCACCTCCCACAAAATGGCATACAATGATCAGCGGTTCCATTTTTGCAAGGTCCATCGGTGCCTATTTTCCATTGTTTTTCTGCACTTTCAATACCTTTTACACCTCCGCCATATGTCTCTGGTAAATACATAAAAGTGCATAATCCTGAATCCGTACCATGCAACGAGCATTCAGCGACAGAATACATACATCTCATGAGAAAAATGTGTGCCACAACAAATTGAGGAATGGGAACCATAGCTGACTTAAGTGTGATCTCTAATTTTTAAATGGGCGAAGTAGATTTTTTAAAAAAAGGGATGATTGTTTAGATATTTACAAAAAAGTTCTATTTCGAATTTTTTAATTTTCTCAGATATTGTTGTGTTTTGATTATCACAGTTAAGTTTTACATATGTTTATGTTTATGTCTATGATATTTTGTTAACGGGGGTTCCCATCCTGCACTACGGCAGATCCGATGAAGCTTCCCCCCTGTCGAGTCCCCCATAGCTTTTTTACATACGCCCAAGGACGTCGGCCATCAGCACGGCGATAAATGGGATCTACAGCGAGATCCCCGCCAATGAACATACAGGCAGCTGATAGGATATCGAGAAAAATAAGATAAGAAGAAACGAAACATATGTGTAGCCAAAAATAATCCCTATGTGTTTGTGAAAAAGTGTAAAGAAAATGATGTCCCAAATTTCGAATGAATTTATTTTCGTTCCTCAAAAAACCTGTTCGTCCCAGGAAATTTGTATCAGAGCAGATTCCCATCGAATCTCCGATCTTGTTCGTGAAGAAAAACCCGTTCGTCCCGGGAAAAGAAAAAGAATGGTTGTCGTCTTAGATCCAGGAAAAGCGTTCGGTCTTTGACACAAAAACCTGTTCGTCCCAGGAAAAAATATTCTCCAATCTTTACTTCTTGGTCAATGTCGTCGCAAGCTGTCATAAAAAAACCTGTTCGTCCCAGGAAAAAGTATCTACCGTCCCAGCCTCCAAAATTGTTGCATAAATTTTAAAAAGATAATCTGCTCCCTCCGTATAGGAGCTTTATTCCAATCCGTCGAAGAGAAAAACGCGTGTGGTTGGAAAATGTATTTATTCCCCCGAGTTGGACTGAACTCCATATTATGTTCGATCACGTTGGTGAGATATGGTTACATTTTTTCATACATGTAATGCAATACGTTACTGGAGCCTCTCGTTGCGACGGTTCTCCCTAGCTGAATCAATCTATTTGTTCAGTAGTCGTTTCCTATTGGTTGTGTTCTTTGTATGATGTTTGGATGTACGCAATCGTTTTCTTTTACGGTGAGAATCCGAAGGGGTAACTGTTGAAAATGAATTGATTGTGGAGTTTAGTGTTATCCAGCACCGGTGGGTGTTTTCGAGTATCGATGCCGTTAAGTTTCTATGATGTGTGTATTCGTTGATACATGAGGATCGAATTTCTCTGATGACATCCACATCGAGCCATGAAGTGTTCTTCTGAATTTGCTGATGATTCCATAAACCAATCGCGCACAAGGAGGCAATAACCCAGTATCCACTTTCCGCCATGTTGTCTTCCGATAATATCCTAAATTCCCATTCAAAGTTTTCTTGTGCAGTGAAGTATTTAGAATAAGTTTTACGTATATGTTACGAAGTACGTATAAGATGATGACAGATATGTTTAATAGTGATAGAAATTAAAACGCTTATAATTTTGATTACCTTACGATTCAAACAGTTGAAATTCTTTTTTTGTCGAAATTTTAGCGCTACTACTTCATCATGGGGAAATTGAAATGTTTCATTTCGACGATTACAACACGGGAGTGTGTCTAAAAGACTTTTTCGCCTATCCATTTGTAAACCCACGATTTCTTTTTACTGCACGATATGAATATTCGTTTTGTTCGTGATAGAGATGATCATTTTCGTTGTGAAGTGATTGTAGCAAGCAATCACGCCTACTCAAATTCCTACTTGTTTTTTTGTTTTGTACCATGCGTTGGAAATGGTTTTCATGGTTTGAAATGTTTGCTTCATTATTCGTACAACTTTTCACCTCTTTGCTAGACTGGATCATGCATATCTCCTTCTCTATTTTCACATCAGATGCATATGGGTATGAAGGATTTTTTTGGTCAATATGCGATGGGTAATTTGATGTGTTTGTTGGTGCTGTTGCTTCTGTTGCTGGAAATGCAAAATGCGCTTTATCCCTTTTCGCTCCTCCATGGATATAGCTTATCGAAGCCCTACGATTTAATGATTGGTACTGATCATTTGAATATTCGACTTTGGTCTTCGAAAATAATTGAAGATTTTGATGTTCATCAGTTCCAAAAAAGTCTTTCAACACTTCTTTGGAAGAGTTCGTTATCGGCAATTTTGCCAAATCAGAAGGTTTGGCATGTGTAATACTTCCCAGACTGCCAAAAACTTCGATCAAAATATTTATCTCAAATAAGGGGATTTTATATCTTTCAGCCCAGGTACGAAATACATGTATCAACAGGCTTGTATACGAGGGTTCGGATTTGATCGCACCTTTTCTTATGTCAGGTATCCCATTTTTTTCAGATAAGCGATCAAAGAATTGGCATTTTAGCTGTAATTTTTCTGGTTGAATAGAGTCAATTGTTGACCATAAAATTCGAAAAATAGATTTGACATCTGGGACTATATGTACCTTTGCCACAGCCTTTTCAGAATTAATTAAAATTAATTGCAAGTCAATCGAATCGAAATCAGACATTAGCTTACACAAATGCAACCACAAGGAGGATCTCCCAAAGCTTTCTCTTACCTTCATACTTTTTGCAATGTTCAAAGTTAGGAGTCTCTGAGTTCTCATTAAAAAGGAATTTGGTCGGTCCAGTTGATTTCTTCGCATCTCTGTATTTGGCAACACGAAAAAAATGATAGAGTATTTATAGGAATTGCGGAAAGATATTATCTCTTCACTATCATCCTTATATTCTTTCATTTTAGAATCTAACGATGTTCTTAATTCGTTTAATTTCGATGTTGCAATGGAGTTTTCACCTAATTTTGAAGGCACGGAATCGGTGATTCTTGTTGACTCAATATTGAAGAACTTCTTCTCGTGTTCCGAAGTCGATCCTTCAATTTCTAAAATTTGTTTTGGAAAATATGATCTTACAGCTATTGATTCTTTTCCAGGAAAAAGCAAGTGCGACTTCCCAGATAACTGATTCACAACTCGTACACGATCGGCCCATTGCCTTAAAACTATTTCAAGTTCTATTTAATGGCGTGATTCAATAAAACAGTGGAGTGCGAGGTCAGTTAAGCTAATTCATAGATTAAAACAATTTTGATGTTGGATAACCATTTTTGGACTAACCAGAAGGATTTGCTTTGGATTTTCTGGCAACCAGTACAGTTCCGAATGTTCGCAGTGCCCTACTGTTTGTTTCGTAGTCTTTCATTTGTAGCTTCTTTCCTTTATCATACAAAATAAATTGGGGTTTGTTTCTCATTGTTTTGGCGCCAAAATTTTGAAGGATTTTACCTTTTTCAAACTCAACACCAGAATGAGATTCTATCTATTTCCTGCTCTTCCTCTAGAGTCATCGGCTTCATGGCTAGAGATAGAAGTACGTAATCTATGTACCTATTTAACTAACTTGTTCTATTAAGTTGTTGTTGTGTATGGTTATTATTATAAATGCTATATTTATCGTGTTATATCTAAATCGCGCTAAGACGTAGTAAGAATCTTCACGTCCCACCATGACAAGAATTCTGACCGAACTTGCGTTCGGGTCAACGAAGGGCGCAGTTCCAGTGTGGACGCAGAATTCCCTTTCCATCAAGCTAGTACGTAATTCCTCATATGGTCATATATTTATAGTGGTGAAATCGGCAATGCACTGAGACAGATCCCGCATGTTCACTTCTCCGAATGGAATTTACCTGACCTATTCCGAAGAATGAGGGTAGTATTGCTTTGATTATTCACCTGTTACATTGAATAAATTTCTTTGGGTTTTTGCGGATTCTTTGAATCCCGTCTACCCTCTAATGTCAATCTAATCCTAATTGCCTTTGCTGACAACAAACCTATTGGTTAAAGGGTGGGAAGTGTTTTTTTTTTCAAAATCTATCCGAAGCAATGAAACTTATGCAAATCAGAGCAAATTTGAATTTATGGATAAATTAATTCCAAAATCTTGCGCCTCCATTTACAATCCTATTCATTCATTTGTACTGCATTCCCTATGTTCATTCAATCTCTTTTATTTCAAAATTGAATGTTTTGAAATGCTTATCATTCAAATTAATTGTTGCATTGCTTTTCATTTGAATTGGCGCTAAATCCTTGTTATTTTAATTTATTGAAATTAGTCATTTCAATTTGATGATGATAACAATTCATCTATGATGGTTTCGGATAATGTTCGGCGCATGACGGTATGCTCCTTCTGCATCCGATCGTTTATGAAACCTCAAGGCTATTGAGATATAATAATATAAATGACGTCTTTGTGGGAAGACGAAAAAAAGATTGTTAGCTCGTGATTCTTACCCTTTAACGAAGGACGGAGATAGTGGCTTACATCCCGATTCTTATCACATCTACGAACTTCAAGAGCAAGCAACCGATGAACGCCTATACTAGTGGAGTAAATAGATACACATCGAAGATGATCGTCTATTGAGTAAATAGGCAAAACACTTTATAAATTCGATCAGTTCTTAATTCTTCTTTAAAGCTACAACAAATAACAAGAACAGAACGAATTATTTCAGATGGAGACCAAAATGTGAAACTCAAAAATATATCTGCCCACTGTCCCTCATATACAATGCAGCTTATCCTGGATACATAAATTTATCTACTACTTAAGAAGCTAAATTTTGACATCAAACAACAATAACAACAACGTAATATACATCTTACAATAGTATTTGAATAATCTTGGACACACCCAATGCCAGTTTTTTTGCATACTTTATATTTTATAGAGTTACGACGTTTTACACAAACTAAGATTTATTGCCTCCACCATTGAACAAATATTACATGAGTCCAACTTCAAGAAGCGCTTGAAACCTATGAGCCGTCAGATATGATGGCTTCCCGTCAATCACCTTCCTAAATTCGTGCTTTTGTCGGTGAACCCAT
>Ga0209092_10004756_pt1 | contig 11200 bp, 10 predicted proteins | sample FraStrMetagenome_FD_187446 | JGI IMG/M metagenome (GOLD analysis project Ga0209092, IMG submission 187446) | Marine eukaryotic phytoplankton communities from Arctic Ocean - Fram Strait ARC3M Metagenome (SPAdes) (version 2) | ecosystem: Environmental > Aquatic > Marine > Oceanic | place: Fram... | reverse complement strand
AATTTTTGTCGAGCTCTGCTCAACCAGAGCTTTCATTTGCGCTACTAAAATCAATAATTCGACAAAGTAGGGGAGAGCTATATTTTTTGGAAAAAAAATCTTTATTAAAAGGTGAACCACTCTACATGTAAAATGTACATCACGAATTTCAGTCCAACCCAAAAAGTCACTGACGATTGACAATATTTTTTATTACATGTTCAATGCATTGAAGAAACACCACATGCACAGATGCACATGTAACATAAAATTGTCAATTACTAAAATCATTCAAAAAGTCACTCGAGAATAAATAAAAAGTCATACCGTTAAAATTTGTTCCCGCGGGGCCAAAAACGAGATCAAACCTGCAATCAAGCCAGGGAACCGAACAATTTCGTTCACAACACCCATCCAAAATTTTAAGCCCAGCAGTAAAAGAATCCTCTCACAGCACACATTCGACACCCGTGCCATGGACGGAGAACACGTTACTTTTGCCATATCCGAAGATACAAGCTTGTGGGATTCCGACGAAGCGCCAGTCATACGCGAACGACCGTACGGCAAAAGCGCGACGGTTGCCGACTGGGGTCTTGAATTAATTCTGCGTTGGATCCACGATGCGGGTTGTAAAGCTGATCTAGTAGCTGGCCTCGATGCAGCTTTGGAAGCCTTCGATCACTTCGACGACCATGAACACGATCGAGAAATGCAAAGCGGGGCCGTCGATGCCATTCTCGAAAGCCTCGTTATTATACTTCAAGACTTTGACGAAGAAGAAGATGATGATAATGATGATGTGAAGTCAAAGTCTATGGAACAGATTATTGGCTCGCTCAATTCACCGACTATGCTCTCTAGAAAGGCATCGTTTTTCTCGGCCTCACAGGATCCGGCAGAGCAGGAGATAGAACGTTCGGAAATTATCGCGAAGTGCGTGAGTGCGTTGGAAATGCTTCATAGGTGTTCGATCTCGATGTTATCGACTTCCTTCCAGCAAAATTTAAAACCACTTCTCCCAATGCTGCTTCAAATTATTTCTGAGTTCTCTTTTCTAATGGTAGAAGATGACTGGGCCTATCACTGTGTCTACAATGCGGTAGAAGTATTGAGATATTTCACTTCCATTAGCCCCGAGGCACATCGATTCATGGGAGGACACCATGCGTATTTCGATACGCTTACGAATTTACTGGACGTAGCCGATTCCATATCGGGGCCGTTAGATGAGGTAAATGGTATCTTTCGTGAAGTTTTGATCGTTTTTGGGGCGTTCCCCCTCGTCGATAGGATGTATAACCATCCGTTCTTATTTCACAAAATCATTGAAAAAATTGGAAATAACTCGAAAGTAAGCGAACCAGTGCGGGAAGCAGCGGTTAATTTTTTCAATGTTATGGCTTCAAGCGGCAGCGGTCGATTGGCGATGTCGCAAAAGTTAGCGCGTAATGCAGATCTCATTTCATTCATAACAAATGTGATGCTAGACGACCGGACAGACAATGAAGAAGCTAATTGGGTACGCTGCAAAGCCGTAAAATTGGCTCATAAGCTTTGTATTCCGAAAGATAATGCAGGCATACTCTTTTATTTTCAATTACAAGATACTGGTGACAATAAGGATGAAGTAGATCATACAGGTGAAGAGGCAAAAGAAAAGAAGGAACCTGGGGAAGAAATGAAAGGAGAGAATGATTCGCACACTAACAGCGAAGAAAAAAGCGGTACAGATGATGAACCTGGCGACTTGGTGCGTGCCCTGATCAACTCGTTATTGACGGTAGCGAATCTTTTAGTGCCGCATGCGCTTTGTGTCATTTAGCTGGAAATTTATTCGCTGCTAAAACTATATTTAGTCGCAACCCAATTCTTTTGGATACCATGAGTAAAATGGCACTTTCAAACCCAAACGTCGTTGCCGCCGCTGAAGCCGTGCAGAAAGTACTGCCTATCACGCCCTATCCTTTGTTTCGTCGTCTTGTTTTGTTGCTCTCGTTAGAGCCTCAACACGATATTGTGGCCGGTAGTTCTATAGAGAGTAATGATTTGCCAAATGCCCTTTGCCTCCAAATTGCAATAAATAGTATAAATGCTCGACTACAGGAATCCATCGAAATTCGCCGTACGATTGCTATGGACGAGTGTATGATCATGATTGTCAGTAAAGCTGCCAAAAGTGCCGATACTTATGGTTTCAAGAATATGCCGAAAATCAGTGCTGCAGCAAGCGCAGCCATTAATTATTTGTCTGCTATAGAGGAGGGTAAAGAGAAATTATTGGACGATCCGGATACTGTCTCTGCATTGGCAAAAGTGATACGTCTAAGTGAAGCGCAGCTAAACACGTCATCACATATGAAACAGTTTCACGAAGCATCTGCCAATGCTACTTGTGCCATATGTAATCTAGCCGTAGATGATGACAGTAATGAACAAATATTTGTAGCTTTGAATGGCAAATCAAGTTTGAAAAAAGACAAGAAACATCGGCAGTGGCGTATATGTAGTTGTCGTTCAAAACTTTGTCATAAGATGAGGCGGGTGATCTACCCTGATCCCGCTAAAGTTAACCAGTAGGCTTTTCATATAAATTAAACGGTATTCCAGTTTGTATTTATGAGTAATACTTGTCATTTGATTCATACTTGTTTCTTTGATCGACGAGGATAAAAAATTATCTCAAGTATTATATCTTTATCATCAACAGATAATTAAACATGTAAGCATTAATATTCTCAGGTACATCACTTTATTTTTCGCATATTTCGGTCCTAAGAAGAACTACCTTACTTTATTACTGCCTGCGTTAACGAAGAGAATGAAAGACTAACTTTTAATTGAAATCGCTTCTGTAAATATCACAAGATGACAACCAAAAGTTATCCAATCCAAAAAATGTTCATGATTTTTTTGGCTTAACTTTCCCTACACGCATTTCCTATACAAGTCTTAGAAGTCTCGACAGGAATTTTGGTCACAACTTTTTGATCCTCTTAACCCACATTCAATGTTTCCTTTAGGATTAATCGTGTGGTAAAGTCAAGTTGAGATTATGATGCTAGAAATCTTATGAAATACGTACAAATTATCCTTGCACGACAAAAAATTTCACTGAAGGAAAACTCAAAAATAGTACCCGTACATCAAATCTTGGACCAACTTCTCTATAAGTCTTTCGGTTATACATATTACATATATGTATATATATATATACATATATATATATATATATATAGAGAGAGAGAGAGAGAGGGAGATGAAGTAGTTGATCTCGTTTACATCAGTAATGTACTAATTTGTCCCGATCAGACTCGTTCTGGCGAATCATTATTCTACTCTCCACCAACGAGTCATCTTACGCGTATCTATTCACGAGTATTCGTGCATATACAATTTGTAGCAATCAATCTTCTTTTAGTCGTTTCGTTCTGATGTCGCGTTTTTCTGGTGGTGACTCAGTTGATAAGGGATGGTAAGCCCAATCTCCCTAGTGAGTCAGAAATGATTGACAGCTTCCTCGACACATCTTAACAAATCACTCGCGGTATCGCTCATGTTTGAAGTTTTATGCATTTCACGAAGTACTCTTCACGCGTCTCTATGTTGATCTTTTGCAAGAGATTATTGTCTTTTCGCTAAACATATCGCCAGCTTTTCTTTCATCCCCGTGAACTTCAATGCCAATCTTCAATAAAAATAACTCTAACGACTGATGAAGGAGAATGATGATACCGTAGCTAATAAGTTCTTCGTAATGTTTGGGAGACTGGAACCTTTGATTGCTGGGAATTGACAAAGAATGATCATTTTCATTAGATATTACCGTTGGGAAGTCAATTGATTGACACCTTATACCAATTATGATATTGTTGCTATCTGTTACAAGAATAAACAAGTTGAAGAGGGTGAGTTCTGATGAATGTTATTGGGGAAAAGAGTAACTACAGCGGATGCATACGAAAAATTCTACGAGAGAATTTAGGTAATGTAGTGAATGACTATATGGGTAATTAACTCATTTTGTAGTTAAAGATCGACTCGTGATATAAGTTTTATCTTTTTAATTTATGTAAGAACGTTTAAAGCAAGTAATGGATTATCTCTGGCATGCTATAATAGCGTCTTCAAATAACCTTATTTTGACCAACGTTGCGTAAATATATGAGCCGCAGTTTAAGTTACTTCACACTCACACTCCTCTATATTTTTCATTATACAGATTAACGGTAACCTTCTGGCTTTATTTCCGTATATGGCTAAAGTTTTTATCCCGCTTAAATAGTTGGGTCGTTGAACCATGATTAAGATGAAAAATACTCTCCCTGAGAGGCCGCTCACTTTTTATCTGGATTGTGCGAAATTTGCGAAGATGCCTAGATAGAAGGTCAATGAAACAGAAAAATCGCCAGATTTAAATGACATTTCAGAACTTGCCAGTATTTTTCACAGACTCTTTCGATACTCCTCCCATTTCCACTTTATTAAAGAAGTTTTATTTTAGTAATGTGGATATCCTATCCCTAGTTTCATTGGCTTTCAAATCATTTTTTTTTGAATCACATCATAATCTACGTCGCGACAAGTCACTAAAGTCAAAGACAGCTAGAAACCAGAGAAGGAATTATATTGAAGTTTGTTGCCTACGCAGACTCTTCCTCATATCACTTCAACTTCACCTGCAACTTCACCTAATGTTCGTCAGATATATAATCACGAAAATATGCACTTCATTACACTCCATATAAAGTTAAGATGTGTTGCCTATATTTACTCTTCCCATTGTTCAATTTCGATACGCACTTTTCATGAGCCATGAGTCAGTCCATAACCACGGGAAGGCAAGCACAGAAAAGAGTATCTTTTTGTTACAGAAATAGGTCTTGCATCATTTCAACGTCACATGCACTTTTTTATGTTATTTTACACTCTATTATTGATAATATACTTCGAAAGTATTAATACCTGTTTTCTAATTAGCCAATAGATTTCAAATCTGTTCTTATGTCCACATAAATGCGTTCGATAAATAATCTATTCTTGTTTCGTCGCTGACATTGATTCGTTAGAAAGCTGACGCGGGAAAGAAAGCGAAAGGAACTTCAACACTATTCATTTTGAAAGATACTAATAAGAAATGCCTGTGCATAAGCATAAAGTATAAAAAATAATAAGTCTTGACAATTATTTACCAACAAGAAAACGAAAAGAAGATATCTTTTTTATCTACACGGTAATTTTTTTTCACTTTTGACGTCTGTGATCTCCATCTCGAATTAAGTCTACCCACTACCCACCCACTACCCATGTTGATAGTTGACAACTGTCTTTTTCGAAAAGTCTTTAATATTGGAGGTTTTATGCTTTCAAATTTACCCTTGTTAGTTGACAATTTGCCTTCGGTAATTTTGACATCACGTTACCTTAAATATTATTGAAGTTCATGATTACTCTTTCCGACGACTTTCAGATATTTCAACATGTACGCATGTGCGAGTACGGCAAGTTGAAGCTGCATTCCCGGATAACATTTTGTTCTCGATTCGTTTGACACATTCGAAGAGAGTATAGGCAATATCATTTACCAGTTATTCCCGGATGACTCATTCACCTCTTATAAGTATATATGTACTTCGAAGTAGTCGACAAGAAATACTTGAATGAAAGAAGATACTTGTACCGGTACTTCACACGAACAGCTGGTTTGTGTTTTGTGTCTTTGAAAAGCGTAACACCAAGTTGTCACTTCTCAATGTTTTCATCACACTGCACACACAAATTACGTTAAGATATATTGATTGCATACAAAGCCTTTAAGAAAGTAACCAGAACCATTTCACATCCGTTGAACCAACATACACTGCAAATCATTCATCCAATCATACAAACAAACCCATCATGGTACATGAAGTCTATCTCCCAACCATTCAAACCTACAACTGGGGCGGTCAGCAGGAACAGCAGTCCTCGTCCAATCGTACGATGACGCATTGCACTCACGCGTCAGTTTCAGAACCGGGGTTTCTTCCCCCGTCGGTGGTCAGCAAATCAACGCCTCGTGCCATGTTTCCAAGGAAGCTGTATATGCTTTTGATGAATAAGAACTGTGATGCCGATGTGAAGATAGCGATTAGTTGGGATCATCATGGTCGTAGCTTTCGTATTTATAGGAAAAATTTGTTTGAACATGTGATTTTACCGCGGTATTTTCAAATGAGAAAATTGAAGAGTTTTATTCGGCAGCTGTCGCTCTATGGGTTTGCGAAGATTACGGCTGGTATGGATAAGGATTCGTATTATCATCCGAGGTTTTTGAGGGGTGAATATGAGCTTTGTTATCATATCCGGAGGGCGAGGAAGGGTGAATGTCGTGGTGAGTTAACGTGTATGTATGGTAGAAAAGGTGATTTTTATACTAATATTATATTATCTTATTTATTTGATAGAGCCGAGAATACGAACTGGAGGGTTTGATCCGAAACTTTATCATCTAAAACCCATCGGTTTAGACTGCGTGAATCGTGTGGGGAAAGAACTTTACAGTTCTTTACCTATGCATGAAAATGGAGAAAGTCTTTCAAAACCTTATTCGATTAATTCGATTTGCTTGAATAAACATAACTTTGAGGGTCAGAACTGTGCTGAGAAAAACTATCGTAGCTTCCCTTCAACTATTACAAAAAATGAAGATAGGTACGGAATAAATAATCATGTCGCTGGCCCATTCTGCAGCTCTATGCAAATGGTTTCGGAACGGGAAGACAAGTTCGAACCTTTTCCAGTCGACATCGTTTACGATCAGAACAATGGACCGTCGGATATTGATACTCAATACAATTGGGCGTTTTTTGAACATTCAGGTTTATTTGATTATGTTTCGGCAGATGAATGTTGAAGTACAAACAAACAGTCCCTCAACATATGTGTTTTCATGTAAAAATTTGCGTTAAGGTATAGCTTTATTCTATTGATTATTAAGTACATTCCTCTATTAGTGTTCAAAATTTATCTGACTAAGTCTTGTACGAGTACGGTGTTTGATGGGTATACAATTCACCCCATATTTGTTTGTGATTTACAGAGTAATTGTTCGAAAACAATTGATTGAACTCACATTTAGTCACGAACAGGCGATGTTTGTGCACAGTGGGGTTGGGAAAGGCTGTGAAGACCAAAACCGAGTCTTGACATGTTACTGTTACTCAGTCTTGACATGTGTAGTTCTCAAAGATAGCCTATTTCTTCACAATATGAACTAAGCAATAAGTTAAAGCGTCGCTTATAACAGGAAGAGGAATTGCCTGCAACTTAACCTTGAAAACATTAAAACTCTCCCTAGAATTGTTCATGCTTCTTTATTTGTATGCCCATGCAGGTTTTGCTTATTCTACACCTATGTTTCAATAATAGTCAATTCGTATTCTTTTTTGTCATTTTCATTATTGCTAGGATCATAAATATGAGGATTAAACCCATCCATAAAACAAATTGCAAGCAGTCTACAGCCACTCGTTATTGGAACTCCTTTATGGTATAACTCTCCAGGATGAACAAGTACCTGTCCTTTCCTTATCTTGACGGTCTTTCGAAGGCACCGCATGTAAGTACCGCCACCATCGTATTCATCCGAATCTGTAAGCATAAGGGACCAAGTGATATCACATCCGTCATAGTGCATTTCTATTCCAGTGTGTTTTTTATCGGGATTGTTCAAATATTTAAGTAAATGTGGTTCTTTCCAACTGCGGGGTCGAAGATTTGAACATCCATTTTCGTTTTCAAATATTTTTCCACAAATCGATTTGATTGAGGACATAATATTATCCATTGGCTCCTTGAGCTCAGCAACTTCTGTACACGGAAGGTCCATCTTTTTATGAACAAATAATCATTAAATATAAGGATAGATCCTTTCAAGATTTTGTATAGTATATGAAACATATAAACTTACCTTTGTATAAGTATACAACTTGCGCCAACCGCGATTTCGTATCTCATTCGGTGGAAGTTTATCACAGTGATCCTCTGCACTATCCCGAATTTTGTCACACAACTTTAATCCATTCTCATCTGTGAGCAAGTCTACAACAAAGATCTTCAGATTATCGTGAATGACTGTCACTCTATAATCTGATACCGTTCGATAGCTGATAGGCTGGTTGTACTTCCATGGTTTGTCATCTTTCGAGCTACGAGTACAACTACGCGCCTGAGATGGTGCCTTGGCATTTGGTGGCGTCGATACATTTTTAGCTTTTGTCAAAGCTTTCTTCGCAACAGCTAAACGCGTCTGCGCACGCGTCAGACGCTTGTAATCTTTCGTGTTCTTAGCGGCGGTGATGCCTGTACTTTTGGAGTGACGACCGGTAGCCGTAGAGCGTACCGAACTAATTTTTTTCTCACTGTTAGAATCCGAAAAAATCCTAATAGGGCTCGGTTTAATTCCCGGAACGAATCGAGCTCGAGCACCGGAAAGATTTGCAGTTTTACTATTTTTCTGTGGTGTGGAAGATGAATTTGTACTGCTCAAACTTATTCGATCCGACGAGTACACAGTGGAGGTAGGAGATGTTGCAACGGTTTCATTCGAAGGTGAAGTCGTGGTCAAAATCGGAGTCGATGCATGAATTTCGGGTATTTTATCGGGCGCGGCGCGGCGCGTGCGGGGCATAGTCGTGTTCTTGCGCTGTTTCTTCTTATCTTGGCTTTTTAGTTTTTTGTTGTTGGAACTGCGATGGGATGAGAGAGATGAAGAAGATGATGATGGTGAAAGTAAGGATGATGAAAAGGCATACGAAAACGAATTTCCCATGTTGGAAGGAGGGATAATAGCCAAGGGGTGAGGAGGAATGTGTAATGAAGCTGTGGGATTTAGTCGCGAAACAAGGCGGTGGTTCCTACGGCGATTTGTGTAGGGCGAGTCGCACACATCGAAAATTCGGGTGCGAATATTTTTGAAATATTAGCCCACGTGTACATTATTACGTTGCACGAATTTTCAATTCTTCCAATGCTATAATTACAGTTACAATTTTCAGGCATTTTTAGAGAATTCGTTTTTGTGTTGATGCAGGAATCCCGTAATGTTGTAACATGAACAATGATGAAAAACAACAATATGGTACGCCTCTCGCATTGAAAATTACAATTTACTGATCTCCCAACATTTGAAAACAATCCATTCATTCCGGAGCTGTCCATTCTGCAATACGCCTAAACGAATTCTTCAACATTTTCTGATAAAACATATTTTTCTCTATTTTTGAGCACTTTCACATGTTTGCGTTTTTTGCAAGCGACCTGAAAAATAGATGCGTTCTGTCTTCTTCTACAAATTATGTCACCGTATGATCTTCATTATGAAAGATGATATGAAATATTCAGTTGAACTCAGTCCTGATCGAATCCATCTAGTTGAATAAAATAACAACAAGAAGTAAAAGTTTGTAGAACAGATTTAATTTAATTTGTATTTAGTTTTGAAAGATACAATCTAATTAAAAATCGAACCTTTAAAAATGCCGAAAAAAACACAAGCACCTAACCTCGTTGAATAAAAGATCCATATGTAAAGCGATGAAAATAAGCGTAATTCAATAAGTAAAATAAATTGTTGATTTACATGATCTAAAAGAAGAAAATGACAAAACTTAATACTTTTGAAAAGTGAATTTCCAAAGCCATGATGAATTTTGAAATCTTGGAATTTTACAATCTGCGACTTTTCTTAGAACTAAGTTGGTTATGAAGTAACAAAAGACCATATATAAGTGGTTGTATTCGAAATCAAATGGGATGAATTACGAAATATAAATTTTAGATCTTTCAGATTAGACAATTATTCAGTTCCAATCGGAAATCAGTCATTTAGTTTAGGTGTTAATACCATTAATGAATTCAGGACTCTAAATTAAGGTTCGATGTGTTCACTTCATTTTCGAGTTATCAAACTATTTCATTTTGTAAGTTTCTTACATACACACAACGTTTTGGTAAAGAAATAAAATTTTGTTACTGACGTCGTAAAGATATCATTCGTATTTTTTGAAAACTTTAACAGCACAGTACTTCTACCGGTAGTCAAGAAAAACTATTGAGACTTGAAATCAAGACCTCAATTTTTATGCCAATAGTGGATTAATTGCCGCCACAATATATCATCTAATAGGTGTTGATGTATCCTACACCATCGTGAGAGGCATAAAAATGGAAATGAGACAGGAAGGAGAAACCATGGGAAAAGAAGTTGTTTTAATCAAAAAACTTCCTCGGGAAATGCTGGATAATCAAATTATAGAACGTGATTTAAGAAAGACCTCCTTAATAAAAGGTTTGCTTGATCACTACTTACATACATAAAATTCCCACTTAAATTCAATTTAGGATGTGCAACACTTTACTATTTCTCAATCATGTACCAGATGACGGTTGATCACATCTAAAAAGAATTTTTATTTTACACGATAGATCATATTCGTCTAGAATTTTCCTGGAATCACCTGTGTACATATTACATACCGGTATCCTGAAAATGTGTGTAGAAATGTTAGAACGACAAATTTACACTATTACCGTATCCATAAGATGTAAGTAATCTATATAGATGCAATGATGATCGTTGGACTAATAACTCTCTATGTATTATCTGGATAATTTAATTCAATTTATATCCTCTTTTACTTCATCACCTGACAATAGAGCCTCTTTGTAACTCTTTTTCTCTTCTGAATCTTAACGTCTTTTGTCGAATCTGTTTCTGTTTTACATGACGATATTTCACTCACATTCTTTTCGCTCATTTTTTTAATCTTCAACACGCTCCTTGATTGACATAGCTTCTAGTAAAACAGAAATTGGTTCATACCCCATAATAACATCACGATATAAGTGATACAACTTTCCTTGTAATGCTTTCGTAAAAAATCCGCTAACATCATTTCCGTTGGGCAATGTTTCACCAAAGCATCACCATTATCAACTCTATCTTTGATCCAAAAATACCGTACATCGATGTGTCGTGAATTACCTGTACACGAGTTTCTTCCATTTTTCTGCATCAATATTGCACTTTGGTTATCTTGAAATAAAACATTTATTATCACTTTGTAACCCTGTGCCTCCAAAAAGAGAATCGCCCATATATTGTAAGGCATATATTCACTCACTCCCACTAATCCAGATTCTGTCGTACTCTTAGTGTTAATTTTTTGTTTACTAGACT
>Ga0209092_10004755_pt1 | contig 11200 bp, 3 predicted proteins | sample FraStrMetagenome_FD_187446 | JGI IMG/M metagenome (GOLD analysis project Ga0209092, IMG submission 187446) | Marine eukaryotic phytoplankton communities from Arctic Ocean - Fram Strait ARC3M Metagenome (SPAdes) (version 2) | ecosystem: Environmental > Aquatic > Marine > Oceanic | place: Fram... | reverse complement strand
GATGACAAAAAATCAAACTAAGAAGTAGTAGTAGTAAATGCTGTATTTATCGTGTTAATCAATTAAGTGCTGCGACTATGTGATTCTTCACTGCCCACTCGCGAAATATTGTAATGATTTATGAAACGTCCAGCACAGAAATACGCACGTATTCCCCCCGTAGATCCTACATTACATCTCACGTACTCCGAGAATATTTAGTAATTTTGGCCGCTCAATGAAAGGTTCCTAAAGCTTACTTCTCCTGCCATCTTCGTGATTTCTACTTTATATCAATTCGCTCCTCATATCTGGAATCTTCCTGTTTCCCGTCATACTTACCTGTTCAGACGTATTCGCACTGCTTCCGATCTCATTCGACGTCTATACTCGCTAATTACGGTTGCCGCCCTTCTCCTAAAGTCCATTTGGTTATAAGTCGAATGATCTAGTTCCTCCGTCAGTGTTGCATTGCGTAGTCCTTGCTCGAAAGTTTCTCCGTTCCTGTGTGATATGCATAGCGATTGCATCATGCATATGACTCTCGATCCGCATTCTACCCGTTGCTGCCGTATGCTGGTTGGTGTGGTCCACGTTGGTCGTCCTCTACTATGGGTAAATGCATCTGAAATGATGTTGTGTAGCGTGCTGCAAGCGTTGCCGCTGCCCAAGGAATCGATTACTGCAGCTTGCCTGACACGTCGGTTTTTGTATACTGCCACCAGGTACCAGTGATTGCTTTCGAACATTGGGATCAGGTATAGTCCATTTGGTTTACTGTGGCACACGTGATGGTTGTAAAATATGCGCGCAAATCTAGGCCATCCTTGTGATGAACTCCAGCTTGCCATCATTTCCGAGGCGTTGGAGCATGCAATGTAAATATCGACTGATTGAAATTTATCGCGTAATACTTCGATAGCCATCGTTATAGTTGCACCTGACATTAAGTTTCTTGGGTTCATGATGTGAAGGCGTTCCTGCATCATTTGATCAATGTCCTGTGACGGTATTGGTTCGTCTGCATTGTTGGAGGTTGCGGTTAGGGAAGTTTGTATGCTTATTATTTCGTTGGGTGGTGTTGGTGTGGTATCTATCGTGAAGACGGTTGGGGTGGTTGATGGAGATGTTGGGGTTTTTATATTGTTGAGTGAGTGTTCGTTGATGTCCTCGATTACTGCTTTGGATTGTTGACTTGGTTTATATTCGTTTTGTAGCTCCTGCATGTATGACTGTAAGATCCTTTTCTGTTGTTGCACTTGCGTTGCATTTTTATTCAGGTTCTGTTTCATAAAGTCGATGGTTTGTTGTATGATCTCACTAGGATTCTTATACTGTGTTTGGATTCCTACGTGTTGTACTAAGTTGAAAATTGTATTGCAAATTCTTTTCCATTTTTCCGTCGGTCTCTGTTTGCTTATGTATTGTGCTCTGGTGAAGTGTTTGGAGTAAGGAATGCATACTTTGAGCTCGTTCATGAGTGGAGTGTATCGATTTCTGTTTTCCGCGGATGTACTTCTGATGATGTTGATGAATTTCTTTTGGCGTGTGTTGTCACATGATTTAATGTCGATGAGGATGTCTGTTGCCACATGTGATGCAGTACAATGCACAGAACATCTTTGGCAATGCTTTCTATTTATGCCTATCGCGTTGGACTTAATGTTGCTAAACTTACACCAAATTGTCTTCAATTCTCCGCAGGTGATTCCTCCACACTGAACTGTTGGGGTGTCTACTTTCTTAGATAACTTTTGTGGAACTGATTTCCGAGGAGTACTTCGTTTCCTTTTGAGTATACCATCGGGTTTGGGCAAAGGGTGTAGTTTTTTTAGCTTATTCGTGATGTTCTCTCCCACATTATTTATGATTCGGTGAAGACCAATCGCTTTCCCCATGATGAGGGTGATAACTTCGTTCCATTGATGGTGGAGTTCAGTTTTTGTGTGGGCTGCTTCGTCTTTATCAAAAATATTGCCAATACAGTTCCTGATAATATTTTTCATGATTGAATCAATGCTTGTCGGCATGAGACCTAACCAAGTCATATCGAGGATTCCGATTTCCTCATCGGTTATACGTTCGACTAATTGTTCCGGGTGCATACCAAATAAATCTCGAAAGAATGCGCTTCCGTTTTCCATCAAGCAATTATTCAGGGAGCTAAATGCATGTTTCTTGAGTAGGTCGTTACTGTTTACGTATTGGATGTTCCTCGTTTTAGGTAATTTCTTGATTCTTCCTACCTGTGACTCTTGTAAATCTAAAAATCCTTTTTCTATGTCCTTAACTGCTTTTTCTACAAAATCTAGATCCGTGATCTTTAATATATCTCTGAATAGTGAAATAAGTCGCATTCCTATTGTGTTGGCTAACTTCTGCCGAAATTCCTGTAGTTCCTTGTTGGAGCACTCTAACATCATGTGTCGTCTATTCCCTTTGCACTTACTCGGTCCATGTTTTCCACACCATGTGCATTTCGTCAGATGTAACAATTGGTCCTTTGCACTTGATTGAAGTATGCTTTCTCTCGTTTCGGGGTCGTTGATCGTGTTTATGAGTTGCATTAATGATCCATGTTTATATACCGTGGACTTATATAAGCATCTTGTGTGGGTGTTGCTCATGCCAAGTAAAGAACGCAGGAAGCCTTTGTGCAGTGACAAAGTTTTCCATGAGATTGTTACGTGGTCGAAGGTACGATATAGCAGGCCCTGGGTTGATTTTGTCTTCAATTTTTTAAGTCTTTCCTCATCGAATTTCTCCTGGAGGAAAGTACTAACATGTTTATCGATCAACTTATCATTCCAGGTTAAGAAGTAATTTAGTTGAGATGTAGGTATAGAGATGCCTGTGTTGTTCTGGTTAAGGTTCTTGGGAAGAGAGGTATGCAGTTTTGTAGCAAGGTCGGCGACTCGGTCAGCATGGTGGTTTGGGTTCAGCATGGCCATATTAGGTACAAGAGATTGGTATCGAGGTGGCTTTGATTGTCGCGTCCCATCTGATGATAACTGATGCGAGTCCACCTTTATTAGGCATCTGAAGTTGTTGTCATCGAAGTACTTAGCATTCCATCCTTTGACTTTATGTTCTTCTATATCCTCGCAATTTTTGGAGGTTTCGATTGATATCCAAGTTTGTGCTACAGCGATGAATTTTCGATTTCTCTGGAGGAAAAGTTCCCTCATCCATAAGGCTGATTTCGATGTGTTCATATCTGATGATTTGTGGCGAAAAGTTGGTAGATTATCTTGAATGATTCCGGTGAGGAATTTGCTAATACCACCGGCTGGACCCCTAATATATTTTCTATCATATAACTCCTTTTTGGACATTTCGCGTATGTGTTTCATTTGATCTCTGACAGCTGCACTATCCGTGATTATTATACGTGGGAAATCTGATGACATAGAGAGTTCTTGTAGCGCAAACGCAAAACATTCCCCATGTGCGATATCACTTGGGTGAGTGCCAATATTCTGTGGGAGTGTTGTGCATCTGCTCAGTAAAGGGATTGTGGGTCTGTTGATCCATTCCAACGATTCTATTGTTTCATGCTTTCTAATGTCTAGGCTACATATTACAAATGCCGAAGAAGTGATGTGCTTTCCATTATTATGCGGATTATTATCGTTTTGGTGCGATCCATCCGTGGCGATTATCATTGGACTTCCTCGATTGTTGAGATATTGGAGGATTTTTCCGAACGTGGAGTAGGTATTGAAGCGAAAGTTCTGTTCGTTATCGTGGTTGAAGATGATTTCATTGTTCCAATTGATGTGCAGTGAGTCCTTGATCTTTTCTTCTAATGCGGTCTTCTTTAGTCGCCATGCATCAGGAGAGTTCATGCCATCTACTTTTTGCATATCTTTGAACTCCCACATATTTTGGTTTTCCGGTATGCACTGGGTAGTGTTTGGGGATTTGAAATTATCCCATTCCCAAAAGGAATAGAAATTTGTGATCTCCATAAATCGCGTTTTTTGAGCCTCATTTTTAAGAGATAGTATGTCCTTCATATCCAGCTTGCAGTCGCTTGCACAATCCATATGTGATTTATTTGGTATCCAATGGTGTTCTTGCAACGAACATAAGAGGCAGTGAATTTTTCCGCCCAAGATCAATTTTAAGTTTGCACTTTTACCAAGCCCTAAGTTGAAACCATTACCATCCTTGTAATTTGAAGTGCCCACCGATACAACGTTGGTTTTATTCCCAATTTTAATTAGGGTTTCATTCACTATATCATCCCTACTATCTCTCAAGAATATTCCGTATTTGCCTAGTTTTTTTATGGCTTCGAGTGCATGGTTTCTAATAGTCTCCGCATTCAGATCTGGATAAGATGGGATGGCTGATACTCGGCATCTAAAGGCTCTTGAGTCTATTTCGATTCCGTTGCAGATTACTTCAAGTTCCCGAGCCACCGATATTATATCTTTCTCTAAAGCAGATAGAAATCCTAGTCCGCCGAGCGATTGTGGTAAAAATATTCGGTGTTTCGAGTCTGTATGCGAAAACCCATTCTTCTTCATCACGAGTGAGGCAACATTGGAATCTACTCTTCTTAGTTCTGTCTGATTGTGGTTCGTTTGCAGGGGCACGAAACTGTGAATTGAAGTGACCAGCATATTCACACACTTTCTTTGCGCTGCCGGATCCATGTGCTTTATTTTTAACTGGGAGAGCCGATCATTCATTTTATTGATTGTTTTGATGGATGAAAGAGAAGTATCCCCATTTATGGAAGATAATAGTCCGAGATGTCTATGTGCTTTTGAATGTACTATCTGGTTCCATTTATCTTGCTCATCTGGAGATAAATTTTTATAGTTTGTCAATTCATAGAACTTTATGATCTCCTTTTCTTGTAAAAAAACCTTGAATGGTACCTGTTCTTCAATCGGCGCATCGTGCAGGAAGCTCCATGCGGTGCTCCAGCATTTCTTGAGTTCAGTGGTCATCTTAGCAGTGATATTGTAAAATTGTACATCACATTTACTGCTTTTTCGCCCTATTTTCGTGACCATACTCAGATCACCGGCTAATTGCACATAATACTTTACCAATTCTATTAGGTCCTTTTCGTTGTTTGCCGTGATATACTTTGTGTTGTCGTCACAATAACCCATCATGTATATATATACATATTCATCATCCTTATCACAAATGTTAAAATCATATCTGTTGCAATTATTACCCTTATTCCTCTTGAGGATCTCCTTGAACTCATCTGATATCGTTGCCCATACATCATGTTTCATTTTTATGACGAGGTTGGCGATAGTGGGGCTGTCGGGGTTCCCCTGCTCCAACCCACAAACGAACTTCGCGTAGGCAGTACCTTTGCATGTGATAATTGCAACCATTTTTTCACTCATCATGCTTGCCTTTAACTCTACAAACCCTGTATCAGGAAACCCGTTCGTGCGCATCGCTGCAAGAATTATTTCAAGGCAAACCCTATCAAAAAATTTCTCTTCGTCCTCGTCCAGTTGGACTGCAGGACGATTACCTTCTATACAATCCTCCCTAAAACTGACTTCTACCGCCACCAGAGTTGCACAACTTTTCCCCCTTCTGTATGCAGCAATCGCTTCATGTAGGAGTCCCGTATTTTCGATCGCTTTACTTGTAATGGAGGTAACAATGCCATTTAAAAAGCAGTATAGGTCATCGCAGAGCGATATTGGCCTGTACTCATTGCTTTTTCCAGGCTTAGGGATAGGATACCTTGAAATCCGCTTGATGTCCGCTGGTATATACCTCATCACCAACATTAGTTTAATCATGCGCAGGAGAAAAAGTCGCCATCTTTTCCCAAATCTTCCCAAGGTTGCGATCTGATATCCCTCATTTCTTGCCTTACCTGGTACACCTGCCAGGCTTTTCCATAAGCATTTTTCCAACATACTTTCCTCATTCATCTTCCCATTCTTGTTTTGGAGAAAAAACGGATAGAAGAATTCTTTCCTATCCTTTTTGGGATATTTAAAAAGCTTGGAGGTATGTTTATTATGGGCTGCAACAAATGCTCTTCGGATTTTCCTGGTCAGTCTTTCCCCATTGTGAATTAATTTCGGTATATCCTTCATGGTTATTTTTCGGTTTGGGTGTAGTTCTATTCCTCTTGGGCCTAATTTTCCTTCACGTTTTACTGTCGCAAATGCGCAATTTTCCGAAGCCTTAGAATCGGCCATCCAATTCCCGTGAAATTCCGATGTTGCCTTGATCTCCTCCGTTTCGTTCTTGCAGGGTCTCATATCTTGCAACTCATCATCCCAGATGATGGAGTGGGTGGTGGGGGCCGATCTAGGTTTGTGGAGTACTTTCCTCGTAAATGAGTCGATGGTATTGACTTGGAGAAAATAGTGAAGTGTACTTTTTCTATATTGCGATTGTATGGACGAAATTTTGTACAGAGTGGAGTTGATGCATTTTTCACAATTTTCCAAGGCCTCGTTGAGTCGCTCCCATAAACCACTATCGTCATCGAATATTCCGTCTGTTTCTATGAATTCCGTAAGCGGAAGTTTCCATGCTTCAATGCCCTCATTTAGAATTTGCCATAATTTTGAAATTCGTTGTACATTGAATTTCTGTGTACAACCAGCTTTTTGTAACCAGGAATTTATGAGATTTGTCATATTATCCGATAAAAAGGGCAGAAAGTTCTCTCGTTCGGTGGTATTTGATTGAGATGAATGCAAATGGGAGGATACTGAATCAGTATTTCTTTTTTGCGAATGGCGAATGGCATTGATGTGTGCTTCTCGTTCCGTAGCTTCCAAATTTAATTTGGAGCTTATTGTTTTAGCATGCTTTTGAAGTACATGCGTTTGAACGATGGTATTCCTAATTTTCCAAAACTCCTCTTCCTTGAGTTGGTTACTGTTGTTGATTTTTCCGAGTTTTGCCACATGTAGCCAGCTTTTAGCTTTCAAGACTAGGTTTCTCTTGCTCCGGAGACGCATTTTCAGGTATCTCAACTTCGTCGTTATGGGCAGATTCTGAAAAATACGAAAGCCTTCTCTCTTCCTAAGCCGTCCGCGTGATAGCCCCGCTGTTCCTAACGTATCCTGAGTGCTAACAAGCTTAAGTTCCTCCATTGTTTCTTTGATAGCATGGTTAAACTTGCGTGAAATATATGATATTTCTAGTGCTTGGGACTCGTTGATGCGGACGAGTTTATTTCGGTTGCCATCACATTTTTGATTAATACCATCTTTCCATATAGATTCCGTCAAGTCATTTAGTCTTGCTTCAAGATCAGATAGGTAATTATTGGATAAATTCGAATTATCTGCTGTCAGATGTTGTAGCTTTTCGTATAGATGGAATTGTTCACGGAAAGTATCAGAGTCCTTAAATTGCTTATCGTCAAGTATTATGTCTTGGCCATTGATGCCTGAACTTTTAATTTTTATCCGATATATTTTGGAATAGTTATACTTTACCGTTTCTTCACTGTCCTCGTTGTTATTTCTGTCGTTGAGCCGTACAAAGTCACAAGTGATGAGGGAGTGATCCGATGAAAAGAAGGTTGCTCCGGCGTCTCTTCTGATCTTAGCATGTGGGAAAAAAGTGTGGGAGTCTCCTATCAAGGGGGTTAGAATATGGTCAATGCCCCGTCCACCTGAAGAGCCGTATCTAGTGATATAAGCTTTCTCCGTATCGTATTTCCTTGCTATGGATTCATGAGTGCCTTCGAGATAAGCAAGAATTCCATTTTCATTCTTATTTTTCCTGAAAGTTCCGATATTGTCTTTGTCAGAATCTGAGCAAGTTTCCTGGAAATCTCCTGCAAAAATAATGTTGATGTCTTGGAATTTTTCTTTCCAATCGTGTCTTATGCTCTTGATGAGCTGGATGATTTCTGCATTAACACCATTACTGCAGTTACTATGTACTTCCGTTGAAGACGCATAGATGGAGATAATTCCTAGTTTATTATTTTTTCCTAAATTGAACGCTGTCCACATGATACGCCCATCGTGGCTTGATTGCATAGGAGATATGGTTTTCCCTCCCCATTTCCAGGTGTCGATGAGAATGATCTGGAACTGCGTTTCGTAGCAATCTATACGGGCGGATTGCAGCTCACATTTTGAAAAATTCTTCCAGGTATTTTCGGAATGATTTTGTGCTCCGTATGGTTCTTGGAATGCGATGAAGGATAGTTCCTCGCTGATTAGGAGTTCTGCTGCGGGGGTATGCTCATACTTATTTTGTATGTTAAAGGAGGCAATTTTGTCGACATGTTGGGTGGGGGATATTTGTTGCTCCATGCATTTTGGGATGGGTTGATCGTATCCCAATAGATTGTTCACTTCGACATTGGACAGGAGGTTTTCCAAGGGTCGGGGTGCTTCTCGTACCAGATTGCAATGATTATTGATATTTATATTTACCGGGAGATCATTAATGGGTATTGGATTATGCTTGAGAGAATTTGGGTTGCCTGACGATATGGAAGTTGAATTGGCGCTGAATATGGTGGATGTGGATATGCTATGAACGTCACTGTCATCAGAGTCGGTGGAAAACAGATCTTCATAGTAGTCCCTCACTTGATCTGCTTTGCATTGATGATGATAGTCCCCCCTGCAGATACTCGAAAAGTTCGAGGGTTCACTTGATGAATTGCTGGGCGAGGTCGAAGTCCAGGAATCACCATCATGATCGAAAAGGAGGGTTCTTTGATCTTCCTGCGTGAAGAGATGCTGCTTTGGTTGGGGCATTTCGTCAATAGAGTCGGGGGTGATTTGAGTTGCTGGGGCATATGTTGGACATGATTTATTTTCAGGGCTAAGATCTATTCTAGTAGACATGTTTCTGATGGAGGGGTGGGGGTTTTATTCTGATGTAGCGGTTACCTTCTTGAAGATTTTGGAGGTGGGATCAATTTTGCTGATGATGCAAATGGTGATTCGTTTCACTGTTGGCTCCTCCCTGAAAGTGTTGGCTAACCAGGTTCGCTCTGCTCGTCGTTCCGGAAAGTTATTTTTCAAGATGCACACAGATGTAGATATAATGTTCTCGAACGAGGTAAAAATTGTTGTAAAATTGTATTTTTGATGTGTTCGGAGAATTTTTCTGTGTGTGATTGTTGCAAAAGTATTTAGCGTCTTGAGAAATGTTGTTCCGCTATCGAAAAAACGTTGGTTTTTTAGAAAATTGAATAGAACTGGATAATCTGAACGTATGTCTTGAATCCAAAGGTTCCAGCAAGATATTAATCCGCTCCTTGTGTTGGCAGGAGATTCGATGCTACGAAAATTGCCTATTTCCTGACACCAAGATTGGACGGTATATGTTGCCGCGCGTAGTGTCGAGTCGTTCTGAATCGTTTGTAAATATTCGATCCAATATTCCTTATTTTGTCCTTCGCCCAGAGTTAACATGAAATAAAGGAAGAAACGAGATAGTTTATTGTCCAAATACTCTTATGCCTCTTATACAAGATACGATGGATGGTTTGTATGCCAGGTTTCGACGAACAGTAATTAAATAATGTTAATCACTTGTGCCAATTCTGTACTTAACGAGAAAGAAAAGAATTTGGACTTGAGATGAAATTACTTCTGGTTCTTTTTTGTTTTAAATACTGGATTCCAAATCGAGTTTTGTGAATCCTTCGACGAATAACTGCTGTCCGAATGGTCTGAATCAAATTTGATCCTTACTCCAACAAATTGTGGAGTTTTGAACTTGTCCTTATTGATATACGCCGAGAAGGACGTAATTCCACTATCTGATGAAGGAGTAGGAGAAGAGCCGACGAGAGGGTTCTTTGCAACTTTATGGTTCTGGAGTGGGATTTTTGAAACCGTATATTTCGTATCGGTTACTTGTGCAAGTGTTCGTTTGAGAGAACGCACTGGTGATAAGAATTTTGTTTGATTGTCGAGATAATTGGATAAAGGATGTCCGAAAATAAGTTTTCCTAACCAAGATTGCAGAAAAAGAATTCTATTTCGTCCAGCGATAATTTTTCCACCAGAAACGTCCGATTTTTGACAGGATACAAGAAGAAATTTGTGAAGACTCTGGGTGTAAATGTCTTGAGAAAATGGTAGCCTGAGAGAACCTCCGTATACGAGGGTTTTAGATACTTCAATAACTTTTTTGCACGACTGAATCCTGAGGTTGATGTCTCTTGTATTGTAAGAAAAAACTTTATCGGAAAAGATCTCTTGGAATACGTTGCTACAGCCGATATCTTTCCACACGATTGGAAAAAGGAGCTTTAGATAAGAAAGGATATTGGTCCACACCAAATTGACTTCTTTACAGATTTTTTGGCTCAGAGCGTCACTCGGATTGAAGTTTTTATCTACGTCACGTACTTGACTACTTATATTGAAAAGTCGACTTAGGTTGCACCGAATATAATCGTTGTCCTGTATGATCTCAAGCTGTTGTCTGATGCTTAGGGAATTGAGTTGAAGTTTTTGTAGTTCTGTACCAAGCCACATGAAAGTTGAGGCAGGTATACTCGTAATCCAACGGACTTGAGATGTGAGGTATGATACGGTATCGATGACGTAACGTAACTAACGAAAGAAATTATCCAACTGAAAGGTAGAATTTGTAATGACGTTGTTCCGAACCAATCGCTGTTGATCAATTTGAATCGAAATTTTCAAAACTTTCGGACGTAATTATAACTTCGAGATGTAGAAATAGCTGAATTGAACCGTAATAATTAGATCCTTTTATATGTTGGATGTAAATTAGATAGGACAATCCAAGATTTGAGATCCCCAAAATTCTAAGAAAAAAACTTGAGTCCCGAGGCTAGGAAAGAACTATGAGCACCGGCGATGGCGGTCTTGTAGAATAGCCGACTCGAATCTAAATGATCCAGAAGTCACACGAAGAAACTGATAAGCTCTAACGGTAGCTTAACAACTCCTGATGTAGATAGGTCCCAGAGAGTAAGAATTAGACCAGTCAGACGTTCTCAAAATTGAAAACGCGTAAGTCTTGAGGGTCTAGAACCAAAATTAGGGGAAATCTCTCTAAAAAGTCGCTAAACAGGCCAATTTTCAAGAGAATAGGTCCGATGAAGCTCCTAAATGTGCTGAACACAACGGTATAATGAAGTTGGATTTAATCGATCGAGAAGCTTCAAAGATTGAAAAAGTCGGCAAATTCCCATGGAGAGGGGCTGTTTACCAAGTTACGTATTTTTTTTTATATTAATCATAGTGTATTA
>Ga0209092_10004754_pt1 | contig 11201 bp, 8 predicted proteins | sample FraStrMetagenome_FD_187446 | JGI IMG/M metagenome (GOLD analysis project Ga0209092, IMG submission 187446) | Marine eukaryotic phytoplankton communities from Arctic Ocean - Fram Strait ARC3M Metagenome (SPAdes) (version 2) | ecosystem: Environmental > Aquatic > Marine > Oceanic | place: Fram... | reverse complement strand
TTAATTTTCTCACTTTTCTTAAACAATATTGGATCTAAATAGGAAAGAATAATAGACTCCTACCAAATTAATTGATTCGAAAGATTTAAACCATGATGATTCTTTAAATGGCACACTGAATCTATGTATTGTTAGTACTTTTGGTCATGCTCCTTGGATCAAAAAAATTTCTCAAGCAGTCTGTATTATATAAACCACTACTAACAATAAATTTTTAATTACGTTTTCTATCAACGTTGATTACAATAGTAAATGAGAGACATTCGGAATTTTTTGTGGGTAATATAGTATGGTTCGTGTATTTCCGTTTGTAAGCTTATTCTTAATTATTATTTTTGGAGTTGCGAGCACTCCGAAACACCGGCAGCAGTGACATCTTTCATTCACATAATAATCCTCTCCCTCCCAAGAAGATCATCTCAAGCAAAGATACCGCCCAATTTGAATAGGTAAGAGAAAAGTGAACCACTTGTTAATCGTATTCCAATAGGCATGGGAAACAACTTTATTTTACGTGGGGTTGCTTTGTGATGTGGCATCGATGAATGGTCTTGGTGAAATGAAATCTCTCTTTTTAAAAACAACTGATCTTCTTTTGATTGAATTTTTACAGATTAACACAGCACCAATATGAACAGCAGACTCTATGAGGCATTCGCATTCTTATTTCTATTGATTCATCAATATGAGTGTCGAGAGATGAATACTCCAGTTGGGACAATTGATATCGATACCAAATATGAAAGAAGTGCGAATAAAGTCAACGCCAAGTCGCAATTATCTGGGGTTGGCAAAAGGATCCAGGAACAAAGGGAGCTTGAGATTATGAACAACGTTTCAATAAGCGTGTGTCAGTGTGATGAGGATTTCACATGCGAAATGGAACCAGTCAGCCAAAATGACCCATTATCTGTCTGTATCACACCATCGTCAGCTTCGTATTCCCTCTTAAACTATTCATTTGATTTGTCTGGCGTGAATCACACTGTCGCAACACCTTTTCTAGTCATTTCGTCGTCAACGGATCCCGTGACCAACACGCACAAAATCACAACTTTGGTTGACTCGGAATTGATACATACTGGTGGTGTAACTGCAGAATTCTCTGGCACCGTCAATCTGATTAGTAATATCGACGGATCCATAGTTACCGGACTTTTAGCCTCTCTTGATATACCCATCCATCATGAAGATCCTAATCTTATCATCAAAAGTGACCTACAAAATGATATTATCGTGTCTATATGTCAATGTGGCATTAATTCTTTCGAGTGCTTTTCCAATCCAGAACCGATTGAACAAGATGGCAGTCTTATGCTTTGCCTTTTCCCAGATTCTAATTTGACTGAGATTTCGAATCTTGAAGTACAAATGTGTAATTCTGCTCATTGTTATTTGCCAGTTACTGCTGGAGAGAATGGATATGAACCAAACACTCTCACATTAATTGATGTTGATCGTAACTCAAATGCTCTTAGAGTTGGTGTTGCCGTTGTTGGAGCTTTCTTTCAATCAATTGATAAGAATGTTTACATCACAGGCTACGCGAACCTTCAATGGATTAATACCACATCATCGAAAACTATTGCACCTGTTGCTGATTTTGGCATAGTAATACAATTGCATGATGAGAGCAATGTAAACAGTTTGGATCAAGAAGAAGAAAGTTGGTTTCAAAAATCAACTACATTTTTACGGAGTATTATTGGATTATTGAGAAAGTTTGTTGTTTTTTTTTAAGACAATCAGTTCTATGATGTTGTCCTACTTTTAAAATTTTATAAACTTGTTAATTATTCATTTCAACTATATTATTCTGCATGATCAAGGCTATTAACTTATATTATTACTCGCCCATCTTTTCCCACAACAATCGAAACTTCTGCACTTCATCAATGTCAACATCAAAACAAAGATGTTCCCGTTTTGTATTTGAGATGACGGATACCATTCGTGTCTCACTTTACGATTATCAACTACTTTTATTCCTTTTCATTTCCAAATTTATATTAAATTAGTGCTTTCAATTCTTCAATTTTTGATATATATCAGAGCACATTTTTCTCATCATGAAACTCTATTATGAATTTTATGACCAAGTCTGCATTATTTTTTTTGCTGTTAATCTTTCCAAATGACCACTCTACCATCATCAGAAATAGCAAGATTAAGATTATAATTAGCAATACCGATTTCGTACTTAAAACCTGGACTCGATTTAAATAATTAAACAATTTGATCATGTTTTGATTGATCTTGCTTTTCAACTCCCTATGTATTTATTTGAACATATCCGTGGCATCTGCATCGAACATGGCTTAAGCCTTTTTATGAACTATAATCTTCAGCGAATATTGCCTGGGTAAAAAAAGCTATGTACTCTCTCTCTCTAGAGGTTGTTGTATGTTATGTTATGTATGTTTATTTTATCGTGTTTGAGAATACCGTAGTACTATAGACTGTGCATCTCTTCACGTCCCGTTTAAGATATTAATTTAAATTGTTCTAATGGCAATGCTCTGCGACAGACCCCACAGCTGCAATCTCTCTCTCTAGCTAGAGGTAAAGGCTAATATTATTTAATTTAAGATTAGTGGACTAATTATTGTTATTAATTCTAAAATCATAAATTCTATTGTTTGGCACACAATCATAAACACAATAATGTTTTCATCATCAGCATCAATTAATCTTAATGGAGAAAATGTCATCTAATGGATTGGTCACACTTCAGGAACGGATGAGTTAGCATTATACATTCAACAATCACAGAAAACGAATTCCTGCAAAACCGAAAACTTATCTGAACCACCAATCAGAAATGTAACGTTCGACTTATCCAAAAATGAGGCAATCATCATCGAATCACTGAAAGCTGTACTTACATTTACCGATATAGTCCAAAAGCAAAACCTTCTATCCCGCCAATTCAATACTCATGCCTTGAACACAAAAATCTGTTTGTAAATATAGTCCATTGTAATCGACCAAAAATCATGGACGAAAGTGGTGTGTCGTAAATGCATTTGTACGTACGTAGTTCTCCCTCCATTAATCACTAATTCTTGTTGAGCAAGTTGTGGTTATTACGTACAATTAAAGGATGATGGATACGTAAGTACGTAGAATAACTGTATTTTGTTCATTAGGTATATTAAGTAATAGCAGTTAAGCTTTTTTAACGGCATTGACTCATATGAGTCTATAGCAACGGGGTTCTAACAATTTACCGGCAGTTTTTGAAAACATTCTATAGAATTAACAAATGGAATGTAGCACCTTGCAGATGTAGAAAAACAAATTATTTTCTAATTACGTAATATTTCAACCTCTATTGTTTAATAATTAATTACGCACAATACTTATACATAACTAAGTATTCTTAGAATTGGAATAATTAAAAATGATGTCTAAATACTTGCTCATGTATGTGCAGATCAGTACAATTGAGAATTCTACGACACTTGGGTGAATGAAAAAATCAGTCAAAGATCACGAAACAAGTTATAATACTTCTTTCCATTTCCCAAACAAACAAACTAACTAACTATGAGTGACAATTATTATGAAAATGAGAGTTTTGATGAGTTTGATCCATGCTTCAACAGCCAGGATACTTTGGGAAGCCTTTGTGCTCATATGCATGGTCTGGATCTCATCCAGCCATCATCATCCGCAAAAAATTCCATTGACTTTTTCCAAGTATTGGAAAAAAAGATTAATGAAAAAATGGATGAAAAACTTCAATCATTTGATGAGATGAAAAAACAGGTTCAAGCAATGAAAAAGAAAATGTACTTGATGGAAAATGAGTTGAAAGCAATGCAAAATGCAATGGATTCAATGGGTGGTAAGTCATATATATGGTCCTAGTTTTTGAATTTTGTTTTGGAAATCATAATTTTAACTTGTTGATCCATTCCTTACTGATGAAGAAAAACATCAAGATGAGAATCTAAGAGCTAAACCTATTCCCTCCCATGAACATCACCCATGGGCTAAAATGACAAAAACGCAACTGAAAAAAAAGAAAGTTGCAGAACTTCGCAACCTTCTTCTAGGCAACGTGAGTTCCTAACATTGCATGCATTTCATTATTTATTTGAACTTTTTTTTTGCCTGGCCTAACTTGATCTATCATACAACAGGGATTTGCAGTTAAGGATGAAAATAATAGATACTTCAAAAAGGAAGTCCTACAAAAAATGGTCATTTCTTTCTTATTCCCTTGATATGGTTGGATCAATATAAAGTTATATAGTGATAAATTGCAAAATTTCGACAAGCGCAGGTGCTATTTGTTATCAGTATGATGATTCATTCCAATAGTGAATTGTTATGCTCTATTTTTGCTTCTCAATAAAATTGTCAATCGTTATTAATAATCTAAGCTTTAGTATTTACAGTATTTACTTTATGAATGAATAAGATCATTCTAAAAGCCAATACAACACAAAACACACACACAACAGAATTGACCAAAAGGGAGATTTAGTTCCTATTTTGAAAGTAAAAGTATTTTAAACTCGAGAATGATACGCGATTTCACACATAACATAAAGATGTATTTGTTCGTTGCAGATATAGCAGAATGAATGACCCCAATATCCCTTATTGATTTTTTCGAGCTTGTGATATAATTTGTGTAGAAGATGCTGTGGCAATGGTGGATTTTTCAGAAGACTTTTGGAATGTAAAGAAAGATCGGATTGATTTGGATAGCATTCTCCATTCGGCGGCTTGAACAAGAGATAGTTGTAATAGTGTGGCGACGACAAGTGCGAAGGAACAACATCCAAAGGCAGTCGCAAAAGGAATGTAATTTGAGCTTATTACTCCAAGAGCTACTGCTACATTGACAATGACTCGTAACATAGTCATGAGGGAGCATATGGAATCGTTAGGCATGTAAATACTTCTCAAGACACCTTCACATGGCATGTATAAACCAACGATAAGTTCGTAAATCAAAAATGACAATAGAGAGAGGGAGAATGCATACGGATTGGATTCATCCATCAATATAGGTGTGGATAACAAAGCAGCTGATACAAGGAAGCAAAAGGAAGCCAATAATTCCACGGCCATGGGTTTCTCCTCTTCTTGTTCAGAATCAGATTCGTCTTCGTTATCCGAGTCGGCCTCCTTCACCACACTTAAAGAACGACGAAGTTTTGACATATCCTGGGCATAATCATCATTTGATAATTCTGAAGTTTCAGATAGCAAGCTACCATTATCCTCTTCCATTTGTTTCTTACAAATGACATCTCCTTCCAATTCATTCTTATTATGATCAGTTTCTTCTTGAATCAATAATGAGAAGGCACGACGAACAGGAGGTTCCATCATTCCACCAAGAGCTCCGCATGCCATAAAAGCTCCAAAGATAAGTCCATAGGCTGGTTCTCCATTGGCATCAATTCCCAGGACTCCTTTTGCAAGTCTAGATGCAGGGATTTGCTTTGCAAAATGACGAAGGGCGGGCGACCACAAGAATACAAAGGTTTGAAGAGCCCCTTCTGTCAATCCTTGAATCAATCCAATACGATAAATTTTGGAATCGGAAATGATGGTATTGAATGCCTCCTCTATATTGCAAGTAGAAAGAATGGTATTAGAATTATTCGAATGGAAGATCAAAAAAGTTCTTTTGATAAATTAAATATAAAACTCACTCATGTAGCATGTGATGCCCTTCAAGTCCGCATTGTCACTGCCATAATTCTCCTCCCATCGTGTGGCTACTAACACCAATGCTACAAATGTACAAGTAACAGCTCCTGCAAATGGTCCTGTTGGCCCGTATAACATAGCACAATAATGAGCAATACATCCAGATGCAATGGCACTCAAGTTACTAGCCACGACAGAATCTCGCAAGATGGTTTCCAATTTATCTTCCGAAAATCCACGTTTCCGATGTTCCGTCACCAACCAAGATTCAAAAACGGTAAACAGCAAATTAGTGGTAATTCCTCCTACGACTCTGGAAAAGATCAATCCATAAATATTGTCATATTGCTCAAGGAGATTAATAGCGATTTCAAGGACACAATAGGCGACTGCTGATGTTCTTCGACCTAGTTTATCCACCAACGGTCCGATAAAGGGTGAGGTTATAGCTCCTGATAGGAAACCAAGAGAATAAAGAGATGCTACTGTATATCCGTATCCTTCATAAAGGACATATAAATGTGTACCTGACATAAGAACGATAAGAATACATTAGAAACACAAACCTGTCGAGTAGCTACATATATGATCCATATTAGTGTAAGTTCCTTACCTTGTAATCCATCTGCTAACATGATAGCTATGTGAATAATCAAATAATGAACACGAAATGATTGAAAAGCATCTAAACTGTTATCCAATTTCGGTGTGTCCACCTGTTTCTTTACATCATCATCCACCTTTTCGTTGGAAGATAAACCAGTAATCTGAGCTTGTTGTTGCTGTTGCTGTTGTTGTTCGTAATATTCGTTTCGTATAGGCAAGGCTGAAGGATAGGCAGCAGGAGAATTGGGACGAAGTAATTTCTTCTTTTTGCGTCTAGACAATTTACGTCGTTTAAGTCTACCAATCTTAGTTGTTTGAGGTAGGCCTGTAGTCATGAGAAAGGTCGGTTCTTCTTCAGACGGTTCCTTCACTCCTGTAGGGAGAGGGGTTGAGGTAGTGGCAGTGTTGAGTTCATCTTCTTTGCTCATTTTGATCAAAGTTTGTGTAGTATCTATATAAACAAACAACGAATGGACTAAATTATATTTCACGATCTATTTGGAACAAAGATCTATGATATCACAAATGCAGTTTCTTCTATGGTGATCCTTGATGCAAAAATGTTGACAAGAATAATATATGCTTCGTGTGTTCTTTTCCGCTGAATTTCAAAGATTCTGTTTTCGCATACACTTTTTTAGCATTGGTGACAATGTAACGTGATAATCTACAAGGAGCAGTACAGAATTGTTATTTCACACACATGATACAAAATTTAAGCAAAGCCGTCATAAATCTTGTACAACGATGAAAATTTGACTGTTGACTATAACTTTTCATCTGATAAATTTAAATAAGTAGCCATTGATTTATCATAGAAAGATGAACTTGCAATTCTATTAATTGATCAAAAATAATAATATTTGAAAAATATAATCATAGAAGGTACTTTCATGTTGTGACCTTAAGTACAAAACACGTGGCGTCAATAAAATATGGATTTAGAACTCCTACAATCTAAATATTCGATATCTTCAATCTTAATTTACAGGATACCTAAGAGAGTCATTTATAACGTCCTATCTAAATCAATAAGCACATGTTTTGCACAGAATAAATAGCTTTTATGAAACCTTTGTATGACGAGAAAAATGTATTTTTGAATTTCAACCATGAATCCTAACGTCAAATCGGAGTCTTCATTCCTATTTGTAAGAGTAAAAGTTCTTATTGCTCATTACCTATATGATTCATTCGTATAAAGAAGAACATGCATATATACGAAAGCTTCCAAACAATATTTAAAACACCACACAGACCTGAACATATCCTCAGGCATAATTTTACACATGAGTTGATTGGGTTAGTCCCAATGTGAACGTACATCTGCTGTATCAATTTATTTCCTTATCGCCAAGCTTTCTCAAGTGAAAAATGGGAATAGTCTGCGATCTGCGATTCATGCCTTACGACTTGATCTGTTGATATCGTTCATTGCAAACTCTAGAACAGGTCTTGATATGATCCACCTAGACTGAAAGCATGTGAGAAGCTTGTGATGACAAATATTGTGTGTCTTCGTCTTCGGTCAATTTACTTTAAATGCTTTTTATCCATCCTCACAATTTTAAAAACGTGACCTTTGCATGTGTTCACTTGTGATTCAAAAAGTGAGAGTCTCAATAAAAAGAAAAATTGATGCACTTTTTATTAAGTAGATTTCACAACCTTTGGGGTTTTGAAATATGAATCTTCCATTATGTTTCATAAATGTGTAATAATTATGACATAAAACAGAGAATGAATACATTTTCGCTTTTGGAATGTTCCCCAAAGCGACAGTAGGCTTCAAATAAACACATCAAATAAGAGACAACCATCTTTCTCTAAATGTTACTTCGTGTTTATAAGCTTTTGTTTTCTCATGGTATTGATCATACACATTTCTTCTAGGAAAATAAATAATGAGAGAACATTGTTTTTCGTAATGAAATAAAAACGATTGTTGAATATGCAATCCCACTTTAAAAGATCCACTTTCACAAATGAGCAGCAAATCAGTTAAAATACGATTCAAATAGTTTTTCTTTTCCTTTTGATTACGTGTAGTAGTTGAAACAATTATTTTTTTCCAATAACACATGCCTCAAGTTGGCAAAAGAGAAATTCTACTTCTTTGTGAAAATCTCGCTTCATTACACTATCGATTAGGTCTTCTTCTCCCCTGTATATTAAAAGATCAACTACTTCTTTCATCTCCTCTGAAACGGTTATGTTTTTGTCGCAGGATTCCGTGGTGAAATCTCTAGTCCAGTCATACTTTCCAACATGCAAATCTTCAATGAAATAAAGGCCACCCGATTTGAGTGTAGGCCAAAGAGTTTTCAAACTATTCCAAATTTGACAATTTTTATGCCCACCATCATCAATAATAACATCGAAATTTCCTCCGCTTTCTTTTATCCATCTATCCAATACAGTTTCATTACCTTGATCGCCTGTAAGAACATTAATATTTTTCAATTTACCATTCCTATGAAGGTTAACACATTTTTCGTCGTACTCTGCTTCCCAAAGCTCAGCGTTAGGAAAAATTTTCTGATGAAGAGCAACTGACATACCTGGTCCATATCCCATACCACACCCTAGTCCAATCTCCAACATTTTCATGTTTGGGTTTTGATAGTAATATGGAAGGAGAAATCTTCCATACATAATTTGGTATTCGTGGAATATCACTTTATCTGTTGCTGGATGTAGTGATTTGGCTGTTTCATAAAAATATTTTATAGGATTGAGCAAATGCTCTGATTCGTTACTTTTACAGTCAGTTGCAGCACCCACAGCTGATGGGATGCTTTGATAAACAATCTTTTCTTCTGTCGCGATTTTTCTTTCGACCAAATCTATGTTGAAATCGTTTTTGATAGAAATCAGGGTATCGTATATTGATCTAAACGCAAATCCTGTCGCAAAAGTCAAGATTGTTTTGGATTTTATCATAAGCATGATGTTATTATCGGGTGATTCTTGTCGTTCAGTATTTCGTCTCCAAATTATGGAATAACGTGGATCAGGTGAATGCAAGACCAACCTGTAGATCATGCATACGTATGTAGCATAATACTCTACATTTTGTAGAACTTTTTAGCATATTTTATACAACATATCAAAATAGGATCAATAAATCGGAATTCGTACAATCAGCAGCATCCATCAACATTTTATGGTACCTAGTTGTTTCATAGTATTTAGAGGTTGGTCTGTGTGATATTTTTTCCTCAGTCTTCAATTAATTTTTCTGAATGATCAATTCAATTTGAATGAAAGGAAGTAAAACAGCAGGTCAAAAGTGGTTGTTGAAAAGCGGGTACTTATTGGAAATGCAAGGTTCAAAATGCAATTGATATTCGATGCATGCGCTGTGTTAGTTGGCGCGATGACTCTTATCCATATTTGAGTTAGATGTTAAGGGATTTTAGGTTTGTGTTACAACAGCCTCAATTACTTCAAATTCTTGCTCGGAATCGACAACCTCACCAAAATAACCAGTTAAGTTCCATGTACCCACCACAGGATTCCCAAACACATCCTCAGCTAAATGATAAGTCATCTCATTTTCAACCGATATTTCGATAACATTTGCGTCAAAAGAGAATTACGGATTTTCTATCTAATACTGTGTCCAAAATTGACGCTTGAAAAAATTCCATCACAACAAAATATTTTCTTGTTCAAAAAAGCACTAGATTACTTTCACTAGATCAATCTCTTAGATATGCTCTTGACTCACTTAGTGTGGCCATAGTTGGACTACACACATCACCCAAGTTATACCTTCTATTGGTCACGGTAACGAGAAACTTATACAAGAGAACTTCCTTTGTAGTATACAATGAGATAAAATTACCAGACACAGTATAAACAAAGGGTTCTGTGAGATTTGATGGTATCAATGATAAAGTTAGTGAAGTGGTGTCGAACTTTTTCATCAGAAGAAATATCAAATCTCCCTAATGTGTTTATCCCATGAAAGATTCTTCAAATCACTGAGTATTAGTGTAGAAGATCAGAAATGCAAAAAAATTTACTGTCTGTTGTTCAAAGGTAAGTTCCTCCTTTGAGATTCCTGATAATAGAAACAGATAAATCAGTTTCCACAATGTCGATTGCATTATCAGAATTTAATTTGTATAAATTGGATATGCTCCTTTTACTGTCAAGTTCACTGTTTTTTAGAAGTGCAACGGCAGATCAAAGATCTATAGATGAAAGATCCGGTGTTGGACAAAGGGAGGTAAAAATTGTAGAAGCAATAGAAGAGCACAACAAGTTCACTATGATAGAAATAACGCAATCAATAGGCATTAGAGCTCTCATTGTATAACGTGAAGTGTTGAAATGAAAAAATCTGTAGAAGAAAACACAAACTTTACTGGGCACTCTAATTGAATAAACATTGTACTTCGTAAGCAAAACATAAAGATTATTTTATGTTTGCAAACTAAATACTTATCATCGATTTATTCTTATTTGGTAGCCAAGTTGGCTGCAAGTTTAAAGTTTTTGAGCTAACAATAATAATAATACGATAAATGTATTGGCATTTAGAACACTGCTGTGCCTATTTATTGGGCCACTGAATGTTGATTTTGGATTGAAAGTTCAAGTCTTCCGTTTAGAGAATCACATTATGTTGGTTATAAATACCTCAGTGCTCCTAAGCATTGTAGATTTGAAAACTGTTCTTAATGTAAAAAGGTTTTTTGATATTCAATGTCGTATGTACAGTATATACTACGTTGAAACAGTAGGAAAGATGCAAAAGAATTCATTTGTTTTCTATTTTTGTCATTCTTGTTAATGAATTTGAATTTGAAGTTGCAGTAACGAATTGTGATAGAACTCGTTGATGTTGTCACAACGTTCGATATCTCAAACGCAGTAAATCCCAACACCTTCCAACAACTTTTTTCCTC
>Ga0209092_10004752_pt1 | contig 11203 bp, 15 predicted proteins | sample FraStrMetagenome_FD_187446 | JGI IMG/M metagenome (GOLD analysis project Ga0209092, IMG submission 187446) | Marine eukaryotic phytoplankton communities from Arctic Ocean - Fram Strait ARC3M Metagenome (SPAdes) (version 2) | ecosystem: Environmental > Aquatic > Marine > Oceanic | place: Fram... | reverse complement strand
GAGAACCACCGTTCTAATGAAGCTAATATTTTTACTTATATGGTTCGATGCTGTGCCTGAGCAGGGCGTTAGATATCACCACCTTGGTACATACGACAGTGAAACAAAGTGCATGACACAGCTGCGCGTAGCCTCTGTATTAGTCAACGATAAATCAGAAACAATCGAATGTATTGGAGTACAGCATGCCTTCTGATACCTGCCACGACTGCAAATCGAAACCAGACGTATTCTGGAAAAACTTATGGCTTTGCGCTGTGTGCGGCCTCAAAAGGATGAAGAGTAAATGAAAGCTACGTTGATTGGGTATACCCAGCCTGCAACCGACTGTCCGGTAGAACTAACAGATGTACAGGATCTGATTTCATACTGCGCAAAGGTGAGTAACCCGCAAGGTCAGATGAATATGGAAACCAGTGAGCGTCTGCTTGCCTACCTGATTAAGCATAAGCACTGGTCACCCTTTGAAATGGCATCCGCTACTATTGAGGTGGAAACCACCCGTGACATTGCCCGACAGTTTCTGCGCCACCGCTCGTTTAGCTTCCAAGAGTTTAGCCAGCGATATGCTAACCCAGAAGACATGGACGAAAGCTTTGTGGTGCGTGAGGCTAGGCTACAAGACCCTAAGAACCGCCAGAACTCTATTGCCGTGGATGATGCTGACCTGCATGCCCGATGGGAAGAGATGCAGCGTGATGTGATAACAAAGTCCCGCCATGCCTACAGGTGGGCTATCGTTAACGGTATCGCTAAGGAACAGGCCCGTGCTGTGCTTCCAGAGGGCAACACAGTTTCACGGCTGTACGCTAATGGCACAATCCGATCATGGATACATTATGTCGAACTGCGCTCTGCCAACGGCACACAGAAGGAACACATGGATCTGGCTGTGGCTGTCGGTAAAGCGATTACGGAAATCTTTCCAATGATTGAGAATGTGTGATGGCTAAGCTGTACGACTTAGAGCCAATGATACTGGACTGTTGGCGTGTATGTAATGATCTTGAGACAGTGTTCAAACAGATCGGTGATGGTGAGCGTGAGCCTACGCACGATGAAATGATGAACACACTGATGGGTATACAGCAGCTATACGAGTGGAAGTTTGAGCAACTTTTCCACAAGTATGAAACCCTTCTGTAATGTTTACCGTAGAATTTGAGCCTGACGCCAGCCTTGTTACTACCATCGATGAACAGGATATGTTCTTTGAGGTTGAGATGGTGATCTCTGATGATGGCAGTGTTCTTCTGACACAGTTTCCAGACGATGGAGACAACCCACAGTTTATCTATATGTCCTATCAACAACTGCTAGATATTACGTGCTCCCTACGCTCAACAGAGGGTGCGTACTACCTAGAATCACGTACTACAAGAAGATGATTTATAAGGTAATAAAAAGTGTAGCTACTAGGGTTACGGCAGCAAATGGCATCACAGCATATCAAAACACCAAATTGTGTAATGATTTCAGTAGGTTGGTTGCGGGAGTAGGATTTGAACCTACGACCTTCAGGGTAAAAGCCGCTTTTAATTTATCAATCACTTACAACACGTAAGAAATGGAAACCTAATACCTTGTTTACCTACAAAGAACAGCTAGAGATGTTGGATAACATCCGACTGAAAGAGGGTGAAAGTCGCCGTATCGACTGCCCTTTCTGTGGTGGTAACAAGACGTTTGGTATTAAGTACTCTGAAGGCGCTAGGGTGTGGAATTGCTTCAAGGCGAGCTGCGGAATTCGAGGAGCTAAGAAGGTTGGCTATACACTAAATGGATTAAAGGATCGTCTCAGTGCTGTAACCAAACAGGACGAACCTTTTGCAGCACCACTACCTCCAAATCTGTCTCCCGCTAGGAATCACCCGGAAGCCGTACACTACCTAAAGGGTGTTAACTCTCTGCAGGCCTATGAGGATGGTCTGATAGATGTAAGGTACAGCCCAGCGCTTCGTAGGGTTATATTCATGTTCCCCTGCGGTACAGCGGGTGTAGGTAGATCTCTCCGCAATGAAAAACCTAAATGGAAGAATTACGGAAACACATCAGACTTACTTCAGATAGGTTCCGGTAAGGTTGCAGTTGTGGTAGAAGATGCTGCATCAGCTGCGAGTGTAAGTAGGTTCTCTTTTTGTTCGGGTTGCGCATTACTTGGAACCAATATAAGCTCTTTACAAAGGTCTCAACTATTACACTTTACAAAGGTAATAGTAGCCTTAGATAAAGACGCAAGTAAGAAAGCAATAAAGCTTAAAAGCAAACTGGAAGGACGAGTAAACACTAAAGTTGTGTTTCTGGAAGATGATTTGAAATGGCTCAACACGGATCAAATACAGACTGTTTTAGGGGAGGACGCCATCTATGAGGGTAGTTGATCCTAATTTCACGACAAAAAGATCCAAGTATGCTCGGTCTTATCTTTGTTCGTCTACTTGGTTAAAATCTAGAAACTTTGCCTATAGGTGCGATAAATCTGGCCCTAGTAATTTATCACCTACAGGCGGCTTCATGCCCGTCATTTTTTCTATATATTTGATGCATCCACACCTTGGCCCCCCCACCTTTTCCGTGTAGCTGCAAATAATAAACCGTCGAAGCTGACCTAGTACCGACGTTAAACACAAGGAAAAGGGGAAGACCATTGAAAGCAAGAGGGCTCATTTTGGTTGATTATGAATTGCCTGGGGGTTTTAAGGAAGCCGCTGAAGAACAAGCTAGATTAGAAGCCGCAATGAAAGAACTAACGCGCGGCAATCCTAGAGTAGTCTATCAGCAATGTGATATTAAGGAGCGCCGGGGGGATGCTCACCCAGACATAACAAAGCTAAAGATAAGAACGTCTTAGCTAATTAACCACACACAAAACTAAAAAATAAGCCCTTCATTGATTTGAGGGGCTTTATTTTTGTTCTCACTAATGTAATATTACAACCCTAATACATACCATAGGGGTGAGACATGTTGGACACTAACTTTCTAAAAAGTTTATTATCATATGACTTTTATGAACAAAACAAAGAAAAACTATCAAAGCAGTTATTTGAAGATGATATCCGAGAATTGTACGAGGCTATCACTGAGGCACACGAAAAATATCAGCATAACCTATCTTGCGAAGAACTATTTTCTTTGTGGAAGCTGAACAATCCTGTGGCTACTAAAGCTGACCGCCACAATATGAAAGATCTGGTTGATGACATAGAGGAAGCTTCTGTGATCAGCCCTGACATTGCAAAGGATAGCATCGAACACCTGTGGAGGCGCAGCGTAGGTAAAAGGTTAGCCTCCTACGGTCTGGAGATCTCAGAAGGTAATGACGATGCCTTTAGACAGGCTTTGGAATTGATTGAGCGTAACAGCGAAGGATACATGCCAGATGATCTTGGTGAGCCTACGACACTTAGCATTACCGAAATCCTAGCTGAGGAAGAAGAGGAGGGCTTGCTTGAGTTTAACCTGTCTTCTTTACACAGGAAGATACCAGGTATCACCCGCCGTAAGTTCGGAATCATCTTTGCGACACCTGAGACCGGTAAGACTGCTTTTGTACTTTCTCTGGCTGTAGGGCCTGGGGGATATGTGGATCAGGGCCATAAGGTACTAATCATTGGTAATGAAGAAAGCACCAAGGACACTATCAAACGGGCTTACGGTACTGCCTTAGGGTACACAAAGGAAAGAGTAGCCGAGGACCGTGAGCAAGCTGAGACGATCTTCAAGGCTAAGATGCAGGGTAGCCTTGTAATATACGATGCTCAAGATTGGGATATTGAGAAGGTAGAGGCAGCATTAGCCAAGCATAAACCTGCAGCGGTGTTTATTGACCAGCTCGATAAAATCAGCGTCAGAGGATCATACAACGCCACACATGAGCGTCTGGGTGAGATATACCGTCGAGCCCGTGAGAGTGCTAAGCGTCATAACTGCGTAATCTGGGGCGTAAGCCAGGCTTCTAACGATGCTACGGGTAAGACCCGTGTTACCTACGACATGATGGCAGGGAGTAAGATCTCTAAAGCGGCTGAAGCTGATATCATTATCGGTCTCGGCAAGCACTCAGGCTCTAGTGATGATGCAGAGGAAGATCCTACACGTTTCATCACTGTATCTAAGAACAAGATTAACGGATGGCACAACACGATCATCTGCAATCTACACGGCGAGGTATCTCGCTATGTCGAATAGGGTGTTTGTGGGAGACCTAGAGGTAAAAGTATCAATCATAGACGGTGACATAGATAACAGTCCAAAGAACCCAGACAACTATGCTGTGTCAGCTCACTGGGTGATTATCGAGGATGGAGTTATATCTCCTATCAATCATCTAGTTTGGAACCATAATGATGTTCCAAAAGCTGATGGTCGGAAACCTTTACAAGACGCGCTGGACAGCTGCACTAAAGCTGTATTTCATAATGCCAAGTTCGATGCCTCTTGGCTTATTGATATGGAATTCGATCTACCTCCTGTCGAGTGTACAATGGTCCGGGAGTTTATGTTTGCCCAGGCAAGGCCGTGGGTATTGTCGCTAAAAGCTACAGCCGAGAGAAGAGATGTAACCCGTAAGAAATCCGATTTGGTAGACGAGATGTTCAAGAGTGGTACTGGCTTCGAGGCTATGCCCATTGATACAGTCTTAGAGTACGCGGAAGCTGATGTGATTAGCTGTGCTGAAATATACCTACAGCAAGAGGAAGAGCTCAACTCACCGGAATATGAGGACATGAAGCCATGTTTTGAGTTAGGACAGCTTAACCTAGAGTTTCTTACTCATATGGAAAACAATGGCTGTAAGATTGATCTAGATGTCTTGGAGGAAGTCGAGCAGGAATTTATCGCTGAGCAAGAAGAAATAGGTAGATACCTCAAGGCTACTAACGAGAAACTTATGGGAGACACCCCTATAAATTTGAATTCGGGTATCTGTATGAACAAGGTTTTCTACGGTCGAGTGGTTACTGATAGGGACTTACATCGCCGGATTTTTAACGTAGGCGTAGGGCCAAACGGAAAACCACTTCCTCCAGCCAGGATGCCAAAGAAAACCCAGTTTAATACCGCTGTGCGTACCACTACTATCTTGGTCGAGAAGACACATATACAATGCTGTGGTGCATGTGATGGCAGTGGTAAAATCCAGAAGTACAAAGCGAAGTACCGGACTAAGAATAAGGTACAGTACAGAGTACAAGGTGAGCCCTATAAGAACTTATCTCCCTGCCCCGAGTGCAAAGGTCTGGGTGTGTTCTACGTACCAACTGGAGAGAAAGCAGGCCTAAAGCTTGTGCCAGAGGGGCCTAGAGATGCCTCTATTCATGGGTTTAAGACGGATAAGGTTACCCTGAAACGCTTGATTGGCCAGGCACAGGCAAAGAAGAACGATCTAGCTGTAGAATATATTACAAAATTTATGCGCTACAACGCAATCAGTACCTATCTGTCTTCTTTTGTCGGCGCGATACGTAAGTGGACTCGATTTGATGGCCTGTTACACCCTAACTTCAATCAAACTATCGCTAGGACAGGCCGTTTAAGTTCTAGCAAGCCCAATTTCCAAAATTTACCTAAAGGATCTAAGTTCCCGGTACGTAAGTGTATAATCAGTAGGTTTGAAGGCGGAAAAATCTGCGAGATCGACTACTCGGGAGTTGAATTTCGCGTTGCGGGTGAGCTTAGTAAAGACAGCCAGATTATAGAAGATATCCTCACAGGTAAGGACGTACATAAACAAACTGCGGCTATCATAAACCAATGTGAGGTATCTTCTGTTACAAAAGATATGCGCCAAGCCGCGAAATCTTATACATTTTCTCCTTTATATGGAGGAATGGGCATGACTGAGCCCGAGCATATACAAGCATACTTCCAGGCCTACTTCGGGATCTACAAAGGCCTAGCCACTTGGCACAAACGTCTGATGGACGGTGTACTGCAGGATGGCCTAGTCCGCATACCGTCTGGCAAGCGGTATATGTTCGAGGATGCTAGGAGATTAGGCAACGGACGTATCACCAATGCCACTGCAGTCGTAAATTACCCTGTACAAGGCTTTGCCGGGATAATTATGCAGCTGGCCTGTGTTCGTGCTTTAAGGGCGTTTAAGCAGCGCAACCTAAATTCAAAGATCATACTCACTGTGCACGATAGTTTGGTATCAGACGTTTTTCCTGGGGAAATCAAACAGGTAAAAGAAGCACTGGTATGGGCGCTGTCTGGTGTACAGGAGGAGATCAAGGAGCGCTTCAATTATGACTTTGTTTTGCCGCTCGATGTTGAGATGGAAATTGGAAAAAACTGGATGGAAATGGAAGAAACTGAATTGACTTAATGTATGTACTAGGGTAACTAGGTAACCCTAACATATGAGGAGTTAATAGGTCCATGAACGATCTAGCAGTAGTAGACCCACGTGAAGAACAACGCCTAAAAGAAAAGATGGGCGTTGTTCCAGAAGCACAGTCTAATGACCGTGTTTGTATGGTAAAAATCAACCTCGATGATGAAGACGAGGCAGGCAATCAGTTACCTAGAGGTACTATGTATCTCCGGGATCATTCTGAAATAGCGTATGCAAAAAACATTAAGATCCGAGTACTCGGTCAACACTATCAATACATCGAGTATGACCCCGAGCTGAATAAGACAGTCTGTAAAACCTTACTAGCCAAAAGCTTTCGTCAAGAGTTTCTAGATACACGCGGCACATCCAAATGTGGCATGACAAAGCCCAAGAGTAAGATGGAGCAGTACGAAAAGGAGCGGTTTAAGAACGTAACCTGCTTCCGACAGCTGCGTATACTTACATCCTACGAAGGGGTGGATGCATCAGGCAAGTCTGTAAAAATTGAGAACCAACCAGCTATTATGCTTCTCAAAGGTTCTAACTTCATGCCGTTCGAAGATGAAGTAGTTAAGAAGCTACCTAAAGGTGCATCTGTATGGGATTTCTGGATCGACGTAAGCCTTGAACGCAAGAAGAATGGGTCTGTGACCTACTATGTCATGCACTATGATTTTGATGCATCGTCTGTAGCACCCTTCGATGTTCAGACAGCGGAGACAGTTCGCACCTTTGCTGAAATGGTTGATTCTGAAAACGCTAAGATTTTAGCGTCACACAAGACTGCGATAACAGAAAGGTCTGCTGGAGAGTACGTTGTTCCAGAATATGACAACCTAGAAGCCGACTTTGAGTAGGTCGGTTATGGAACTGTCCGTAATAGAAGCCGAACTCAAAAGCTTACTGGATAACATATCCAACGGTAAGCCTGTGAGCTTCACAGATCAGATGATCGAAGAGCTAGGCGAGCAGGTTAAACAATCTGTTCGCAAACAGCTTACACCTAGAGATCCAGAGTTTCGGGTCCGGGCTTCTAATGTTGGTAGAAATCTCTGTGTACTACAGAAACAGAAGGAAGGTGCTGACGCTGAACCAATGCCATACAACCATGTTGTACGGATGCTCATTGGAGACTGCGTAGAGGCTATTGTACGGATGCTTTTGGATATGACGAGCGTCCAGGTAACAAGTGATGGAGACAAGGTAGAACTAGACGTTTCTGGTGTGTCTATCAAAGGCGAGTCTGACATAGACATCGATGGCAAAGTCTATGACATCAAGAGCTGCAGTCCGTTTGCTTTTAAGAACAAGTGGTCGTTAGGCTACGCAGGCTTAAAGGAAGACGATAGCTTTGGCTATGTCGGACAGATGTATCTGTACGCAGATGCTCAGAAGAAAGAGCCGGGGGGATGGATCGTTGTTGATAAATCATCTGGTGAAATCTCTGTGGTTGAAGTTGAGGATAATCCAGCTGAGGCAGATGATGTAAGGCAAGACCGTAAGTACAAGGTGGAGGCTATCAATACCAATCAGCCCTTCCGCCGAGGTTTTGAGCTCCAAGACGAATACTTTCGACGTAAGGCTACCGGAGACAAGGTTCTGCATAAGAACTGCGGCTTCTGCAGCTTTAAGAAGTCTTGCTGGCCAACCGTCACACGCCGCCCATCTAAGATGTCTAATCCAGAGGCTAAGAGCCCAACCTTTAAGTGGTTCGTAGACTAGGATGCCTATCAAAACTTCCAGCGCGAAGAACAAAGGCCGCAAGCTCCAACAGTGGACCCGAGATCGGATCTTGGAGCTTGTTCCTACACTCGAACCTGACGATGTGAAGAGCACAAGTATGGGAGCTGGAGGAGAAGATGTGCAACTCAGCCCAGCGGCCCGTAAGAGTGTTCCCCTCACGATAGAATGTAAGGCCCGTAAGGGTATTGCTGTCTATGGCTTCTATGACCAGGCGATTGAAAATGCGCCTACCGGAATGGAGCCCGTTGTTATCCTTAAAGCAGATAGAAAAAAGCCTCTGGCCTTGGTCGATGCTGAATATTTCTTGAAGAAAGTTACAGGCAAATGAAAGAAGACGAGTTAGACGAGAACACAATGATATTGAAGTTCCTGTGTGATACAGACGGGGGCTTAACAGTACAGGCTGGTTACCAATTTAGCGACGATATGCCGGACGATGTGAGAGGAGGTTTTTCTGTCCTCTTACGGGGTATAATGGCCATTATGGAAGTTGAGCCTGAGGCATTACTAAAAGCCTCTCAATACGCCGAGTATGGTGCGCAGCTAGATCGCAGCGAAAGAGAACAAGAAGAAGCTACTTGGCCTAAGCTTTCCGTTGTAGATTTTAAGGGGCGTATACAATGAGCGCCTCTGTTAATATTTCTGCGTCAGATAGGATAAAAATTTCATCTGATGGCCTGTCTACATCGTATTACAAGATACCTTCCCACGCCAATGAACTACGCCACTTGATTAGCCATAAAGGCATGAGCAAGAGCCGTGGAGATATCTTTAAGGCATGTTATCGCCTGGGTGAGAAAGACGGGACTGACACCCTGTACGATCTCAACAAAATGAAGTTTTTCATCGAAGATCTGATTGAAATGCATAAGCGGGGGGAACACCTATGACCCCTGGCTATGAATATTTCGATGAAGGGGCTGCAGCTTTACGTGATCCTAATACGTACCTGGGGAAAACCCCGTTGGATATGGTTCAGCATTTCTCCAGAACATATCAGCAATCAATGGGACATCCCTGGTCGAAGGGTAGTCTGAAAGACTGTCTGCGTACCGTGTTGATCAAGGAAGAATACGCAGAGGTTCTTGAAGCCACAGAAGCTGATGAAATCCTTAAGGAATTAGCGGATTTAGTGTACGTCACATACGGATTTGCAGCCACGTTTGGCTGGGATTTAGACGAAGCTGTGCGCCGTGTTCATGCATCCAACATGTCTAAACTGGGGGATGATGGACAACCGATATATCGCGAGGACGGGAAGGTTTTAAAGGGACCAAATTACGAACCACCTAACCTAGAGGACTTAGTAGCATGAAGAGTATTGAACAAGAAATCATCCGTTGGTTTGAAGCTGAAGATGGGATCTGGGTAGTGGATTCTGCCAAGACAGTCGAAGGCATACTCCTGAAGAAAGCCGTGCAGCGCATCGAAGAGCTGAAAGAAGATCTTGAGGATGCCCAGGCGCTGGCTGACGATTGGGATGATCATTTTGACGAGGCCGTAAAGGACGCACTCTCAGATTATACAGAGCACCGAGATCATTTTGCGGATGCATATCACAAAACACTTACACACGTACTGAAAATGCAGGCTGCGTCAGAGGCCTTCACAAAACAGTGCATGAATTTCTTAGACGAGGAAGGCAGCGATGAATAATAAACGACAGTTCTCTACACGGGCTAATATGGTTACTAGGCGGACGTACAACCGTCCACTGAATGACGAGGGAACGGTATTTGAAACCTGGGAACAGACAGTGTCTCGGGTAATTGATCACCAGGAGTGGCTGTGGGAACGTGCCAAAGGTGAAAAGCTTAACATAGATGAACTAGCTGAGCTTCAGGAGCTCTGGGAATTGATGGTAGACCGTAAGGCAACAACCTCGGGCCGCACACTATGGCTTGGTGGTACGGACGTTGCTAAGACACGCGAAGCTTCTCAGTTCAACTGCAGCTTTGGTAAGTCTGAAACCGTGCACGACATTGTGGATCAGTTCTGGCTGCTATTACAGGGCTGTGGCGTTGGCTTCGAGCCTGTGCGCGGTACGCTTAATGGTTTTGCTAAGCCTCTAGAGGTTGAGTTGATACGATCCACTCGCACAGATAAGGGCTTTCCAGATAACCAAGAGCGTACATTCGTTAATGACGAAGGCGAGAAGGTTACACATATTAAGATTGGAGACAGTGCGGAAGCCTGGGCTAAATCTATAGGAAAGATCTTAGCGCTGAAGTCACCTATTGATCGTCTGGTTCTAGACTTCACCGAGATACGACCGGCAGGTGAGCGCTTAAAGGGTTACGGCTGGATTTCGTCTGGCGATGAAACGATCTCCCAAGCCTTCTCGAAGATCTGTGATCTTATGAACAAACGTGCGGGTCAGCTTCTATCTCGTATTGACGTTCTAGATCTGCTGAACTTATTGGGTACAACGCTATCTTCCCGACGATCCGCTGAGATAGCGCTCATGCCTATCGACGATCCTGAGGTTGATGAATTCATTTCCGCTAAGAAAGACTTTTGGCTTCACAACAACGATCACCGACAACAGTCTAATAACAGCATCATGTTTCATAGTAAGCCAACTAAATGGGAACTATCCTACATTTTTGATCGCATGGTCGAGGCGGGTGGCTCTGAGCCAGGATTTGTTAACGCAGAAGCCGCAAAACGCCGCGCGCCCTGGTTTAAAGGTTGTAACCCATGTGCAGAAATTTTGTTAGGAAACAAGAGTTTCTGTAACCTAGTCGAGATTGACCTGGGCAAATTCTTAGGGGATGTTGAAGACCTTGAACGTGCGATCTGGATTGTTAGTCGGGCAAACTATCGTCAGACATGTGTGGATCTAGATGATGGTGTTTTGCAGAGATCCTGGCACGAACTTAATCAGTTTCTACGTCTCTGCGGCGTAGGTCTTACTGGTATCGTTAAGTTCCTAGACTACTACGGGGATGATTCCGCAGAATTTCTTACATCTCTTCGTATGTGGGCACGTAGAGGTGCATTCCATATGGCCGACAGTCTCTCTCTACCACGACCTAAAGCTGTAACCACAGTTAAGCCAAGCGGAAGCCTAAGCAAAATTATGGATACTACTGAGGGGGTGCATAGACCTCT
>Ga0209092_10004750_pt1 | contig 11203 bp, 8 predicted proteins | sample FraStrMetagenome_FD_187446 | JGI IMG/M metagenome (GOLD analysis project Ga0209092, IMG submission 187446) | Marine eukaryotic phytoplankton communities from Arctic Ocean - Fram Strait ARC3M Metagenome (SPAdes) (version 2) | ecosystem: Environmental > Aquatic > Marine > Oceanic | place: Fram... | reverse complement strand
CTTACCGTGCGAAAGATGTTGATCATATAAGCGCCCCAACCCATGTGCGTGGCAGCGTCCCAAACATATTTAATTGGAAAGAAGAAACTTTTTACCTTAACCAGCGGGGAAAGCTCCTACATGATGAGGTAGATGAAAAAAAGGAGGGAATAATTCGCCGCGAAAACTCATTTGGATCATTCAGAGACTCTTTTACAAGATTTGCATGGTCAGATGAACCTACCTAATAGGCATTTGAGCACTTTTATTCCCAGTTTCCAAACCCTTTGTATTTGTTACGTATTACTTATTTTGTAGCGTTGGACCTAGTAGTACCAGTCTCTCTGACTAGTGATGAAAACAACATTTTATAATATTAAAATCATGCATATTGACAAATCTTTACTTAAAACTTGAAACGACTAAAGAAAGATGTAAGTAAAAAGAATAAAGGGGCATGTGACAAGTTTCAAAAACACTTACTACTTGACAAAAGGAATTTCTACATCTTCATCTGTCTCAATATCATTGCAAATTACTTCAAATACAAGATACATTTGGTTCTCTGGTAACTCTGTTTTCCCAACTGATGCACAAACTTCGCTGAGAGGCATTGCTTTACGCTGCTTGACTTTCGCTGCATTGGCAAAGAAAGAATAGAGTATAGACACTCCTTGACTTAACATAGACACTTCAAGATTGTACTTTTCTTTAAAGTAATCCAAGAATTCTCCTAGAGTGATATCTTTTCCCAAATCAACAGCAACACTATCCCATGCTGTCCAATTCCATTCTTTGCCCTTCACAATGCACTGCAAAATATCAGCAAAACAATTAGCAAATTTTTTCCATCATCTATCGGCTGAATAAATCCGTTAAAACGTTACCTTAGTCGACGCAGGGACTGTGGGTTCACTTAATGTAATAAATGGGATAGCTAGATTGCAAAAAGCACTTTTAAATACATCGATCTTAGCTGGCTGAGGCAAGAATGTGATTTTGTAAAGTTCTAAGCAAATAAGGCCTGTCACCATCGCCGTAGTTGTAGCTATTGCGGGAATGATTCTACCAACGATTCCTCGAGAAACGTGTAAATCTTCGGTAGGGATCTGGTAATTGAGCGCCCTCAAATTACTGCAAGCTGTAATGAATTGCATGTGAAGATCAATATCCTTATCGAATTCGATTGGAGTTAATCTGAATCCAGCAAGCTCACTCGGTTTAGGTAAATTTTCAATACTTTCGGAAGAAATTTCACCACTTTCCTTATTATTATCGGCATCCGCCTCCTCCTGAGTTGTTGCGATTTTCACTCCGTTACTTGGGGTAAAATCGGGAATTATAATCTCTTCAACTAATGCCTTAAAATATTCCTCATCACTCAATGATTTACCGTTAATTCCGTAGACACTTGCAAGCAAGTTACTTCCCGAGACTACGAAGTTGAACGCATTTCTTAACCCTTGTTCACATGTTTTGTCGAGGTCAAAAGGTACTGTGCTTGGACAACGCTTACTTCCTGACCAAAAAGGATGGCCCGTACTTGTGAGCTGATCAGGTGGAAAGTTGTGCAAAAGTTGAGAAATTTGGTTACAGAAAAGGTCTTGATACGCAAGCCTTGTCAAGCGAACGCAATCCTCGTACGTTCGTGGTCTTTGAGATACAAGAAATTTTTCTACAGTACAAATACTTTCTGTTTTGAGGTCACTTGGCGATTGTAAGTAAACGTTTACATCTTCAGGTGCCTGTGAAAATACACCCTCGAAGTGATCCCGTGCCCACTGGAGAGTGTGTGCAATTTGATTGGGAAAGTTTTTAAGTGTACAAACAGGAATACTTTTCTCTGGAGGATCCCTAGTTGCACCATAGTTTTCTGTTACATGCGGAACGACGACCTGAGTATTTCCTTTAGTTCCGAGAGTGCCAGACTCCAACATGGGCAATTGATAGAAAACGCATTGTTGGTCTACAAACTAATCCATAAAATCTTACTAATGAGAAATGATGAATATATTCAATAAATATATGGATTACTTACTAGCCGAGCTTCAATATTATCGAGGGCAGTACAAACCCCACTCAGACCTGAGTAGAATTCATCCGAAAATGTCGCCGTTGTAGTCTTATCTAACTTCAGTTGATGGGCGACAATGTTCATGGAAGGATTTATCGCTTGTGCTGCCTTGCCTGCACTGGTTGACTTAAATTCTCCGATATCTTTGTTACGGAAAAGAAACTGACGCGATAAGTTTGACTTTTCAATTCTATCCATATCTGTTATGGTGATCGTTGCAGTTGGATTGCAACCTACTCCCATTAACGCCCAGTTTTTAAGCATTTCGCAACCGATTGCCCCGGCCCCAACCAAGAAAAAGTTGAGTTTAGTCAACCTCTCTGTCAATTCAGGTCCGAAGATAAGTGATTGAGAGTCATATCTTGGCGACAAGTTTACAGCTCCTTCTGTCTTTGGAAGTTCATCTGGAAGACATTCAATTGCATCAATATACATAAAGCCCTTAATCGGTGTAAACTTCTTACTAAGAGCCTTTAAGCATTCTTGACCAGCAACCCCACCAACGAATGCACACATGGGAGATAAGACGGCACGAGCACCACTGAACACTTTTTTTAAAACATCCAAATCGTCACCTTCATTTGTTTTGACTTTTGCGACATCGTCCTCTGACAAGGGCAAACCGCCGTTATCGTCAACAAATGAACGTACGGCTCCAAAGGCAGAGTGCAATTTTTGAGGCATATCAAACTTTGCAAAATCTGTCATCATAAGATCTTCGCCCGGTTCCGAAATGACGCTTATCAATGAACGATGAGACATTTCTGTGGGTTGCTTCACTTCCGTGTAATAGCCCTGAGTGGCAACCACAGAATCTTTTGGTAAGTGCAAATCCAAGTCAACTGTGAAAGTAAACGGACCAGTTACTTTGATTGGAAAGTCTTTATCGGCAAGATTCTCGTGTTTCACTTTGCTAAATTTTACTACATCACCGCTTTCCAATCCGTGCCTTCCCTGATCCTCTAACACCTTGCACGCCAAGCCCAACTTGCCTTCCGTAAGTTCTTCCACAACGATTGCCTCAAGAAGACCATTTAACGGTTGCTCGCCATTCCTATCATTCACGACAAATTTGTCTCCAAAATCACAAAAAACTTGACCAAACAATCCTAAAGTTAAACAATAAATAAACTTCCCACCATCCGTTCGAATCTGCTCATTCAACTGAGCCAACAATTCCGTCTTAAGAGGGACTGTTACAACGACGCAGGTATGCCCTTTCGCTGCAGTAAGCACGCTATCTAAAGAGAAATCCGTAGCTGAACTCACAGTCACATCCACATAAGGATTAAGCTCGGCAAGTCTGGGATGGCAGATTGCAGCTCTTCCAGCTGTACCATTCACATCATCTTCGGTCAAGTAAAAGTTACCTCCAAGATCGAAAGAGTTAGGCACATCTGGGTCATAAAGTTCAACTTTCTTTACTCCTGCCAAAATGGTGTTCTTGGCAATCTCCACACTTTCATCGAGATGTTACATACAATCAATAATTAGCGAAATATAGACATCTAGAATTCAATATTTATTTCCGGACCAGACACCAACAACAACAAACACTTTCCAAACACCTCCAATAGAAAAGGAGAACTACCATCCACACCCACTACGTTTAATCGTGTACTTACCCCACACCACTCATGCCAATAACGAGGAGAGAACTCGTTTGTAAGTTCCTCTGAGCCTCATGGCCCATTACGTAAAGCTGACGAGAATAGAGCGACTCATCCACCTTCTCTTCGTTTTCTTCTGACAAAATAAAACACAGCAGTTAAGAAATATTGCAGCAAATTTATAATCGGCGGGCATACGACATCATTGCATTGCATCCATCAGGAGCCAGCAGCGTGTGTGAGTGCGTGTGTGGACATCGAATCGTATCGCCCCCTCTTTAAGTCCCGAGATAGGAATGTTCCAGACCCACGACAGCGCAAAATCTTCCTACCGCCGTCTTACACCGTACCTTCCATGTTGACGTATTCACTATCGATTTCCATGCTGCTCGCCATTTTCGTTACCCGATTGATGACTGTAATGCGTTCTGATATTGTAAGATAAAGGTGTTATCTTTTTGGAGAGGATTGTGGTGGATTTCTACGGAAGAGTTTGGATCCTAGGTGGCTAAGTTAGTTTATCAGGTCAGATTGGATAAGTAGATAAGGTCAGTCAGGGTGTCAGGAACAGGAATCAGGGCCAAGTTCGAGTTCGAATGCGAATGTGAGTGAGGGAATTCTTAGATTTCTATAGAGGTCCTACGTACCTACGTATGCGTACGATTCATACTCTTAGTACATCATACATCATTACATCATATGCTTCGAAGTATACATCGTGCCTCGTACTCAGGTCTCTGGTCTACATGCGTAAATGCGCAGTTTTACAAGAGTTCGTGTACTGACGTATACGAAGAACTTTGAATGACACACAGTAGAAAACACCCAAAAGACAAAAGATGGACCCTCTACACCATGTGTGATATGTGATATGTGTGCAGTATGATGTTGTGATGTTGTGAGTTGTGATCAAAGAGGCAGAGAGTGATGAGCGATGCGTGTGTTTGTATAGAAAGAAAGATTCTCAATATCACTAAATAGGAGGGCGAGATTAGCAATCCACCTTCCCATCAGATATTATTAACTATACTTATTAATAGATACATAAATATATCATTCATACAACTAGTACTCCCATTGGGGACAGATTTCCTTTTGAATGCAATCGAATTTCATTTAAAATAAAAAAGAAGAATAAAATACACACATTAACATCAACATCAACATCAACATCATCACCATTCGTTCCAACATATAATCCAACGATACATTATATTTCATGAGATTCCAAGACAACGTCATCACGATCATGGCACTCCTATTTCTCGGCCTCAGTCGGGCATTTGTACCCCCGACTGCCATCCCGTCGGCTGTTCGCGGTGGATGGCGTGCGGCGTCTCCTCTCGTGGCACGACGACGTCTGTTGTACATGTCCTCCTCGACGGTAGAAGAAGAAAAGATGAAGGATCCTGTGCCCATTACGCTCTTAGCGGGGTTTCTTGGAAGTGGTAAGACAAGTACGCTGTTAAATGTTCTCGAAAATAAGCAAGGTCTTCGTGTTGGTGTCGTTGTGAACGATATGGCGAAGATAAATATTGATAGCAAGCTCATTAGCTCTGCTTCGAAGTCGGGTAGTGGTGCAACAATTTTGGATGGTGAGGAGACTGTAGAGCTTCAAAATGGATGTGCGTGCTGTTCGTTGGCGGATGAACTTTTGACCAGTGTGGATTCTCTTATGAGTAATGGTCGGGAGTTTGATTGCGTTGTAGTTGAGCTGAGTGGTGTTGCTGACCCGATTACCGTGAAAGAAAATTGGAAACAGGCAACTTTGTTGAAGGTCCATCCCGTTGTTGAGAAAGCTCAAGTTTCTCGCGTTGTCACTGTCGTTGATTCGTCCACATTTGGTACTGATTGGATGAGTTGGGATTGTACGTTCATTAAATGATTAAGTTGTTGTGGCTTGCCGTGCTCATGTTTTCTTTTTTTCTTCCACGAAGTCGTAGAAAACAGAAAGGATTGGGTCGAAGGTGGAGATTATCATTCAACACAGCAAAAGGTCCCTGAACTTCTTGCAGAACAAATTGAGGCAGCTGATGCATTGATAATAAACAAATCAGACTTGGCAGGGAAAGATCAGGTAGAGACGGCGTCGTCATTAGCTTCAGGAATTAACAAAGATGCTGAGTTATTTGTCAGTGAATTTGGGCGGGTTCCATTCAAGAATGTTCTTGGTCTTCACACCAAAGACGACGCGGAAGTTGCTTGTTCTGTTCCGGACTGTACTGATTCATCGCATGACCATTCTCATGGTCACAATCATGTAGAAGAATCAGCGTTCACAGATCCTACGTGCGATGATCCATCGCATAGTCACTCACATAATCACAACCATTCAAAGGAAGTTACTTGCTTAGATCCAAAATGTGATGATCCATCTCATAGCCACTCGCATAGCCATGATCATTCAAATGAAGATTCTTGCTCAGATCCAAATTGTAATGACCCGTCTCATAATCATGACCATTCTCATTCACATGATGCACCAGCAGAAAGTCATGGCATAACATCTTTTGTTTACAAATCAGCTTCTCCTTTTGATACCAAGCGTCTCCTTGAACTTCTTAGCTCATGGCCTGTGCCAATTAAGGATACTCTCGATGTTGGTGAAATTGTAGAAGCGACCAAAACAGGGTGTGTAATGGAAGATAAAATAGAGACAAGCCCTTTTGTCGGAATCTTAAGAAGTAAAGGATTTTGTTGGCTTGCGCCAACTGATTGGAAGGGATCATCAAGTGACGAGTGGAGACATGACACTGCCATGTACTGGAGCCACGCCGGAAAACATTTTGGAATAAATACAGCTGGACAGTGGTGGGGTTCAATCAACAAAGAGCAAATGAAGGGCTATTTTCAATTGAATATGGAGGAATTTGATCGTATATTAAAGGAAGATTGGGCTAGCGAAGAATATGGAGATCGAAGACAGGAAATCGTTTTTATTGGTGTTAATTTAGACGAATCAGCAATCAGAGATGCACTCGATCAATGTTTGTGTACAGAAGAGGAAATGAACTTTTATCGTGAGAATCTTGTCACCTCTAATAATGCAGAGGGAATCACTGGTTAAATTAATAACTTCTATGATTCTTCCCCTACGGATATCAATTTGAAAAGGAAAAATTCGCAGTCTTCTTACAGGCGAGATCATACACATTGGTCTCCATGTATACTTTCACGTATTTAGTACACGATGCCTACCTGGGGTTCAAACTATAAGGCAACCTTCAAAGCGTGCGTCCCTCAAAACGATAAGGCTGTCAGACGGGTGGTGAGGATGAAACCTTCTACTGTTCCGCTCTCCACATTCAATCTAATTCAGAAATATCTACCCGTGCGGTATGAACGATAACTACCGCTTGAACAAGAGAGATATTTCCTCTTTTCAATCAATCTCATATTTTATAGCTTCTAGATTCGTCTTTGAATGGTACTTGTTAGTCAAACAAATATTGAACCACAATTATAAAACTTTTCCAGTGCAGTTCCTCGCTCTTCAAGATAAAATCCTTCTACACAGAAATTTGTTTGCTCCTCTTCGGCTGATTATTTTCGACACCTCTATGGCTTTCAATTGCATGCATAAACGAAAATTTCTGCATTGTTGCTTCCTATCATAACAGGTAATATTTTTTTCTTATCTACAATTTCATTCAAATTAAAATGAAAAAGGATTATTTGCAAATGCAACCATTCCTATCTCAAGAGAACAAGTAATATTACGTTTTTCTCTCCTTCTTTATCTCAGATCTTAGTCATTACTGCAGCGCTAAAATGTTGTACTTTCTCTAGATTCCTTAATTGTACAAACATTAAACAATGATTATAGTTATCAAGAATTCTATTGCTCACTTCTTCTCAATAGTGTAAGTTTACGCGTGGGATTTGCACTTTTTCGGCTGATCATTTTTGACACCTTTATAGCTGTATGTTGCCGAACATCTTCATCATCTACAGCGAAAACTTTATCACCAACCTTTATTTGATCAGCAACGACACTGGAATCTTTAACCGAGTGAACAACAGGAGCACCATTGTCGGGCGTGTCGATGACAACGCCTAATTTACCTGGAGGACAATATACATCAATTAGCTCTTCGTTTACTTCACTATTGCCTTCTTGCTCGTCTCTGTACAACGCGTCAAAATTTGGATCTTTGCTGAAAAATGAAGGCGTATCATTGCTTGTTGACTTAGCTCCAGAGAAAGCTGCTGATCCAAATGTACCTCCTGCTGAGGAAGTAACAGATTGACTTCCATAGGCTTTGGCATAGTCGTAATCCTGGGTTGCAATGCTTTCATCTCCATAGAGCCCAATCGATTCGTTACTGCTCATCATTCCTAGCCTAGGAGTTGGTTCAACTAACGCACTACTTCCATCGTCCACGATGACAGTTGGCTGGATTAGCATATCATCTGCTTCCTCACGATCATACGAATTCATGGAACCTCTGCCACTACGTCTTTTGTTATAATATACAATTGCTAAAGCAGCAAGTACAACCACAGCAGCAGCACTAGTAACACTCGCAATTATAATTGTATCGGAATCAGATCCATCCCCTTCACTAGTGGGCGTGGAAAGAGGTTCGGCAACAGGTGCTGCGATGGGAGGCTCGGGGATTACAGTGACTGGAGAAACACCTGTGACACTATCGAACGCATCCTCATTTGCGATCTTAAGCTCTGACAAGTAATCGGATTGCCTCCTCGACGTGGCGAAGGGAAATTCCAAAATTTCAGATATTTGCAAAGGTTGCGACTGCGTACCTACTGTAAGATATCGATATTTTACGGTTTGACTATAAGTGATCACGAAATCTCGCAAAGATTGCAGCACGCGAGACTGTTGTCTCAAATAAAATTCCGGACCCTCATGATTACTCAGTATTCTTGAAGTAGAAAAACCGTCTACATACGACGTTTCTATTTCGATTATCCGTATAACGCTCCCGTCCTCAGCATCGTTTTCATCGTAGTACTTTTGAATATAGCTTGAAGTCACACTCTCCCAATCACTCTTCAACCTATTCTCTAACTTTCCTGCATCAAAATTTACCAGAGTTAGACGAATATTCGACTCCTCCCCAGACAATTCCATATTAGACGGGAAGGATGATGGGGCGAAAGTTGGTTCACTGCTAGGCTTTTGTGAAGGGTGCAAAGTTGGGGAAGTTGTTGGTTGTTCCGTAGGAGAAGATGTAGGCTTGCCTGAAGGAAAAAGAGTTGGACGTTCCGTCGGATAACTTGATGGCTGAAATGAAATGGTTGGCGAACTAGAGAGAACAGACGATGGTTCGCTTGATGCAAACTTTGTAGGTATAAAAGAAGGCGAAACACTAGGCTTTAAGGTGGGTGTAGATGTTGGCAGAATAGTCGGTAATGATGAGGGTTTCGAACTTGGATTAGAAGATGAAGTAACAGTCGGTTGACGAGTTGGCGAAAGTGAGGGTGTCGAACTTGGAGAAGACGATGGAGTATCAGTCGGTTTCCTGCTGGGCACAATTGACGGCGTAATACTTGGAGTAGAAGATGGAGCGAAAGTCGGTTGACCAGTTGGCAAAAAAGAGGGTGTCGAACTTGGAGTAGAAGATAAAACAACCGTCGGTTTCCCAGTTGGCGAAGATGAAGGTGTTGAAGTTGGATGTGTAGATGGATTAGAAGTCGGCAATAATGAAGGTGTTTCAGATGGACTTTTTGTTGGCTGACTAGTTGGTCGCTTAGTTGGTGAATGGGAAGGCGAGGTGCTGGGAAAGTGCGTGGGCACTCCAGAAGGCGTCACACTCGGCGTGTATGACGGTGTATTAGATGCCTTAATAGAAGGAGCCACAGTTGGAAACAAGGTGGGACTTGATGTAGGAGACGCAGTTGGAATCGGCGTTGAAATTGTCTTGAATGATGGGGAAAATGATGGTGTCATGTCTTGGGCCGTTGTCGTATCGGAAAGACACAAAAGGCAGGCCATTGCTGCTGCAACTGTATTTGATATTGAGGATATTCGACGAATCGTCATGGTGACACGCAAACTAAATTAAGTTTTTCGGATCTAGGTATGAATACAAACTGAACAAATTCAATTTGAAAGATAAATGAATATCACGTGAATGTTTTATGCAGATATGGATGTGATGTATGAAGATCTTGAATCACGTGAGACCAGATACAGTCTTGCTGGAACTTTTCACACCACTGAAGTGCTCTATTGTCAAACCTTAACCAGAGATGATGTGCACTTTTATATCAACTTTTGGCGATTATTGGATACCTTCGGATTTCCGGAGATCGAGCAGAATAATAATAATTTATGTCGTGTCGCCTTTCAAAGAGTGCACTTGTGTCTGTGAGTTTACTTCGAATAGTATCGATGGAAAATTTTGTTGTGGCTTTACAAGACACGGCGCAACCGACTTTCTCGCGAATTATTGAAAATGCTAATTTAGGTAAAGGACGATAGTGTGATCCTCCTTTTGTCTCGGCAGGATTGCTAGAAGCGTACAAGCATACGCGATAAAAGGTATCATGTACACGTACAATACATGTATTAATACGTGTACTTGGATTCTACGAGTGGTGGTGGTGGACGTGAAGTCAGTGCTACTCCGAGTGCTCCTATGAGTTTGAGTTTACAATGAATCTGGAATCTTGACGAGCAACTATCACCCTTCTTTATTTCTTTGATTTTTTTTGTAGTCTCTCCTCTCATGTCATGGAAGTGTTTATCATTGCATAAACCAGGCAGGTAGACTGCTCGATGACAAGCAGCGGCTTAGTATCATGAATTTCGATTTGTTGAAAAGCCGAAGTACTCTAGAGTAGGCGCTAAGTGCCGTTCTGTTGTGATCCCGACCTTCAACGTCCCCTTTTTCCTTGATGATGCGAGTTCCTGACCGCTGTATGATTCCTACCACAAAATGATCTTCTATTGTGTCTCTGATAATCTCCTCCCCAAATGTCATTTTCCTATCATCTTCTATATGAATCGATCGGAGAAGAAGTTGTCAAACTTCTTGACTCGATCGACGATTCAAAACTTCCTCTTCGAAATGGCGACGACGTTCTTTTTCGACTTCAGACTGTAATTTGAAAGTCCGTTTGAGAACCGGTTGCAAGGTTGCCTTGAATCTTGAAATCTGCCGATTCGTAATCCTTTCATTCTAAAACGTTCGATGCCATTTTATCTCATTAAAACAATTACGAACAAGCCGTCAATATAATTCCTCCTTCTTGTGAGGAAAAGGGTTGAAACAGATAGTACGTAAAAGAATCATCCCATCATTACTACAACCGTGAATACTTCAAAGATTTATCTGTGTGTCAGACGAAGAGATGAAAGATGAAAACCTGACTTTCGGTTCGGGTAGCAAAGTAGCAAAGGCCGAACTCATTGCGAACTTATTTTTTGAGACGGAAGAAAAGAAGTTCACAGTTCACACGACCTCATGATTTGAATAAGCGAAAAGCAAGCATTCGTAGTAATCAGTGGCAAAAGTGCATGGATGTGAATATGAAAGTATTTATTAAAATTAAATTATAAGGAAAGGGA
>Ga0209092_10004748_pt1 | contig 11204 bp, 3 predicted proteins | sample FraStrMetagenome_FD_187446 | JGI IMG/M metagenome (GOLD analysis project Ga0209092, IMG submission 187446) | Marine eukaryotic phytoplankton communities from Arctic Ocean - Fram Strait ARC3M Metagenome (SPAdes) (version 2) | ecosystem: Environmental > Aquatic > Marine > Oceanic | place: Fram... | reverse complement strand
TTACTAAAGATTTGGTTCTGCCCACGATAACCTGCGAACCATACTTGTTACAAATCCATGGTCCTTACCATTATGTAGTATAGATCACAAAGATTTCATATCATTTATCTGTTACACATCGTTACTATGTAAAGGTGGGTTGATGGGATAACTGAGCTCTTATTTTATCTAATTTACTATTGGGTTATGAACCCACACGTGTCACGCATCATCATGCGTTGCATCCCTTTTTTACTATTTATTTGTTAGTATATCGATTGCATGCAGATACGTCCTCTTCTAGATCTGTATCGCCGGTTGAGCTTCAATGGCGTTCGTAATGATCTGTGGGCGACGGCTGCAAGAACTTGCAGGCGTCCATGTCCCCTCTTTTATATATTTAATTATTCAAGCTGCGCAAAGGAATGGCAGAACAATGCTGTCGAGTCGAGCGAATCTGTCGGAACTATATCTTCGTTTTGATCCTGACGAGTGTTGCACATATCCATTCGCGTATATGAGTGAGATGCCAGGTTGATCATGTTTCGTGTACTCTGACTTAAGAGTGGTGGTGTGAGAGATGTTGACCTGCATCGACGTCCTAATTCAGCCCAGGCTTCGTTGGACACGAAAGAATTCCCCGCTCGGGACGACGTTTTGCCAAGGAAATCGAAAGGTCCTGCAAGGATCCTGCCTGCTTCCATCATATTTATGTCGAGACCAAATTTGCCATATTTCCGAGGATCTGGTTTATTCCGAGGTTGAAAAAGAATTCGTTTTCCATATTCGTATGAGTCGTCGGACGTCCATTCCAATTCTCTCCAATCTGCCCACCAGCGGCTCATGTTGTCGGGGAGTTGGAGGTCGCGGATGTGTTTTTGGAAAAAGGTACAGAAGTAGGTACCTGGTGCATCGTCATCACTATGTTGGTCCATCTGAACTTGCACTAGGTACCATTTGGGCCGTAATGTATTTGCTGGTGTGAATTGAATGAAAAATAATTTATCGGTTGAGGATTGGAGGTCTTGCTGGAATGCGAGTAGGTTTTGCGTAGTCGTGTCGTGTTGTTGATCGTTTGCTTGATCTTCCGATATCGTGGGTACCTCCTGCGTATATGTGTCCGTCTGTGTTGGTATTGGCGTATTTGAACTTGTTTCTGTAAAATCGAGGTCTGGGAGTGGTATTAAGGCCTTTGGAAGTAGCTCTGGGGGTTTCGACGGTGGTTTATCATTATACCAAGCGTTATTATAGCCCGTTATATCGAACGCTTTTCCAAAAGGGTGACTTGTTGGTGCAAAGTCAAAGTTCATATATCGCATGTCTGGTAAATCAAGATGCTCGCATGGAAGGATTTCTTTCGGGAGGAGGTAGAGGTCTTCCGTTTGAAATTTCTGAGTCGGTCCATTTTCTGCACCATATGGTCTCACTATATATGACGACCCTTGCGTCTTCTTGACGATGACGAATGGTCCTCTAGTTTGGAAAACTAATTTCCCTACGATGCCCCTAATCGACTTGCTTTGGACTGCAATCTTCCCCATTACAACATCTCCCGGCTCGTAGGTTACAAGGTGCCTATCCTCGTTCACACGTTCCCTATGCATCGAGCGTCTATCGTCGATCAACCATTGCGTTAGTTTTCTTGCAAACTCCGCATCTCTATCGACGTATCGAAGATATTTTGCTATGCTGTCGCTGGGAGTGTCTATAACCGGCGGCGGTGAGCACATTTGGATGTCTAGCGGATATTTCAGAGGTCTTCCTATAGCAGGAATGCTTCTCACGATCTCGGTTCCGTCTATGCAGCTAGCATTCCATGCGTATGCTGTAGTCATGGCTATTTCCACGAATGCTCCTGATGTTCCCCTTTCCTCCGTCCCTATTCTCTGAGCGTGATTTAGAAACTTGTGAAAGCGTTCTACCCCGACTGCTTTGTGATTACGCTTAGCGACTAGGTGGAATCGCAGTTTTAGAACTTCACACATAGATTGAAAATGGCCTCTAAATTCAGACCCGGCGTCACACACCACCATCACACATAAACCGAATTTGAGAAGGACATGCTCCATGAACGTACGCGCTAGAAATGTGGACTCTGTGGTTTTAATAGGGGTGCTCACAACAAACTGCGTCATGTCGCACATGGCATTCAATAGCATTTTGTAGCCATCTGCATTCTTCGTATCCCCTGGTTTCCATATATCCACTGAGATTATGGCGAAGGGGCTGGTTATGGGCCAACTGTGCACTAACCCCGTACTTTCCTTCCTTCTTGCACGGCTTCTGATACACTGCTCACACCCCTTGCACCATGTTTGGATGCTCGTCCTCATTCTCGGCCAGAAGAACCTCATTCTGATGGCGAGGAAAGTCTTATGGAACGCCATGTGGGCGCCTGTTCCGGAACTGTGGTACGCGTGGAATATAGTTTTCCGTAGATGTACGGGCACGGCGATTAAAGATAGATACTTGTGTGTTGATCCGATAAGATGAAATAATATGAGGCGTCCGTGCTTGAACATGAGCCTGTTTTCACGTAGGTGCTGCCAATACCCCTTATCGACTTTCCTGATTTCTTTGTTTTCGTTCCAATCTGCCGTTGTCTTGTGCAAGCGTGATATAATGAAGTTGGTATCCTGGTCTTCTGCATATGCCTGCTTCCATGCGCCGTCGTCCGGGACTTCTTTGATGAGGTGGGTCCTGAAGACGTTTGAAAGGGTATATGGTTGGGTCCGAAACAGAAATGGTAGCGCGTTGTCGACGAAGAAAGTGGCTACCCGTTTTGCCGTATTCCACGGGACACTGAGGCTCGTCACACTGGTTAACGCTGTATATTGGGATAGGGCGAAGTGTTGGATATCGTTACGAAAACTACGGGGTGCTCCGTGAAAGTATAGGAACGCGTGTTCATTGGACAGGATTTTCCGCACCCGGATGATCGGATCTTGGCTATTTCTAATCTTGACTCCTATGTTGGATGGTGGGTGTGTCATCGCAGGACACGGGTGATGCTGGTCGTAGATAAATAGAGGCTCTCCTGGAGGTGCCGGGTATGCCTTTCCTATCATTTTCGGGATTGTATCGAGGTAGATAGATGCTTGGTTGTTCGGTTTCTCGTACATCATGTACTGAAATTGCAATGGGGTCATGGACTCGTCGGTTGGTAGATGTGAGGAAATACTTATTTCATGATTGTATGGTGGTGCTGTGTCATCGTACATGTTGCGGAAGGGGTGAGGGCTGCGGCTGTTGTGACAACCAATTACAATTGTCATTACTTCTGCAACCGGGTCCCCGAATTTGGCTGTGTGCACTGGCTCTATCGTTATCTCCCACTCGGGGAGAGCTTTCGTTATCTCGACGCCATAAATTGTGCTGGAATTGTGGGTCGCGTCGATATTGGACGATGGTGGACATTTCAGGATGAACGTTGTGAGACCTCGGTGTTGGTGTAGTGCGTGTATTGTGGACAGGGCTTTACATATCGGTGTTGGAGTGTCTGCTGCATCTTTGTCGAGGTTGCTATTTAGATCGATCTCTATTCCGTCTAACGTGAAGGTTGGGCGAGCAATGGGTAAGTGAGCGCTTCCGAACTGGATCCCATGGAGACAAAATCTTGTGCTCCTCTGATGACGATGTGATTTGGAGATCATAGTTGAAAGAAGGTTGTGAAGAGTAGAGTATACTCGCGTTGCCGTTGGTATGAGGTGCTTGCTTAAGTGCAAGTTACATATGTTGCTACTGACTATGGTGATGTCTGCGGATCTGGGAAGTAGTTCTGATATGTGATGCGTAATCGTCGGTATTCCGTTCCCCACGAATAGCCACTTTAACAAGTGTTTCTCGATGTAGGTGTCGACTGCTGATTTATCTGTGTTCGATGGAGTTTGCAATTTTTCGATTATCCTTGGCTTTGTGGTTGTAAAATGGATGCGGGTCGTTGAGCATTCGTTGCGCCCTTCCTCTTTGTACGATTGGCATTTCGTTTGACTTGCTCGTGCGACGTTCACTGATCTGGATGGTGCTAGGTGCTGGAATGTATCGATTAGGTCTGTATTTGCTGATGATTTTGTGTAACTCGTATCGCGACGGGCATGCATGTGTATGCCCAATGTCATGTCACTCGTTATTGCGTTAGTGCTGGTTATCGTGGCTGCCGTAGTTGAATTCATTTTTGGTTTCACGGATTCGTCTCTTTTCGTTATCGTATTTGCGTGTGCCTTCTTATCGGCATTCGTGCTCGTAGTCGATGCTCTGGTTGCTTCTCCATATGTTACTCTATTGCTACTCGTATTCGAACTCGTGTTTTCGTTTGGAATCGTATTCGTATTTTCGTTTTCGTTCGTGTTCGTGTTTGATTTGACGCTCGTGCTGATCTCTCTATGTCGTCTCGAATTGTCGGTGCGGTCGCTTTTCGTTCCACTTCGTTGTGCATCGTATAATCGTGTGAGCATCCTGCTGACTCTTTCCGTATACTCATCTGTGACCTTAAAACTATTAATTGACTTAAGATTATATTTTCCTTTTTCCATGACGGCCGTGAATGTTTCATCTTTGTACGCATCCGGGTTTTCAATGCTATCAAGCGCTTTCGTTGATTTTGTGCCTAGTATATATGTGGTTAATACTGCTGCGTACGGCCCGCGATTAAGTGCATCTACATCCGCCATCATGCGCGCTGGTCTGTGATAAGGTATAAAGTCATAGGATTGTAAATCTTGTGCCCAACGGCGAAGGCAGTGGATGGGTCCGTCATACTCCAGTAGCTTATCGAGTGACTTCATGTCACATAAACAGTAGAACCTGGATCCCCAAAGGTAGCTTTTATTTTTTGCAATGGCCCACCGGAGGGCTGCGGACTCCCCAACAAAGCTGTGATAGTGCTCTTCAGTTCCTCTACACGCTCGCATTCCACAGTGGAATGGTTGGAGTCGTGGTCCTGTCATGGCTAAGTCGAAATCGCAGCCATGCCCAGCACATAGTTTCTCCGAGGCCTTCTTTGATATCTCGTCGTCGGCTGGTTGCATGAGAATGAACGATAGTCCTAAGGAACTCCAGTCCGTTTTCAATACCACAGGTTTTGTGCTATCGTAACGTGCGAGCACTGGTGCACTCGTAAGGTCCTGCTTCAGTGATTGAAATAGCGATGTACGTTCCTGTGTCCATTCTTCCTTTGGTATCTCCCGATGGAGGTATTTCATATATAGTTGCCTCAGCGGTGCGACTTTGAGCTCAAATAGTGGCAAGAAGCGGTTGTAGAAATTACACAAAGCTACGAAGGAATGGAGTCCGTCCGCCGATGTTGGCAGACTCCAATTGGCGATCCTATCGTATTTCGAAGAAGCGGTGGTGTTCCCTTTAGCTAGCACATCATGACCAACAAATTCAAATTTCTCTTTAAGGAAGTCACACTTAGAAATTTTCAGCGTAACTCTATATTTTAGGTATACTCTACAGAAGCATTCTAGAAGGAGGAGGAGGAGGCTTTTACTCGTTGAGCGTAGCAGCAGGTCGTCGATGATCACAGAAGAACCGGTGGTATGAATACGTTTGGAATTTTGCATTTGTTGCCTCACAGTCGTATTACCTCCTTCCGTTGGTACTACGTGTATTGTTTTGTCCTCCAGAGCCTTTGCATCCGGCTTTGATGTGTATTCGGGGTCAACGGTCAGTTTCGGGAGCATCATGAGAGAACATGACTTTTTGTAGTTATCTGTTTGTGGAAGCGTGGTGATGACAGATTCAGGTTGCTTTGACATTTCAGAGTTTAAGTCTACGTTTTGTCCAGTAGAGAGGAACCGAAACAGCTTTGTAGCTTCATCTTGGATGATGCGAGTTATAGCGGTATAGTAGGTGGGAGCGTTTCTTGGTCCGAATGGCATGACCTTGTACGTATATTTTTTGTTATCTGGGGCGAAGAAAGCTAATTTGTGCTTGTGCTTTCGACACACCTGTATTTGGTGGTACCCTTGCGCTGCATCGAGACTTATGAAATATATCTTTCCGCTTCCGTCACCGATGTCTTCAATTGCTGCATCACACCGTCCAATGGGGAATTCGAATGGGTTGGTGACTTTATTGAGGTTTCTATAGGACACACACATCCTCCATACAAGATCCTTGATATCGTTGACGTCTTCTTGATGTGGTTTCGGCGCGAGTACTATTGGAGATCCCCATCCTCCCTGCATGCATTCTTCGATGAAATCATTAGCTTTTAATGTTCGAATGGTTTCCATTATCACCTTGCTTTCGTTCGCTCCATAGTGAGGTTTCCGGCAACACACTGGTGTGTGAGAGCCTGTATCGATGGAGAATTCGAAACCAAGCATTGGACGTTTGATTCCCTCAGGCACGAAAATATCCCAGAAGTTTGTCACAATTTCGTTTATTTTTGCGACTGTGTCATCGTCAACATCCTTTCCTATGCTGACTTTCTGATAGTCTTTACTATGCTTAATTCTATCGAATTTGATCAAGTCGTCTCGTTTCCCTGGGGTCCAGGAAGTTGCTTGGAAGATGGCTTTTCCGAACTGCTTGAAAATGAAGTTGTCCTCATCCACATCAGTTAAATCATTGTCCGGTTTAAACTGGCTCTTGATTTTAGGCAAACAAACTTTACGAGGTATTTCAATCATATTAAGTGACTTATTATTAGTAGTCTTAAATTCTATGATGTCATTAATATCGTAGATGTTATCCGCCTTCCTATCTATCGTAGAGCTGAGGTCTCCGATCCGATCAGACTTTAATCGCTCCTGCAGTCATTCCATTGTTCTCGGAGGGTTATCGTCCAGCGATACTTGTTGGAAGGATTGCTCAGTAGCGTTGATTGGGATGGAAGAATCTTCTGCCAACTTTTGCATAAATGCGCTGTGAATGCTTGGGGGAATGGCGGTGTCGAGATCTGCTGTGACCCTGGTTTCCATCGTCGCTATTCGTACTTGCTTCCTTGGTGGTTGCGCGTCATCGTTATCTAGTGGTTCCTTACCATGCGTTTTCGTCGTCTCCTTGAAGGTAATACTGAATGTCCTCTCCAGAATGTCGGAACTCACGTGGATGTTTGGCCTATGATGATATGCCAACTCTAACGCATTTATGAAAGGCAGGCCTATGATGGAGTTCACCGTAATATCGTTGCCTAGTGCGAAACTGAGGAAGAGGGGTTTTGCATCTTGTCCCGTTTTGAATGGCGTATGATAGCGTACCACTGCTTTGAGGAGGCCGTGATTCTCTAGATTATATGCCGATGGGTCTGTGATGGCTCCTCCTAGTTTTATCGGATCGAAAGGGTTACGACCGTTGAACTCTTCATACTCTGCAATCAGATCAGGGCGGGTGCTCATAATAAATCTGTGGTATGGCAGATAACCTGTATTCAGTGCTGCGCCTGTATCGAATAACGAGGAGACAGCCGCGACTCCTTCTGCTAATCCTATGGGGAAGTTGACGTGAGGAAGCTCGTTGATACTGTCGATCGGCATGCGGCGTGTCTTTGTCTCTGAGACATTGTGGGAACGGAAATTAACTACGAACGTTGATTTGGAGTTGTCTCCTGTCCTTCTGTAGGCGGTGTATGACGAATTTCTGTTCATCCATGCAGGCCTATTGATTTCAGCAGAGCCACGTTCTCCCGACCTAGGATATCTTGAGCTTGCAGTGCTTTCGTCTGTTGGCCGTGTGCTTCGACGTTCCTCCTCATACCTCTGAGAATGTGGCGGTCCATAAGGACTGCCCCTACTGGAGGTGTTATGTGGTTCGAATTGCCGGCGTTTGAAAAATAACGAGGGCTTGTGACAATGTAGATTGAAAGTGAAGCGCTGACGTCCTTCAACTGAACTCCTATCTCTACAGTCGCGATACCTGTGATTCGTTGATCCGCAAGCGAAGCAGCCAAAGAACCCTACTGGGTAATTTGAGTATCGTCCGTCACCTGATGGGTGAGATGGAAAGTTTGTGCCGTTCTCCGTATGATACTTCATTTGGAAATTTGGCGGGCAACCTTCGAGCTCTCGTTTCTTATCGTGCTCCATCCGGAAAGTTTGCTCCGCACGCGAAACTTGAGAGTACTGGTACACTGGAACTTCCTGAGTGTGGTACACTTCGTCTCTCGCAGGTTGCTTATCGTCCTCGAACATAAGGCCGGTATCCTGAGCGGTATCGTCATCGATCGAGTAATGGCAAAGTGTTGCACGTCCTTCCGATCTGTTGGAGGTCATGAAGGATGTGTATCTCTCTACCGTCTTTCGAAGCTCTGTCGTTTTCTCGTAGACCCTTTTCGCGACATCCCTAATTTCGGTCATACTGGAAATCTGCAGGCTCTTAGTGGGCAGTGTTGCTGGCGCAGGTAGCGAGTAACTGTCACTCTCGGTGATTTCGTTGCGAAGATCTGACGGTAAACTCTGAAAGAATAACCATGGCAAGCAAAAACCCCAGTTTTGTGCTTGTGTAGGTAGGAGGGATACGAAATTCATCATTTTCTTGAAGACTGTGTCTGGGGTAGTCTCGATAATTGAATTAGTATTAGGGTCCCTGTATACCATCTTAATTCTTTGGAGCTGTTTCTGGCAATGAGCTGTGGCCACTTTCTCGCACACATCATCGGACTCCTCAGTTCCCACGTAGGCGCGGCGAAATTCATACTGGAATACTCGAAACTGAATTGTGTCGTATACCTTCTTTAGTCGTGTCTGAAGCTTGGTAGAATCTTTCTCTGACGGCTTGCCGTTTGCGCCCGTTGAGAGTTCGTACATCTCCATCCAGTGGGGGATAGTTGCAGAAAAAGTTGCTTGTTCGTCCAGGACGCCGAGAGAGTCGTGGTAAGTGTGTACTGTGCCCAATCCGTTATTCGCAGACGACTTATGCTGTAGGATCAGGTTTGCTGCTTTCGGCGCTAGTTGAAATTGCTTGGCATAATCGAAACTAGAGTTGCTGTTGCTGTCGTTGCCTTGGGTTGGGATAGAATTCGCTTCCTCATTGTCCTTACTGGTCGCATTTGCATTATTCTTATCTGCATCTGGTTGAGTGTGCACTGAGATATCTGCGGGGAAGAGTCGACGAGTTTCGCTACCCGGTGGGGTGCTTGCCTTGATGCCTGGTTCTAGTATACTCTGAAATAAACGTTGCTTCTTAAGCACCTTACTGGTTGGAGTGAATATACTGTTATCCAGCGTCATAGCGGAGTCAATATCTGTACTTGGGATACTACTTGAATCTAAACGAGATTTACGTTTCAAGGACTGCGTGCTGGGAGTGAATGACTGCGGAAGTCGTAGGTAATATTCTAGTACATATGAATCGTCCATTGTGAACGCATCGCTTATCTTACGCATTTGAATGGCTGCCTGGACACCCAGATGACAAACGTTGGGTGGTCGGGTAGGCCTATACATATTCTTTGTCTGATTATCCCCACGGATGTCGACAAACCCCGTCGGCTCCAAATTGTCGACGTTGCTGAATTCGTTCTGGAATGCTTGAACTGCTCTGCGTGCTTCTTGCTCGGCTGCATGAGTGGAGAGTGGAAAGTGCTCCGCAAAGACGGCGATGAGAGCATCTGCAGTGCAATCTTTTAGCTTGGGACGGAGTCTCTCGATTGCCGCCTGAAACGCTTGCCTTTTCCATAGCACCGCCGATTCGACGCTTGGCGCTTTCAAAAGAACGAATTTCTCTGTTCCGCATTTGCGCTCTTGAAAAGATGGTTTATATGACGAGGAATGTTTGTAACGGTTGTTACTAAAGTTTACCTGGTAAGACATGTTAACGCGGCACTTTCACACAGGATATGGGATGAGTCTTGGGAGCCATGTAAAGGTGGGTTGATGGGATAACTGAGCTCTTATTTTATCTAATTTACTATTGGGTTATGAACCCACACGTGTCACGCATCATCATGCGTTGCAACTAAGATGAAGATGTAGAAAGAGTGTGATTTAGTTTTGTTCAGAAATGCTCTTCATAAACTTTAATTAATATAGATTGAAATTCAACTTCCTCTTGATTCTATAAGCGCTTTACCGGGATACCTGTTAATTCAAACACGTCATCATTAGGATAGAGCTGTTGAGGGAGTCTAGTTAAGTCTTATGAAGGTATTCGTAGCTAGCTAAGCTCGTTCATAACAGCTGTAATTAAAATTGGATTAAATTGAAGTACCTACTTCTTCATTTTAAAACCATTATATGGGGACGCCACCTACTCACTTGAAGGATGTAAGCTAAAGATTAGATCAGTGTGATTGTTTCCCACTGACCCTTGTATGATGGACATTGTTGGTTTTTCCAATCTTGATTGTAATTACAGCTACACCTTTTTTCTCAAGAGAATCACGATACACAACCCAGAGTCTTAATTAAGAAAGGTTAAACAAAACAATGTGGTTCCTAATAGTCTTATAATCATAATGAGTGTTTGGTTCATATTTGAAGACTTTAAAAATGCCATTACGTTGAAATAGGTAATCTATTTTCATATTTCCGTAAACAAAATAACATTTGTGTCTTCTAACAGATAAGCAATTATTGAGTCTATAGCATATTTATTAGCAAAGAAATAAGCTCTGAATAAAGCAGGGTTGTTGCGAATGATATGAGGTGGCTTTGTTTTTTTTCTTCTTCTATGGCTTTTTCAGTTTGTTAGGAAGTCTGTATTTGTGGTTAAGAATATCAAAGGTCATTTCATCAAGTCCATATGGTCATAATAATTAAGACTCTTGAGATAAGCCAAAAAAATGTAGTCAGCAGGTTTGAAGAAAAAATCAAATCCTTGTGCCCACTCCTCGAGCTGGCCGGGTAAATGTAGTGCCCGTGGGGATGCTTTTCAAAGCAAAGTTACTTATACTTGAGGCAAGTAAGATGACGTAGAATGGCATCCGCGTATGCAATGAAATCTTGTCATTGAGACTGAGAGCCCTAGCTAAGTCTACTCTCCTAGGAAAAACTAAAACATGATCTCGATGCGATTTTTTCTTTTTTTTCCGATACGAACGGTTTTTTTTTATACACAGAAGAAGAGAAGAGGACAGAAGAAATAGAAACAAGAGAATGAATAGTGGACAGGAAGCGTGAAGATTCAGTTACCATGAAAGCTAATCTTTTCTTTTTTTTCAGGGACGAACGGTTTTTTTTATACATTGAAGAAGTAAAAGAGGATAGAATGAACCTATATATGATGTGAGAGACATGCAAGAGGAAGAAGTGTGAACAGAAAACGCAAAGACTTATCTA
>Ga0209092_10004746_pt1 | contig 11206 bp, 10 predicted proteins | sample FraStrMetagenome_FD_187446 | JGI IMG/M metagenome (GOLD analysis project Ga0209092, IMG submission 187446) | Marine eukaryotic phytoplankton communities from Arctic Ocean - Fram Strait ARC3M Metagenome (SPAdes) (version 2) | ecosystem: Environmental > Aquatic > Marine > Oceanic | place: Fram... | reverse complement strand
ACCACAAAAAACCCAAAAAAATTTAAACGCTATCATCAAAACTTTGAAGAAGTTCGTTCTAAAATTAGGGAAGTAGAAGAAAGAGATCGTGTGCGTAACTTTCAACCACCAGTTTCCGGAGAAGAGATTATTGAAGCGTTTAACTTAAAGCCTTGTAAAGAAATAGGGCAAATAAAAGAAGCGATCAAAGAGGCTATTTTAGATGGTAAAATTCCTAATGAATATCAAGCTTGTTTTGCTTTTATGATAGAAAAAGGCCAAAGCTTAGGTTTAACTTTAGCTTAAAGATTGCATGGTAACCAATTTGAAATATTCTCCTTTTAAAGCTAATAATTCTTCATGTTTGCCTTGTTCTACAATTTTTCCTTTCTTCATTACCACAATAGTATCTGCTTTTTGAATAGTAGACAAGCGGTGTGCAATTACCAGAGAGGTTCTATTATGCATCATTTTTCTAGGGCAGTTTGAACTAATTGTTCAGATTCTGTGTCTAAAGCAGAGGTTGCTTCATCTAAAACCATAATTGGCGGATTCTTTAAAACAGCCCTTGCAATAGATAAACGTTGTTTTTGTCCCCCAGAAAGTGTGTTTCCACTGTCGCCAATATTTGTTTTGTATTTTTCTGGTAAATTCTGAATAAATTCATCTGCATTGGCAATTTTAGCAGCTTCTAAAATAGCTTCTTCTGTTGCAGCTTGCGTTCCTAACTTAATATTGTTTTCAATGGTATCATTAAACAGAATAGAGTCTTGAGAAACAATACCCATTAAACCGCGTAACGATTTTTTTGTAACGTCTTTAATGTTTTGGTCATCAATAATTACCTCTCCCATATTAACGTCGTAAAAACGAGTAATTAGGTTTGCTAAGGTAGATTTACCACTTCCAGATTGTCCAACTAAAGCAACCGTTTCGCCTTTATTAATGGTTAAAGAAAAGTCCTTTAAAACAAAAGTGTCTTTATATTTAAATGAGATGTTTTTGAATTCAATTTTATTTGTAAATCCACTTTTTACAACTGCATTAGGTTTGTCTTTAATATTATTCTTAGTATTTAAAACAGTCATAATTCTTTCTGCAGAAGCTTCTCCTTTCTGAATGTTGTAGAATGTTGTTGTAATTAATTTAATAGGATTTAAAACCGTGTAAAATAGCACAATATATCCCATAAACTCATCTGGTTGCAGAGGACTGGTATTCGATAAAACTTCTGTACCACCATACCAAAGAATAGCAATGATAGTTGCAGAACCTAAAAACTCACTCATAGGAGAAGCCAATGTTTGTCTGTGAAAAACACTAGTCATCAATTTTTTAAAACTTAAAGTAGAGTTGTTAAATTTTGTCTCAATTACTTTCTCAGCATTAAAACCTTTTATAATTCTTAAACCTGTTAATGTTTCTTCTATAAAGGATAAAAAATTACCGGTTTCTTTTTGTGCTTTCGCTGAATTCGCTTTTAATTTTTTGCTGATAGATGAAATTATAAATCCAGAAACAGGCAGTAAAACAAAAACAAAAAGTGTTAGTTTTACACTCATTAAAAGCATAATTGTTATCGAAATAATAACAGTTAGAGGCTCTCTGACAATAACCTCTACAGATGTTAAAATAGAGTTTTCTACTTCTTGTACATCAGAAGTCATACGTGCAATGATGTCTCCTTTTTTCTTTTCTGAAAAGTAGGCGATAGGTAATTCTACAATTTTGTGATACAGTTTATCCCTTAAATCCTTTACAATCCCTGTTCTTAAAAAAGTAATTACATAGGATGCTAAATATCTAAATAAGTTTTTAAAAAAGAAAAGAGATAACGCCAATAAACAGATGAAAAGAAGCGTTTTTATTTGTCCGTTATTTTCAATTTTTTGAGAAATAAAAAGGTGAAAGCTATCTTTTAAATAATTTCCAATACTTAAAAGACCGTCATATATTGGTTCTTCAATAATCTTTTTATCTGTGCTAAATAGTATACCTAAAACAGGAATAAAAGCCAAAACAGAAAGTACATTAAAGATTGCATAAAGTATGTTGAACAGAATGTTTAAAATTGTAAACTTCCGATACTTTTTTTCATATCTTAAGATGTCCTTAAAGTAGCTCATTAATTTAGTTTCATTTCTTTTATAATTCGTTGAATTTTAGCATCTAAATCCGCTTCAATCTTTAGAGCGTTTTCCTTTGCATCTAAAAAAGTGTTTACACTAAAATAGAATTTTATTTTAGGTTCAGTACCACTTGGTCTTGCAGCTATTCTTGTGCCGTTAGCAGTTTGATAAATTAAAACATTCGATTTTGGTAAATCTAGTTTTCTTACTGCGCCAGTAATTAAGTTTTTAACAATGGAGGCTTGATAATCGCTTAGCGATACTACCTGTTCTCCATCAATTTCTGTTAGCGGATTGTTACGCATTTCACTTAACATTTGCTGAATTTCTGCAGCACCGTCCATTCCTTTTTTAGTAATCGATATCAGATGCTCTTTGTAAAAATTATTTCTAAGATAAATAGCCAATAATTCTTCATAGAAAGAGCTGCCGTTTTGTTTTGCATATGCAGCAATTTCACAAGCTAATAAAGTAGCGGTTACCGCATCTTTATCTCTTACAAATTCGCCAACCATATAACCAAAACTCTCTTCACCACCACCAATAAAATCTAATTCTGGAAAATCTTTCACCATTTTGGCAATCCATTTAAAACCAGTTAATCCAATTTTGGTTTCAACGCCGTAATTTTTTGCTATAGCACCTACTAATTCTGTGGTAACTATTGTAGAACCTATAAATTGTTTTCCGTTTATTCTATTTTCGTCTTTCCATTTTTTTAACAAGAACTCTGTCATCACAACCATTGTCTGGTTCCCATTCATTAGCTTCATGTTCCCATCGGTATCTCTAACAGCAACGCCCAATCTATCACAATCTGGGTCAGTACCAATCACAATATCCGCACCAATTTTGTTTGCTAAGTCAGTTGCCATTTTTAAAGCTTCTGGTTCTTCTGGATTTGGTGATTTTACAGTAGGGAAATCACCATCTGGTACTCTTTGTTCTTCAACGATATGCACATTTGTATACCCTGCTTTTGCTAGAGCATCTGGTACGGAAACAATAGAGGTGCCGTGCAAAGAAGTAAAGACTACTTTTAATTTTTTTCGATCGATATCTGGAGACAAAGAACCATTTTTTACAGCCGCGGCTATAAATACGTCATCTACCTCTTTACCTATCGTTTCAATTAATGCTTCATTTGCAGTAAATTTAATTTCAGAAAAATCTAAAGCATTTACGTTTCCTATAATTTTACCATCATGCGGAGGTACAATTTGTCCGCCATCTGCCCAATATACTTTGTAACCGTTATATTCTGGCGGATTGTGAGAAGCTGTTAAAACAATACCTGCATCACAATCTAAATGTCTCACCGCAAAGGATAGTTCTGGTGTCGCTCTTAAATCTTCAAATAAATAAACCTTTATATTATTAGCAGATAAAACGTCTGCAACAATTTTTGCAAACTTTTTACTGTTATGTCTACAATCGTAAGCAATAACTACTTTTAATTGATTTTTGTGTACATTTTCTATTAAGTAATTAGACAAACCCTGTGTTGCTCTACCTAACGTGTATTTGTTAATCCTGTTAGTGCCTGCGCCCATAACTCCTCGCATTCCACCTGTTCCAAATTCCATGTTTTTGTAGAATCTATCTTCTAAATCAGTAGCATTAGTAGTAATTAATTGTACAATTTCTTGCTGCGTTGCTGCATCAAAAGTAGCACTTAACCACTGCTTTGCTTTGTCTAGTATTTCACTCATTTTTAAATATAAATTATTGTATTAAAATGCAAATATACATTTTAGAAATTGAGTTTTTCTTTTATTGAATAGTGTTTTTCGTTACTTTTAGTCTTAATTATTAATTCGCCAATAAAACCTGCTAAAAATAATAAAGTTCCTAAAATCATTGAAGTTAAGGCAATAAAAAACCACGGATTGTCTGTGATTAGAATTGTTTTAATATCATTAAATACTTTGTGTAATTTTAAAACACCAATGTACAATGCGGTTGTTGTTCCAAATAGAAACATCAATGATCCCCAAAGACCAAATATATGCATTGGGCGTTTACCGAATTTAGATAAAAAGGAGATGGTAATTAAATCTAAAAAGCCATTTATGAATCGGTCCATACCAAATTTAGTAACACCGTATTTTCTTGCTTGGTGTTGTACTACTTTTTCACCAATTTTAGTAAAGCCCTCGTTTTTAGCCAGTACAGGAATATAACGGTGCATTTCTCCACTAACCTTAACCGTTTTAATAACGATATTTTTATAAGCTTTTAAACCACAATTAAAATCGTTTAGCTTTAAGCCAGATGTTTTTCTAGCAGCTGCATTAAATAATTTTGAAGGAATGTTCTTCGTAATTAAATTGTCATACCGTTTCTTTTTCCATCCAGAAATAAGATCGAAATCATCTTTTGTTATAAGGTCGTATAATGCTGGTATTTCGTCAGGATTGTCTTGTAAATCAGCATCCATTGTAATTACTACGGCACCTTTTGCCATTTCAAAACCGGCGTCTAAAGCTTGAGATTTTCCAAAGTTTTTTTGAAAACGAATTCCTTTTACTTCGGAATTTGATGCTGATAATTTTTCAATTACAGCCCAAGAAGTATCTGTACTACCATCATCAATAAAAATGATTTCATACACAAAACGATTGGATTGCATAACCTTTGCAATCCAATCGTGTAATTCTTGTAAAGATTCTTCTTCATTAAGAAGAGGTATTATTACCGAAATATCCATATGTTAATGTGAAGTTTAAAAGCGTAGGCCCTTAAATTAAAACCTATACTATCTAAAGATATTGTTTTAATACGTTTCTTCCTCAGATTTTTTCATGATTGCAGCAGCAATTGCAGCAATAATAAAACCACCAACAGCGCTACCAATGATACCCATTGCAGCTATTAAAAGAGGCGAATTAAAAGCTTCACTCATTTTATTAATAGCTTCAATTTGTTCCTCAGTTTGTCCTTGATCTAGTAATTTTTGATTTGAAACTTCCATAACCTGATTTAGAAATTCTGGCTCTATGAAATTCATAAAAAGATAATTATAAATGGTACCAATAAGCGCAGCTACTATTGCAATTCCTACACCGATTTTAACTCCTTGTCCCCAAGTTAAAAAACCTTCATTCGTTTCTTTGTATTTTTTTATTCCAAATACAATCAAACCAATAAATAATATTACTGAAACTAAGGATATAGACCAATGTGGATCTAAATGTGTTCCTAAGGCATAAGAAATAAGACTGATTAGCAAAGTTGCAACACCGAGGTAAATACCAAAATTAATAATTAAACTTTTACTGTTTGTAGAATTTTCCATTTTTTTTTTAAAATTTAGTTATTTTACAAATATATTCTTTTCATTGATATAGTTTTGTTTTTTATAAATTATTATATAATCTCAAAACAATAGATTAGTAGTCAATACCTTAAAAACGATATCAAAAAATTAGCATTTTTTTAATTGTTTAAATAAAAAAAGCTTGTAAATTTGCCTCGGCAAGTTCTACACAACTAGCTCCCTTTGAATCCTCCAGGGCGGGAACGCAGCAAAGGTATTAGGTTGTAGCGGTGTGATGTAGGTAGCTTGCCATTTTTTATGCCTTAAATTTTCGTTTAGAATTTTCTTTATTTTCCTTTATAATATTTACCAGTCTCTTTTTTTGATTTCTTAGCTTACTTTTTCGATATTTGTATAATTATTGAACCTTTTAATTATTTCATGTTTTATGAGCAAAGTTGTTTTAGTCACGGGTGCTTCTTCTGGTATCGGAAAAGCGATTGCTACTTTTTTATTCGCAAAAGGGTATATAGTTTATGGTACAAGCAGAAATCCAAAAAATGAGAAAGAGTTTTCTTTTGAGTTGATAGCTTTAAACGTTTTAAAATTAGATACAATTAATACTGCAGTCAATTATATTCTCGAAAAGGAAGGAAGATTAGATGTGTTAGTAAATAATGCAGGAATGGGTATTACGGGGCCTGTTGAAGAAACCCCTACAGACGAAATGCGTGCCGTTTTTAATACCAATTTATTTGGCGCTATCGATGTTATGAAGGCTGTTTTGCCACAAATGCGCAAGCAAAATGCTGGAACTATTATAAACGTAACGTCTATTGCTGGGTATATGGGTTTGCCTTTTAGAGGACTTTATTCTGCTACAAAAGCTGCTTTAGAAATTGTAACAGAGGCTGCAAGAATGGAAGTTAAAAATTTTGGAATTCAGATTGTAAATGTGGCTCCTGGAGATTTTGCAACCAATATTGCAGCAGGAAGATACCACACACCAGTGTTTGAAAACTCCGCTTATAAGGAAGATTATCAAACGAATTTAGATTTAATGGATGCGCATGTTGGCGGCGGAATGGATCCGCTAGAAATAGCAAAAATTGTTTATAAAATAACCAATACAAAACATCCTAAAATTCATTATAAAGTGGGCAACTTTATGGAAAAATTCTCCATTTTTTTAAAGCGAATTTTGCCAGATAATGTGTACGAAAAGTTATTAATGAATCATTATAAATTATAACAAGAGTTCTTGTTTATAATTAGTAGAGAAATAGTTCTATTTCACTTCTTAATTAGACTTGCAAGTTCTTATCTTTGCATGAGGAATTACCGTATTTTTTTGAGTTCTTTTATGAAAAATGAACAAAAATTGAGTGCAAGCATCTCGACATTTAGGGAATTCCTAAAAAAGAAACAATTACAACTAAATAGATACAAATGAAATTTTTTATTGACACGGCAAATTTAGAGCAAATTAAAGAAGCGCAAGCTTTAGGGATTTTAGATGGTGTAACCACAAATCCGTCTTTAATGGCTAAAGAAGGAATTACTGGTGAAGCAAACATTATTAACCACTACAAAGCCATTTGTGAATTGGTAGAAGGGGATGTTTCTGCAGAAGTAATTTCTACAGATTTTGATGGAATGGTAAGAGAAGGTGAAGCTTTGGCAGCATTGAATCCACAAATTGTGGTAAAATTACCAATGATAAAAGATGGTGTTAAGGCATGTAAATATTTTTCTTCTAAAGGAATTAAAACAAACGTTACTTTAGTATTTTCTGCAGGTCAAGCATTATTAGCTGCTAAGGCTGGTGCAACATACGTATCGCCATTTATCGGACGTTTAGACGATATTTCTACAGATGGTTTAAATCTAATTTCAGAAATTCGTTTAATTTATGACAATTACGGATTTGAGACTCAAATTTTAGCTGCTTCTGTGCGTCATACAATGCACATTATAGATTGTGCAAAATTAGGTTCTGATGTTATGACTGGACCATTAAGTGCAATTGAAGGTTTGTTAAGACATCCATTAACAGATAGTGGTTTAGCAAAGTTTTTAGCAGATTACCAAAAAGGGAATTAACCAACGCAGTTAATTTTTTATGAAAAAGTCAGAAAGTAAAAAGGTTTTCCTTTAAAACTTTCTGACTTTTTTCGTTTTTAAGAATTCTCTTAATAATAAAACATTATAACTTGCAAACTTTGTACCTTTGTACCCTTATATATGTATCCAAAAAAAGAACTCGCACAAATTGTAATTTCAGCTTGCGCTCAATTTAATATTGAGACGGTTGTTGTTTCTCCAGGTTCAAGAAATGCGCCACTTACCATAGGTTTCTCTAGTCATAAAGAGATAGAGACATTAAGTGTTGTAGATGAACGTTGTGCTGCATTTTTTGCTTTAGGTATTGCGCAACAGACGCGAAAACCTGTGGCAGTTTTATGTACTTCAGGTTCTGCTTTGTTAAATTATTATCCTGCAGTAGCAGAAGCGTTTTACAGCAATATCCCGTTAGTTATTATTTCTGCAGATAGACCAAAACATTTGATTGATATTGGAGACGGACAAACTATTCGGCAAGAAAATGTATTTGCAAATCATATTTTATTTTCTGCAAACTTAATAGAAAACCCGAAATACAAAACCCGTAATTCTCAACTAATTGGTGAGGCTTTGCAGGTAGCTATATCACAACAAGGACCTGTGCATATAAATGTTCCTTTTGATGAGCCTTTGTATGAGACAGTGCCCGTATTGAAGGCATATAATTTTCCCCATATTTCTTTAAGTTCGTTAGACAATTCTCATATCAATTACGAAAAGCTTTCGAAGTCATGGAATGTTGCCGAAAAGAAAATGATACTTGTAGGTGTAAATTATCCTGATGCAGATTTACATTCATTAATGGATTTATATGCAGAAGATGACTCTGTTTTAATTTTAACAGAGACAACTTCTAATTTGCATCATGATAAAGCTATAGATTCTATTGATCAGTTGATTTTTTCTCTATCAGATGCTGAGTTTCAAGAATTAAAACCAGATATTTTAATAACATTTGGAGGTATGATTATCTCTAAAAGAATAAAGAAATTTCTTAGAGATTACCAACCAAAGGAGCATTGGAATATTGATGCTAGAAAAGCAACTAATACCTTTTTGTGTCTGTCTGAATTTATACAAATAAAACCGGTAGATTTCTTCTCTCATTTCAATGAGTTTATAAGACCTTTAAAAAGCGATTATCAGCCAAAATGGATTGCCTTTAGAGATGAAAGAAGAGAAAAGCATCTAGCGTATTTGAAAAGTATAAAATATTCAGATTTTTCTGTTTTTGAACAAGCGTTGAATGCCATACCGGAGAGTTGTCAGTTGCAAATTAGTAATAGTTCTATTATTCGATATGCACAGTTATTTTCGATGAAAGCTACTGTAAATATTTTTTGTAATAGAGGAACAAGTGGTATTGACGGAAGCACAAGTACAGCTATTGGAGCTGCATATGCTACGGAGCAACAAACCGTTTTTATTACAGGAGATTTAAGCTTTTTTTATGATGGTAATGGGTTATGGAATAGTAACATCCCTAAAAATTTTAGAATTATTATAATTAATAATTCTGGTGGCGGAATTTTCAGAATTATTCCAGGCCCAAAAGCTACAAATGCTGCACAATATTTTGAAACACCACATTGCTTAACAGCAGAATATTTGTGTAAAATGCACCAGTTAGAATATCAAAAAGCATATTCTACAGAAACAGTAATAAAAGAATTAAGCAGATTTTTCGAAACATCTAAAAAACCAAAAATATTAGAGATTTTTACGCCAAGTGCAGTAAATAACCTAGTTTTAAAAGATTATTTTAAATATATACAATAATGGATTTACAAGAAGATTTACAAGAGGGAGAAATGAATTTGAAAGAAGGAGACAAAGTAAGCTTGGTAATTGAAACTGAAACAGGTTTAGGCTATACTGTTTTAATTAATGAAGAATTTGATGGTTTGCTTTTTAGAAGTGAAGTTTTTCAAGCTTTAGAGGAGAACATGGAAGTTACTGGGTATGTGAAAAATATTCGTGAAGATGGGAAAATCGACGTTTCTTTGAGGCCACAAGGTTTTAGAAATGTAATAGATTCTGACGTAGATAAAGTACTTACAAGATTAAAAGACAGTAAAGAAGGATTTATTTTAATTACTGATAAGAGTTCGCCAGATTCGATACGTTTTCATATGAAAATGAGTAAAAAAGCATTTAAAAAGGCAGTTGGAAATTTATATAAACAGAAACTAATTGTTATTGAAGAAGATAGAATTATGTTGGTGAAATAAGTATCCAGTAGGCAGTAAGTGGGTTTTTTTATTTAGATTTTTTTATTTTAAGGCTGAATATTTCTTTATTCTTAATGTATGTTTTTTAATTTTTAATTACTGATTACTCAATCTTAAAATATTCTCGTAATAAGCGTCGGCATTTGGGTCTGAAGGATTCATTTTTCCATATCCAATTTTATAATATTTTATGGCTTTTTTTATGTTTTTACCTTCTTCGTAATAACGTCCAATATAATAGTCACCTAAAGGAGATGACGGGAATATTTTCAAAATCATTTTCCCAAAATTTAGTAATTGATCTCCGTTCTCTTTTTCGATAATTATCTTTTCTACAGTAAAAATATCTTGCTCTCTAATTCCTAGATTACTTCCAAATAAAAAATCAATTTCTAAATATTTATTTTCTAAATAATTGATGGCATCAAGAGGGGAGAGGTCTTTTATATTTTTGTCAAATTCTTCTTTAGAGATTGCAGAATAAATTTCAAAAACTTTTGTGAGGGCCCTAGGAACGGCTTCAGCAATCGCAGAAGTGCTATTTTCTGTATTGAAAGTGTCATTAATAATATGAAAATTATTAAGCTCTTCACTAGAAAGGCCTTGTTGTAATTGATTAATTAATGTTTGTTTTCTATTAGAAAAGATATTAGAATTATTAGTGTAAAAGTAAAAAGTATTGTCTTCCTTCTGAAATCTTGCTAATTTATAAGCTTGCATTTGGCTAGCTATAAAATCTGAAAAAGTAGGATTAATGCAGATATAAGCATTAATAATAGGTGTTTGTTCTCCTAAAAAGGAAGTTATTAAATTTGCAGAGGTTCCTTCACCAATCAAAGTGATAAAGGGTGAAGTATTATAAGAACTTTCTATTTCAAAAATAACTTCATCTTTAATGAAATTATAAAAAATTTTATTATTTTTAGTTAAGTTGCCATTATCAATATTAAAATAGGTGTCTTTTTTTCGGGTTTTAGCCATGTTAATCCCAACAATAATTTGTTTTGGCGCCTTGTCTTTTGCTGCAAATAAGACTGCATTACCTAAGTAAAGATCAAATAGGTATTCAGCATCAAAAACAATTGCTAGCGGATAGTTTTTTTCTTCATCCTTATCATAACCTTCTGGAAGGTATATTTTGATTTCTCTACTGTGGCCTAAATAGTCTGAGTCAATTGTTTTTTTTATAATTATCTGCGAATATGAACTAAAGAAAAATAATAAAAATATTAATGGCAGGGATTTCTGAATCATCATTTAGAATGTTTATTTTTGTCAGTAAGAATGTGTTGTTCTCTTTTAGAACGTCTAAAATACAAAAATATGATACAACCCAAGTGGAAAACTGTAAAGGAGTATGAAGATATTACCTATAAAAAGTGTAATGGAGTTGCAAGAATAGCGTTTAACAGACCCAATGTAAGGAATGCATTTAGACCCAAAACAACTAAAGAGTTGTATGAGGCATTTTATGATGCAGGTGA
>Ga0209092_10004745_pt1 | contig 11208 bp, 15 predicted proteins | sample FraStrMetagenome_FD_187446 | JGI IMG/M metagenome (GOLD analysis project Ga0209092, IMG submission 187446) | Marine eukaryotic phytoplankton communities from Arctic Ocean - Fram Strait ARC3M Metagenome (SPAdes) (version 2) | ecosystem: Environmental > Aquatic > Marine > Oceanic | place: Fram... | reverse complement strand
TGTTATTATTGTTGTTATTATTGTTGTTATTATTGTTGTTATTATTGTTGTTATTATTGTTGTTATTATTGTTGTTATTATTGTTGTTATTATTGTTGTTATTATTGTTGTTATTATTGTTGTTATTATTGTTGTTATTATTGTTGTTATTATTGTTGTTATTATTGTTGTTATTATTGTTGTTATTGTTGCTGTTATTGTTGCTGTTATTGTTGCTGTTATTGTTGCTGTTATTGTTGCTATTATTGTTGCTGTTATTGTTGCTGTTATTGTTGCTGTTATTGTTGCTGTTATTGTTGCTGTTATTGTTGCTGTTATTGTTGCTGTTATTGTTGCTGTTATTGTTGCTGTTATTGTTGTTGTTTACAGAGTGTCCGGGCATTGTAGACTGCGACAGGGTCCCTTCCAGCTCTTTCGGGTCGAAATCATCGGTCTCTATCCATATGTACTTGATCCAAATTACTACATATGTGATAAGCCTTCTTTATCTAAGAATTACATAGGTGCAGAGGAGTACGTATGTAGGTGAGTAAGCCACGAGGTTTTGCTCTATTTGATGAAAATTTACAGGATCCAATAAAGAGACGACGGCTCACATTCGCATTGATCGTATACCCAAGCCATCCGTGAGATCGAAATAAGATAGGATATGGGCACTTACAATGGTTTGTCAGTGCTGATTGGAGCATCGACTAGTAGAAGTAATTTGTTTATTTTGGGATAAGCTTGTATAAAGCAATCACTCTGTGTACTAATTATACATCAAATCCAGCTGCGACTTTATTTGATCAGGGAAATTGGTGGTTAGCTATTCATAAGGTTTTTTTAAGGCCATGCATGTGGTGGTGAAAATATTGGCTAAGTAATTGTGTGTTAAGTAGTATTGTTGGATAGAAGGATATGTACGTTTGTTTGTTTGTTCTGATATATTAGTTTAACGAATGTTTATGCAATTGTACAAGGACAATATTTGCAACTACTAAGTATGTACAACATCCCCTTCTGTCTAAAGTGATATTACTAAACATAGGAATGACTTAGACAATTAACAAGTCAATGAATTTTCTTCTGCAGATGTAATACATTCATTTCGAGATCTCAAGAGAGTATTCTTGGGTTGCCGTTCTGTGTACTCAATTGGAGTAGGTGTGGTTTTCTGAAATGGGTTCACCACTATGGTGTCCTTTACTAGACGAGAGAAGTGATTTGGATCTGTATCTTCTTTGCTAAACAGATCTGCAATATTGATATCTCCACAAATATGTTCTAGGGATATCATTTTCTGACTTTCATGGATTGCTTTTTTGTGGATTTGGAGGTATCTTAACCCGTTCGTCGTGCTAATTTTACTCCACAAGACACAGGCCATGTTATCGTTATACTTAGTTGTCTTTTCGTGGAGCAGTTCCTTTTCTAAGTTCAGATCCTGGATGATGTTGCGAATGTGTAAAATATATTTTTCACATTCATCTGTGGCGTATATTTCCGCCTTACAGCTACTTCGTGCTGTGATGGTTTGACGTTTTGATGACCAGTGTACTGGGTCGAGAAGGGTAATGACGTGGCCAGATATGGATCTGGACATGAATAATGAAAGTTCTGGTAAAGGCTGATCAGGTTTTGGTTGGTTTGATCTTGCGGACCCCAGTTGGCATCGGATATTCCCTGTATTTTTTGTGTTCCGAGTGGGAAATGGACATAACTGGTGAATTTTGCGGTGGTATCGCTGTCGAATGTTATTCCCTTATTTTTGGATCCTTTCAGATATTTTATAGCATGTTCGGTGGATATTATATGCTTATCATTGGGAGAATTTTGATGTTTGGAAAGCATATTGGTTATTGTTGATAGGTCGGGTTGCGTACTTTAGCTTAACCAGAGAAGTGAGCCTACAAGTCGTTGATATTGTTCTTTTATTGCCATTTGTTGCTGATAACTTCTTATCTTGTGATATTTTGTCTACAGGGTTCCCTGACTGATAAGGTGTTTTAGATATTGTTGATGTAAAGTGTGAGAGTCCTGCTTGCTTGATTAATGTGTTGGCAAACACTTCCTGCGATATGTGAACTCTTACTCTGCCATCTGATGTTTGTCATTGAAACCTTATTCCTAAAAAGTGAGTGACTTCACCCATGAAATCCACTGTTGTCAATGCACTTAATATTTTTTCAATTTTTTTTCTACTTCCGGATCTTCGGAGAAGTAGATAAAATCATCCACATAGAATCCTAGGTACAGTGGTGGTTTGTTCTTCAGTATGTGTCCTTTGAAAACACATGGTGCAATTGGATATGCTATGAGTCCAACTTGTTCTAACATTTTTGAAGCTCTTGTATAACAGTGCTTGGGAGCCCTTTTCAGACCATAAATACTTCACTTAAATAACCAGTACGTATTTTTCGGAGTCAGTGGGCAGCCCGGTGGGGGTTTAAGAACATATATCTCGCTTGGTGGAAGGAGTGCTTGAACAAATGCCTGTTTCACGTCACCATTCTTTAGGATGCATTTGCGTTTGACCGCAATAGCAGTAAGTAGTCTCAACTCTTTTTGACTCATTATTGGGGCAAAACAAGCTGCTTTTGTCCACTCATTTGGATCAAGATTGCCGAGTGCAACAATTTGGTATTTTGCACGTTTTAGTTCACCTAACTTGTTGTTCTTCACTGTCAAGATTGCCATAGTAGGGAGGAGAAATCCGTACGGCAGCCTATTTTGTTGGTACTCTGACTCTGTAATCGCAATCCAGGCTGGTGAGTTGTGTGAGCCTAGATATTCCTCTTGATACACTGCATCTCAGATTAATTTTAAGTGATTAAATAGGGTAGGAGGGTCTGTTGAGGAAAGCGATTTGGCCAATACATGATAATTCGTGCTTTGTACACTCTTTTGAACGGAATGTGTCCCTGAAAGATCTGATGCGACTCTAGTAGATGGTGGATTTGATGTTCAAGATGTGGTAGCAATATAGGGTTATTGTGATGTTTATGCCCAGGCCGAAATTGCCATTGTTGGTCATTTTGCATAAGTGTTCCTTGCGACAGTTGGTTCATGGTTTCTAATAATAACGTGCCTTTGGAGTTATTGGTGAGCCATTTTGGGAGGGTTCTCAGAGATGGATCGTTGTCGGAGGGGTCTTGGTTTGGATGATTTAAGTAGAATAAAGTTTTTTTTTATCTCGTGAATGGAGCCATCCGAATATTGTACTGTGTAGACGTTTTTATTTTGAACTGATATTGACACTATTTGTGCTTTTATAATGTTTTCGGATGATAATCGAAAAAAGACTTCTGTTTCAGGTCTTACTGAATCATTGAGTTCACAATATTTGTTAAAAAAATAACCCCCCATCATATGAGAGACCAAATTCTGGACCTGCTGTCGTGTGTCTTGGGTCGAGTTTGTATGTTGCCGTAGTGATTATTCTTTTAGTGGAAGGATGGTAGAACTCTAGGGCATACTTCTTTCCGCTTCTTCCCACTAAAGTAGCTCTACACAAATGGGTGTCTAGACTAGATGCTGACTTATATTCTGGGTAAGCTACACTGCTGAACAGCGGTATTAGATTTCTCATGTCTGGTTTATTGTCGTAGACCAGTTCATGTGGGGTGGTCAATTTCCCATTTAATTTTAGAGGTAGATAGTTAGATACGTCGGTAGCTCTGCGAAGAGCAAACCACCAAAACTCGGAAGGGAGAAGAGAGCTGGCCAACCAATTTCTTTTGTGTAGACCGTTTTCATGTTGATCTGTTGGAGGAGCTGATTCTATTTGAATATTGTGATCTGCAAAAAAATGTGACTGATGATCCCATGAGTTTATAATCGAAATCTGTCCTTAGTACCTTTGGATGTATGTTGATTTCTTTAATAAATTGTTGTAGGGCTGGGATGAGATCTGTTTTAAGTGATTTGAGAGGATAAATGTATTTGTGCCTGATGGCACAGTCCACCAGAAACAATGAATATTTTATCCCTCCTACAGCAGTTCCTGGCCCAAATATAATGTCCATATGGGCTACATCTCCTAACACTTTTGGTATTGGTCCAGGAAAGGTTGTACGGTTGGTTTTGTTGAGATTTGCTACTTCACCTATATCCATAAATGGCTCCTTATCATGTGACGATATAATCAATTTTTTTAGAGATGTCTTTGATTTCCTTCAGTATAGAGTTCACATTGCAAAATCCAATTGGTCTTTTCATTTGGTCAATTGTTATAGTTGATTTAGTTGGTGCTGAAAATAATGATTTGTCTATGGTGTATAACAGTAGTGTCTTTGATTTATCATAATGGTAGAGATTGAGTTTTGTAATCAGGTGATGGTGGCCAATGAGGAGGTTGTCAATTGTGCTTAATTGTTTGATTGTTTTGGTTGGTATGACGTGTTGGATATCTGGTGTATTAATTGATGTGTATACGAATCCATTCTGATGTTGAGTGAGCTTTCCTTTGTTGAAATGCATTTGCCATGATAGCTTTGATCGTTACTTAAGATGAAGCGTAGGTGATTTTATTCCATTTGCAGTTGGGAATATATTCAGGTTTGGTTGGTTTTGGAGCAGCTTTACATGCTTTGGGTATTGCTGGGAGCTTATCTTTACTGCCAAACCACCCTCGGCCTCGTATTGTGTTGTCAAGAGAGTCTACTTCTTCCAAGGTCATAGTTGACATTTTTATTATTACTAATTGAGCTATCTTATCTCCTTTGGTAAAATGGAACGGGCTATTTCCATTATTGACTAATATGGAAATTACTTCACCTCTATAGTCAGAATCAACTACTCCCAATGTCATGCCGATGCTATGGTTGATGGAACAGCTGCTCCTTGACAATATCTGCCCATAGTGTCCATCTGATAATTGGACTTTCAAGTCTGAATTGACTTTAGATCATGAGGACGTTGAATAGTGATGTTTGCTGATGCATAAAGATCAAGACCTGCGGAGTTTAGGGTTCCTTACGTGAGTAATGTTGAATTTGTTGACATTTTTACATATTTTAGATGGTCTATTTGACATGATTCTTGTTTATCAGGCGCAGTTATTTTTGGAGGAGGTGTTTCTTAATTTCCATTCTTATTTCTGGAGAAGTTGATGTGGTGTTCACAAAGTCTGGTCACGCAATTGATGCCAAGCCATTTTCTATGTGGATAAAATGACCATCTTCCTTGACATGAATTTGTGTGGAAAACAGGTAGTGAGATAGTCCAGGTAGAAATAGAACATCCTTCATTGTTACTTTAGTGTTGTCAATAATGTATGTGATGTTTTCAATGCCCTCAATATTCGTAGAGCTGTTTCCGTCCGTTATAAGGACTTCTTTTGCATTGCTGGTGTATGGCTTTATACTATCAAACATATTGATTTCATTTGCCATGTGCAGGTATGCCGCTGAGTCAATAATGGAAGTGTAGTTGGATGTGTTAACATTTGTATCAGGCAAAGGTGAAATACAAGACATATATTTACACAAGATTGAATATTTGTTAACTGAGTTGTTATTATTATTAACCTGAGTATTGTCATTTAGTATACTTTCCAGGGTGTCTGCTAATGGGGCAAATGGATTGGTTCCCAGAAGATCAGGGACTTCATCTGGGGATAGTAGCGCTGTGCGGCGTGCTGTTGGTGGTAAAATGGGTACAGGTAATCTTAGTTGCGATGTTGGACGACGAGCTACACCCCCTGGTCTTCAGTTGGTTGACGATGATGGGTATAGTATAACTGCATGGTGGGGTACTGGCTCAGGAGGCTGTTTAATATATTGCAGGATTGGAAACTATGACTACTGTCATGCCAGGTGCATCGATTGGGACGCACTTGCCATGCATATCTCATCGGGTCGAACACTCCATTCCAAATGTCTTGCTAGATCTGGGTCTGTCTCCTTGCAATTTGGTCTGCATGGGACTCATTGTTGGGATTTGGCGTGGCTTGAGCCCCACCATTCTGGTTCCTATTTTGGTTTGATGAGTTGTTCTGATTAGAGTTACCCTTTTTTTCGTTTTGGTTGGGAGTGTTGGCATTATTTGGGTTTCACTGTTCATTAGTCTCTTTGAACAGGTTGTTTCGTTCTCTAACCACAATCTTTTCGTCCTTGTATGCGTTGGCTGCATTGGTGAATTGTTGAATATTGTTAGATTTTCATCTATGTGGCAGATCTTTTTCTTGCATCTGCTGTATTTTGGTGAACAGCGGTCCCAATCCCATTAGAAATCTGCTTTCCAATCCATAGTCTGTTGTAGTAATTCCAGGATCCTGAAGTGTAGTACGAGTGGATATGTACCTCGCAGCAAAGTCATCAATAGACTCGTTTGATTTTTGGAACAGGGGGGAGTACTCTTTTTTCTTTTTCAACAAATCTGCTCTGTGAAGAACTTCTTTATAGGTGTCTCTTAATGTAGATAATAAGAATAGTCTTCTTCCCCAGGTAAGATGTTTGGTCATCATTAGTGCTTCTGTGTTGCCAGTCAGACTCGATCAAAGAGCTGAAAAGAGCTTGGAAGATAGTTCTGGTGAGATATTATCATCTTTGTGAAATTTTTTGGTCTGGAGGTCTTTGAATACAGCCATCCTTGTTGGGGATGACAGAATTGCTAGAACTTGATCGTACCATGTCTTAAACTCATTCTTAGATTTTCCATGGAACTTTGGAAAGTGAATTGATGATGAAACCTTTTTAGCATCGAGTGCATCTTTGTGGAGTTGAAGAAGATCAAAGAAGGCTTTGTTCGTATCAATGGAGTTCGTTTGTGATGTTGAAGCTGGAGGTAGATTCGGTTGAGTAGCTGGCATCGATGATGGTAACTTCGGGGAAGATATGTTAGGTGGGTGAATGGGTGGAGTAGAAACATTGGAGTTTGGGGTCGGAGCCATAGGAGTTTGGATATATTGGTGCGGAAGTTGCTAGCTTCTGGATGGATTGTATCCTCAGAAATTCGCGTTACCGATCGGAAAACCGAAGTAGTTGTATAAGCTTCTTAGTTATGTATTATTTTAGCAGCAGAGTAAATGGTATGGTAGATTTTGAAACTTGTTACCGTGCCATGTCGGCCTCTCTTAAAGAATCAAGAATGAATATTTCGATTTACTGTAAACACTGACGTAGACCAATACGAATCAAGAAACGTATTTGCTAGTGTGTGTGTGTGTGTGTGTGTGTGTGTGTGTGTGTGTGTGTGTAAACGTTCTCTTGAATGTTCATATCAACGAAGGAAAATACTTTGGAAACAAAATTATTTTATTGAAAATTAATTTGACAAATGAAAGACCTGATATTTATTACGAATTCTTCCCGAGTTCGAATACTATTTGGAAAAGCAAGAAATAAAAGATGGAGAGATATTCCGTTAAATTTTGGAAAATAATACTGAAATTGTATGAGACAAACACAAACATTTCTTTTATGTCAAGTATTCGATGTATATGCTATTTACTGACTACTTCGCAATAATGACTAATTGATAGAAATATAGTTGAAAATATCATGAGATCTTGCGAATAGAATTCGGATAAGCCTTTAAGAACTATAAAGATTGGCAAAGATGTACATTCAACAAAGAAAAATGTGCAATTATAATCAAGACTTAGTGTTGTACTTATTATCTATCTTGAGTCCATGGGAAGCTTTCCAAAAAAGGGATGATTATCAAAGGAAAAAAAAACAAGCTTAAACATGCACTATGAATAAAAACGAAATATTTACTACTTTCTTAACTTAGTTTATCCAATCATTGTTTAGGGGTGTTCGATATTTTCAGTTTCAAGTGCCAATACTCGTCATACACCGTTATGGATGAAGACGACAAATTTGTCAAAATTTTGAGGTGAGTTATGTAAAAAGATCCAAAGTCTCAGTTGTTCTATAAAACTGGAAGCAACAGAAACTAGAGTAAATTATATATGAAGCGGGTAAATAAATTATTTTTAAGTTTTCTTTCAGGATATGTATAGCGTAAACTTGAATATCTACCAACAATTGAGGAAATAAATAGATCTATTAGTTAATATATCGTCTCTAGCTTGTTTTTTGGACTCTTTTCTTCGTAATAATTTATGATCCTACTGCAATAGCTTTTCTCATATTTGTCCGTGTAGATAATGACTCACTTTCACATTTGGGTTTAGACTTGCACGTTCTTCTTGCCCTTTTTCTTGTGGCTTGTCGTCCCTCATATCTGCCTCGAGATATCACACGACTTACATGCTTTAGCATATTTTCACGATAGAATCGAGCCGCTTTCGTTCTGTACCGATAGTTGTTGGATGACACTTGTTTTGACAAGGTTTGTTTGTCAAATGAAAACGCATTTGTAGAGTATGTAGAGCTTCGAGGTGAAAGTTCGTGACGATCAAAAAATTGTGCTAGTTGGTGATTGCCACCCTCTAACATCGAGATTACGTCTCTGTGTAGCCAAGTATCCATAGTAATTGATCGAACTCGTGAAACATTTACACCATAGCTCCTATGCCGTCCGCAACACTGCACACACAATAAACATCCATAGCTTATACTAGCCCATTGTGGATTCGGTGCTCCACAATCTACACATCTCTGGTTTCCTGGTAATGATCGTAAGAGCTGTAAGCAACCAAGTGGCATAGGTTGAAATGAAGATGACATCGTTTCATCTGATCTCATTGATTCTAATTCAGCCGCAGCACGATTGAGAAAATCTTTGGAAGAGTCTCCGAAGCAACCCTCAGAACTATTTTCGTGATATGTCTGGGCTGAAGGTGGCATGGCTCGATTGTTTAATTTCTAGATTGTTAGTTTGAACTTGTCTTCCTGCAATCTCTATGTCCGAGTACTTAATGTGCGAATGCAAATTTTAAATTTTTAGTTAAACTTAAATTTCGAGAACCTAAACACACAAGACCTTGTACTCCAATCAACAAAACAATACATGTGGCGATTGCATACGATTATAAAATCTGCTTTTGTTACATGAAACCGATTCAATTCCTGTCAAAATCTAAAATAATTAGAAATTAACAAGCGAGGCAGCGATATTCGAATAAATTAATTAGAAGATATAAAATGCTTTCAGATCCAGGCATTGCATCTAGAGTGACTTAATTTGTCAATGCTGGCAGACAAAAGAGTTCGTCATGTTTATTAATTGTACGTATTGCGTACCTTTGACACTATTTTCTTTACTTACTTAATATGGTAATTTTGATTGCTGCGATTTTCTGATCTTCATTCAATACGGTACCGTACAGCTTTCTCTGTAGAGTTAGAGAAAAACTATTAATTTCGTTTAGACTTGAAAAGACCACAATAAGAAGGTATAACTGCTTTGTTCACGAATGATGACTTTTTTTACTGCTGTAATTAGAAATATAGCCTTGTTAATAATAGCAATGGCGGAATAACTTCACAACGGAAATATTTTTGCAAGATTGGTCTTTACGTTTAAATCCGTTTCGTTAAGTTCTGATATTTTAATGTATGTAGAGGAAAAATCAAGAATTTAAGTATAAGGTAATAAAGAATAAAACACACGAAAGTACTTACGATTCTTTCAAATTATTATTAAGGACATACAAAATATTCGTAGTTGCGTAGGAATTCCTATAAATTATACTTATTTCCTTCTTAGGGCAAATTTCATTCGTAAAGCGAACCACACGCAAAACTATTTTTTAATGTTCACAAACTATGTAGGTGTACAGTAATTCACAAAATCTGCGTGGTTCAAACGTTTAGGAATGAAGGTGACAAGAGAAAGTATGAAGTGTCAGAAATTTTGAAGTGATGGAAGGAATACAAACGAATTTGCTGTAAAAAGCACTAAGCATAGTAGAGCGTATACAGATTTTAAGTCGATTAAATGCATGAAGCTTGGGACCACGTTGCTAATCAATATTGAATTTGTTTCTGCTGTTGCTGGAACTATTGACCTCTTAAGAAATTGTATGGTCATGAAACACTACTTTGACTCTATCCAATTATCCTTGAATCAGCATTCTTTGAAGAGACATGAACAAAAAAACTTACATAGGTAAACTAATTAAATACTCATACTGCTGATAAGATTGGAAAACAAGACGTTTGTAGTCTGTGACATCTTGGATGTCTTCACAAGACCTTCTTTTTATTCAAGAGTCACAGCATATGCGTGAAGAATTAATTTTATTTTTACAAATGAGCATTTAAAATGAAGGAAATAAATTAAAGGAAGTACAGTTAAAGTTGAATGGGAAGAGCTTAACCAAAGTGTGGATACTTCCATTACTTTTTTATGTGCAATTCTGTTGAAAACAAAATGTAATGTGGTGAAACAAAGCCTCTCGTATCATGAATTCATTAGCAACCAATCTGAGGTGTTCTAGAGAGTGTTGGCACGTATGCTTCTCCATGGATTCTTCTTTTCTCAAAGTTGGACACTTAAAGAGCCACCTCCAAATTATACACATGGATTATGCAAAACGGAAAAATATTATTTTTAAAAAAGATTTTTTCATTGTTTACATATTTAATCAGATATAGCTATGCTTAGAGCTATTTAGAGTCGGAAAGGGTCCAGGATCGCTTGAGGGGGTTAAAAAGCGCAAATGCAAGCTAAATGTGCTCGTTTTTTGCTTTCTCCTTTCTAAAAAGAGGTTAAAATAGCGATAGAAGATGTTATTGCACACAATGGGAGCCCAGTAAGAAAGGCATCCAACGATGTGTGAGACTTGGAAGTTAGAGAAGGTCTCATTCGGAAATTCACAAAAGACGGCAAAATCCCATGGAGGAGGGTCGTTTCAACAGAACCAAGATATACGTACGTATAATATTTCATCGGATCCTTCTTTTTGTTGTTACGTTGGTTTCACTTTTTGCAGAGCTATTGAAAGAGGTACCTTAGACAGTGCGGCGTCTTTAAATCGTTTCTGCAAATTCATCCAAAAATATTCTGAATTCGATAGAGATCGCCGCTTTATTTTTCTATTTTGAAACTAAATTCGTGATTTTTTCAAGAAATATCCAGACTGAAGAAAAACCAAGCACATCACAAGAAGCGGAAGATCAATCTGGTTTTAGGAGCCTCAACAGATTTGGATTTCGCTGCAACAGTCAAGAGAAATTTCTATCTTATCGGTTCGGAAGGGTTGATTCGGGTTGCCTTTGAATTTCCATTTCAAAATTCTTTCAAAATTCGAAATCTTTATTTTCCAATACACTCAGATTACGTCATTCGTGTGTTCCGATTAAACCAAAC
>Ga0209092_10004744_pt1 | contig 11209 bp, 11 predicted proteins | sample FraStrMetagenome_FD_187446 | JGI IMG/M metagenome (GOLD analysis project Ga0209092, IMG submission 187446) | Marine eukaryotic phytoplankton communities from Arctic Ocean - Fram Strait ARC3M Metagenome (SPAdes) (version 2) | ecosystem: Environmental > Aquatic > Marine > Oceanic | place: Fram... | reverse complement strand
TGAAGAAAGTCTTGATGAAGACTTTGGGATCCAAAATAGGAGCCAAATTATTAAGCTTTCGTAGTTCATTTTAGTAATGTTTTTTGGACTTTATGTCGGAGGAGATCAAGTATTCCAACACGAATTGATTTAGTTTTGCTTTGACTAACGGTGTCTATAACTTTTATGACATATTCTTTGAAGAAAACATAATGGGTATGCTAGCACACAATACACAGTATGATGGTCATCGTAGGTATAGAGTCACAGGCAATAACACGGCAAACATATTTATTGCTGAAACGGTTCAAAATGTGACCATCTCTTTCTTTTAACGATCATTTCATTCCCTATTAAATCCCTGCCATGCTTTCTGTCTCGTAGGTTGCAACTTTCTATAATTAGTATTAGCACGACTAAAAAAATAAATAAAAATATGAAGATTCAGTAATTAGTTTAATTGTTTGATTTACACATGCTTTTTTCCAGAGATCGTCTAGGTGCTTTCACATATTATTAACGAATATCTAAGAACATCATAAATATATAGATTTGGACATTTTAATTATTGAAGTCGCGGCTGTTAGTCACAAATTTCAAAATATGTGCCATTCTTTTAAGTCCTCGATAGACTCAGTAGCGAGTTATGAAGAAATGATAGATCTATATGTGACGTCACGATATGAATTCTATTAAAAAAGAATTACACTCAAATGATGTCACGAATAAGATGTTGAGTACTGAGATCACCTCAATTTAATTAAGATGATAAGCTAAGTCTATCTTGTATCAAAAAATTAAAATAGGATTGTGACACTCGTTTAAAAAATGTGTACGTACGTATGTAGGAATAGATTAAGATAAGTCCATCTAATATAATTTGAATTTGGTGAGTGGAAAAGTTGTGGTCAGTGTGGTCATGGGAAGGATCCGCGTCAAGATTGAGTTTGAACTACAATTTTTGTTATTGTTTTGCTATATATTTATAAACGGAGCTTTTCTAATTCTTTGAAAAAAAATCTGTCAAAATAAAGTACAAAGCATAATATGATGTAACCATAATAATACCATACAATAAACTTTATGTGTTTTTTTTCATTTTTAAGTATTATCTTACCTTTTAAATAAAAGAAGTGCTTCATGAAAACTAGAACCCATATCAGTCATATTATGTCGAGTGGTACAAAAAAAATAGAAATCGAATAAAATTAAAATAAAAAACACAAAGATTAAGTAGCAATTATAACTAATAGGTACTTGTTGTCCCTAGTGGACTTCTTTTGGTTGCCTGAGTACACAGGGCGACCCGCGGCGCTATGCACGACATGCAAGAAATTCTTAATTTTATACTCTATCGAGTTTTTTTTTAATAGGACGAGTCCAGTTTATTTGTAGGATCATGATATGGTTGCCTGGATCATTAGATTCGTTGTCGAGGAGATTGTAGGAGACTTGGGTGTGGCGTTCCGAGGGGACGTTGTATCGTGCCTCGAATCCGATTTCCTGAGAGACAATTGTGTTTATGAGAAGTTGTACAGCCATGTCCCATTCGATTTTTATCTCGATGGGACGCTCGTCGATGTACCTGAAGAAAGAAACTGGGATTGGGTAGACTTGAATATATGTTTCAAGGAGGCCGTCGTATCTAATGAGGTCAAGAAGTGATTCCGTCTGAGTGAAAAGGAGGCGAAAGTCAGCCCTCTGTTCAAATCCCCAGGGCATACTGAGGATGGTTTCAATATTCTGGATTTATGCTGGTTCGAAATCGACTTTGACCTCAAGGATTTGCTCGTTACAGTATTGGATGAATGTAAAGGGGGGGGGGTTGATGACGAAGCTGTCATGGGAGAAAGGTGTGGTAGGGTAGATGATGGCTGAAGGATTGTCACCATGATACCTGATTTCTGTTAGTTTCTGAACATGGAAAGAGCGATTTCTGGAGGGAGGGGTGAGGATAGGTGGGATATATGGGATGAGTGTGGTAGATGTTGGTGTTTGAAGAAGGAAATCAATGATTTGTTGTAGGTTTGGCATGCTGATGGTAGTAGTGGGTGATAGAATATGGGCAAATGATTGGGATTTATGATTGGATATCATATACGACCAGGTGTACCTGTCTGATTATGTCAATCCCCTGATTTTATACTCTAGTGAGAGCAAACCCTTATACATTTTTTGAAACGCACACTGCGATTTCTTAATTCACGGACCAATGGCGATATTTTTCTATATCTTGATGAGCATATTCGATGTTTGGAACTAATTAATTTTGGAGATGACTACAGCCATTGTCGGAAGCATGATTTCAGTTTCAGGAATAAATATTCTATTCTGTTTTATAATAGCTACCTGAAATTGAATTATCCATGCTTGCAGGTGTGCATCCGGGAGCTCCAAAAGATCATCTAGAGGGCATTCGAGTGCATGTTGGTCCTTTTGCAATAAATTTATCAGCTTTTCGGACATATAAAGCATATGGGCCTCATCTTCCATTTCTTCTCTTTTATGAGTTTGTGCACAAACTCATTCCGGTTCTTCCATTGTGGCAAGTAGAAAAATGACCAAATTCTACAAATGAGGCCCAATGTCCAAGCTAAACCTGTTTTCTTCGTTTTTCCTTTCTCATAATGCCATTGTATATATTTTGTGAGCGATACCGACACTCTACCTTCCATAAAATGCACGCATCGTCCTAAGTTCAACTGGGCTTGAACCGGGTAAGAATAGGTTGAAGCCGATGATATATGTTCATGCTGCCTCCATTCAGTGATTAAATTTAAGAGTTCCAGAGTTAGGATATCAGGGGTATTTTGGAGGGTGAGCCAATTAGCAAGGTTATTCAAGGCTTTTCGATATAAGTCCTGCGCTTGAGGGTGATCACAATGGAAAAGATGGGAATGGGTTTCTTGGCAGTTCTTGCACCTATGGCAATGATCCATGTTCCATTGATCTCGTATCGCCATATTTTTACCTATAGGGAGAAAATGGGAGATGTATTTCGCAACCCATTGACGTTTTGTTGTGTACAGGTTGGACATACATTTTTTTGTGGTGGTCCAGTCAATCGAATCAAATTGAGCGGTCGATATGGAGTATTTCTCTGTAAAGTACTTTCTTACATTTTGGTGATGGTAACTGTCTTTGATATGTTCAGAAATATTAAAGTACAGTTTTTGATGATTCATCCAAATAGATAAGCCTTCTTGGAAGAAGTGTGATCAGGAAGGATGGGCAGGAGAGAGTGAAGTACAAGCTTTTTTGCAATTTTGTCACACCAAACGTTTAGTTGCTCGAATCGAGATAAGAAATGGAATGGTTTTGCTTTATCCACATGTTCTTTTATTTTTTTTAACAATACAGTAGTTTGAATCATTTTTTAAACTTGAAGGCATTGAAAAGAATAAATCAAGAAAAGAAAAGAAAAGAAAAATAATTTCAATGGAGTGGTACCTTCTTCTTCAAGCATTCCAAAGCAGTATTCTAACGCAAACGCCATGTCTTCTAAAGAGAAGGAGTTCTATGACATGGTGCAAGGAACCGAAACAAGTTGATGGGTGACCAGTAAGAATAACGTCACACCACATCAACAAAATGTTTCTTAACTTGTTGAGATCTAGCAACATGATGAGGGTGGTCCACACGTCCGATAGCAACGACAACAGCGACGAAGCATGAAGGAAGATCTGTGGCATAGGCTTGGAGGACGAAATCGATACTCAAAATGCAGACCATCTTTATCAAGAAGATAAGGAGATGGCATACATCCCGCGCATGGAGGAGAATCACAATGGCCATGCACAGTTAGTCCAGACAATCAAAATGTTGAACAATGTAATTCGCGGGAGGTACAACGAAGAAGAGGATCAGAAAATGGGCGAGCTCGATGAAGATGAGCATAGGATGATCGTGGAGTTTATGCTCCAGATGGCGGGAGTATTACTAACTACATACCTTCCTTCTGGTTATCAAGTAACCTATGATGAATTTGAGTATGACATTGAAGATGACATGGATGCAGTGAAAACAAGATCAACAAGTGAGAGAGAATTAGGATTACCATCAAGAGAATATACAGCTGATAAAGGAATCCAAATCGCCAACGTACCTATCCACGATCCAAATCACTATGATCTGGAGTGGAGCTCAGTTGGCAGCACTGATGAGCTCACACTCCGCGCCAAGACGAATATCCGTCCCTTCACCTATGAAGAAGTGCAAAATGCAATTGTACATGCATTGAAATTAGAGAGAAAGGCATGGTTAGCATATACCACTCCATCCATTCAAAAATCAAAATATGGGGCATTTTATTATACCTATGTCCCCAGAAGATGCCACAACGAAGGTAGTAAAATGAACTACTGGGATAGCTTGCCAGAAGACAACGAATACATCTCGGATTACGTCAACAAGTTTGGAGAGACAAGTTTTCGCAATAATGTAAATGTTAGCAAGCAAGTCCGTTTCGCAGAACCAATCCATGTTGCACCAGCAGCAAAGAATAAAAAGAATATTTGTGAGATACTGGTAGATGGAGGATGCGACACCACCTTACTTGGGGATGATTTTCAAGTAGAATCAACAACAAATAGGAAGGTAACAGTGCAAGGATTTTCTGACACCATCAATATGGAGAGCTTGCCAGTGGCGACTGTAGTGACGGCGGTGGACATTGACTCTACTACTTCCCTAGTGGTGGTCAATGAAGCAATTTATGTCCGTGGTAACAAGACATACCTCTTGAGTACGTTCCAAGCTCGGTCGCATGGAGTCAAAGTGCATGATATTGCAAAAATTCATGGCGGGAAACAATGTCTTGGGGTGGATGAAATGCAGGTTCCACTGGAAGTCAAAAACGGTCTACTGGTATGTGGGTGTAGGGAATCTACGGATACTGAAATGAAACAATGTATCAGACTGGTACTTACATCAGAGATGCAATGGGACGTCACAAATGAAACGAAATCTAAGTATGACGACAAGGAGAATCTATTTGCACATGGTGATTTTGAAGGTACTTACACGGTATCAGTGAATCCAAGCAAATCTGTACCTGAGATACAAGACCCACAAGAATTTCAGGCTAAATTAGCTTGGATGCCTCTCCCAATCATTGAAAGAACCCTAAAGTGTACCACTCAGTTAGCCAAGAATCACTTAAGGCTACCCTTACGTCAGCATTATAAATCATGATTCCATCAACTAAATCGAAATCGACTAAGGGAAACCTACTGCACAGATACGTTCTTATCGTCGGTGCCGTCTATTGGTACCAAGCATACTTGTATGCAAATATTCGTTGGACGATCCAGTACATTCACCAAGGTATATGGAGTGTCTACAGAATCTGAGGGACGTACGATGCTAGAAAAGTTTATTACAGATATAGGGGCACCATACAAGATAATGTCAGATAATGCAAAAATGAAAACAAGTCGTGCATGGAAAGATATCCTACGTAAGTATAACATCAGTATACATACTACGGAACCCTACCATCCAAATCAGAATTATGCGGAAAGAAAGATTCAGGAAGTGAAGAAAATATCAAACAGGATATTAGATCACACGAATGCTCCGGACATTATGTGGTCATTCGCACACTGCTAATAAAAGTTTTAATTGGAGGACTCCAATTGAAATGGCTTTCGGACTTACTCCAGATATATCAGCATTAATACAATTCAGTTTTTTTCAACCGATTTATTTCCTAGACGGGACTCCAATTGAAATGGCTTTCGGACTTACTCCAGATATATCAGCGTTAATACAATTCAGTTTTTTTCAACCGATTTATTTCCTAGACGGGACTCAACCATTTCCATCATCGAAAGAACTACCTGGACGATTTTTGGGCCTAGCAGATTCAGCTGGAGACGCTCTCACATAATACATCCAAACTAAAACAAATGTAGTGATTACAAGAAGCGTTGTTAGATCAGCATTGGATACAAAAACATTAATCTACGTGGACTTTTCGATAATCAAATTGGGGAGGAAAATGTGGCAAATCCAGCGTTAGAACCGGAAAATGTGAGGAAAAATCTTGTTCCGTATCCAGAGGAACAGGATTTGTTCTCTAATCACAACATCCACCACTCTTGGGGCGATGAAGAGGAATCTTTTCCTACTACATGGAAGCTCAATACGAAAAATGGGAAGCCACACTAGATCATCCAATCTACAACAGATTTGATTGGCGAAACAAAGAAACCAGTTATTGATCCAGAGGAACTAATTGGATATGATTTTATTGCAAATCACAATAATGTCGATCAAAGAGCTACTGTTGTTAAATGGACTCCAGAAGAGGGAAAATTCATACTACAATTCTTAAATGGAGGCGAATTGATGATGACTTACAATGATTTAATCAACTACTACTAGAACATAAATGAAGAGGAAAATGCAGAACTTTATGCATTTAGAAAAATTATTGGTCACAAGAAAGAAAAGTATAAATGGTTGTTACATATCTTATGGTCTAATTATGAGGAAGCATGGGAGCCAATGGTGTCAATAAAATCAAGTGACCCATTGGCTGTGGCGAAGTATGCACATGATAATAAGCTATACAATTTAAATGGATGGAAGTGGTGCAAAAAATACCATTCTAATCCAAGCAGATTCATTCGAGCCATCAAGGCATTTAAATCCAAAGTGAAATGACTATTCAAAACCTTCAAATTTGGAGTGGAAATTCCAACATCAGTGAAGTAAGCCCTACTTTATGATGAGAAGAATGGAAATCAACTATGGTTAGATGCCATAAATTAGGAAGGAAAATTATTAGAACATGATACATTCAAAATCATCAAGAGAGTTGAAGACTTACCAAGCGACTACCGGTTCATACCTTCTCACTTCGTGCTGGACTGCAAATTTGATGGAAGAATGAAGGCAAGACTCGTAGCAGGTGGATATTTCACGGATCCCGATGATAGTGACATATATTCAGGTGTAGTATCAATAGAAACAGTAAGATTATTATTTTTTATTGCAGATTTAAATGGATTGTTGATAATAGCTGCAGATGTGTCAAATGCTTACCTGCATGGAAAAAACGAATTAAAAAGTGTAGACCAAGATCGACTTTGGGAAGTTAAGTGGGAAGATACTAATCATTGAGAAGGCACAGTATGGTTTGAAGACGTCAGCGGCAAGATGTCATGTAGCGTGTTCTGTTGTACTATTAAAGATAGGATTCACACCATCACTGCCCGATGCCGACCTATGGATGCGAAGGAAGGATGAGTGGCACGAATACATTGCCGTATATGTAGACGACTTCATAGTGGCATCAGAGGACCATATGTCAGTGATCGATGAATTCAAGAAGATAGGAGGTTCTAAGTTGAAGGGCGTAGGTGAACCAGAGTACTATCTGGGAGGAGACATTGAAAGAGTCAAAATAAAATGTGAGGCGCAAACAATGTTAACAAAGATCTCCGCCAAAACATATATTGCAAATGTATGCGATAAAATAGAAAGGGTCTTCGATATTACCTTGAAAAACTACCATTCACCTCTTCAGGGCGGAGATTATCATCCGGAACAAGACGAATCGGAACTACTTGACGATGTCGATATCAGCAAATATCGGATGCTAATAGGAAGCATAAATTGGCCAGTCACTTTAGGAAGATTCGGCGTGATGTTCCCAGTGATTACAATTGCTAGATATTCTAGTATGCCAATGGAAGGACATATGAAAGTGTGCTTGAGGATCTTTGGGAAATTAAAATACCACTCGAAAGGAACTATACGGTTTCATGTAAATAAACCAATTCTACCTGGTGGCGATGATCCTGTGAAAATAGCGGACTGGAGTCAACTATACCCTGATGCAAAGGAGGATATTGTACTTAATCAACCAAAGCCAGTTGGCAATTCAGTCAGAACATGGATGATGGTCGATGCCGACCATGCACACGATCTGGAGACGAGGATATCAGTTTCTGGCGTGTTATTCTTCGTGAACGGCAATATCAAGAGACAGGCCACCATCGAAATCAGTACGTATGGCTCGGAGATAGTCGCAATGAAAAGTGCAGTCGAAATCGCATATGAGATGAGATACAAGTTAAAAATGTTGGGTATTGAGATTGATGGACCTACCATTATATTCGGAGATAATCGAACAGTCGTATTAAATGGGAGCAAGCCAAAGAGTACGCTGAAAAAGAAACACCATTTGTGTTCCATTCATTCTATCTGTCATGCATCCGTCTCATCAGTCGTTCCCCTTAGGAGTATTGGACCAGCTCAGAATATTTCTGATTGTCTGACCAAGGCACTGGCACCACATGTGTTGCAGAAGTTGGTGAAGCCCATATTGTTTAGGAAAGGATGGAAGGATATCACTTCAGCACTTAATGACTTGTGAAGAGGAATGTTGGAATAAAATATATTGTGACGTCAAATATGGCGGAAATCACACCTCCTACGTACATGAAGTTGAACAGAGTCAGTCAATCATATGAATCAGAACTTTTAATACCAGTTATATAGATAACACATCATGGTAAAGTTGAAGATTAGATCGAAGAAAGCATGCGAAGAACATGATTCGAAGATCGTACCAGATATTAGGTATTTGTTACACAAATCCCTATATATTTTTAGTAAATTATAGATAAATTATTATCTCACAATTATAACATTTCATATTGGAGTGCATGCCTAGATTTATTGTAATTGCCTTTATTTTATCGTTAACAGAAACTTTGATTGTTCTTTTGCTTTCTCTTCCAATTCTTCGGAAGTCAGACTGTACTCTCGCTTCAGTGCCGATGGAGATGATTCATCGCTCTCCTTGACCAAGTTGAACATAGTTATCCAGTCGACAAACGATTGAGGAGAATTTCTCCATGAAGATGCTAAATCCTCATCCAACGAGTTAATCATGACCGAAGACCAACTGAACGCAGAATCATTGTTTCGTTTGACATATTCTTCTCCCTGGATAATGGTACATACTCTATCTTGTTGGTGATTTTTTGAACAATTCTTGAGGGTGCAAAAAGCATGACCCTGACCAATCATTCTCGAACAAACAAATGTCACTTCATCCTTGGGGACGTACCAAAGCTTATATTTGCTGTTGCTAGAAGCAGATGCTTGTACGGCTTGCGGCGTATCAATGTTCACATTCGACTCACCTGTGAAAGTGGAGGGAGTCGAAGGAGACGTCAACGCCAAACCCCCTGTCGCTACCACGCGCGGACTCCTGGAAGCCCAGCATGCCGTCTAGGGTGCGCGAGAGGTTGTCCACGTTGAGATTAAACTCATCATCGTCACGAGCCATAATGAAATTTTTTTATGTTGTTTTGATCTTGATGAAAACCTTAGTTCAACGTTTAGCCCCTTGATCAATTTGAGGTTAATGCTGAGTTTCTTAGTAATCAAAGATTGTGATCAATTTGTTAACTTTTTGAAACATTGAAAAGCTGGTATGTTTTTTACTCAAGTTTGCATTTGTATCTTTACAACTTAGAGATTCAGCCTCTGTCTTTTAATTCATTTACACGATTTTTCTCTAAGGTTTGATCTAATGAGATTCGATTTTAAGTTCTTCATGGAGTTTGCTTAAGAAATCTAGCATCGGATATTATATAGATTCGATGCTAGGACTTTTAGCATTTGCCCTTCGCATTTCTTTTACAAAAAGAATTAGATGTGTCTCAAGTAAATAGAACTACCGATTAGATTGTTGTCTCATAATCTATAATTCAGATCTTGAATTGAATCATTAATTGATCTGCAAATAGTGAGGAGACTTAAAAACAAAAATGAATCTATTAGCCAATCATCCTCTAAGTATTAAATGATATAGGCTGATCATTATATTTTCGTCTTCATATTCCAATCGCTTTTAAGTAAATTTATCACAGCTAATAATGACTGTTCAAAGCACTTTGCCGTTAACCCGCTTAATTGGTAGATACGAGAAGGAATAAAAATTTTATTCGCGGGTTATTTTCTTTGACTTTAAGTTCAAAAAAGAGCAAGAATAAAGTCCCCATATTTTATCATTGGGTCCTAGTAAGTAATCAACAAAGTCATTTCTCATTCAGTGGAAATCTTTACAAATGGTACATGCAGAATAAGTAAGTACATTTCTATATGGGGTTCTTACTTTCAAGAATTTGCCCATAAATAAATTGCGGTCCTAAAGTAACTGTTAGACATATACTACTGATACTCCTTTTCGTACTCACTGTTCTTATGGGTAGAGCGTCTTGTTAGAAGAAACTCAACAATAGCATGTGAACAGTTAAGCGATAATTTCAATTAGGAAGATATCTTCCGGCATTGAAGTTCGTAGCGTTTGAATCGTAAAATATGACATACATACCTTAACTTAACTTAACATAAATACAAGATAGGTCATTTGAATTATTCAAATAATTCAATACGCGCTCCTGTGGAAATAGTGCACAACTTCTTTGTTGAATGCAATTAAAGGCCAAGTTTGATGATAAGCCCCTTTTGGCTAAATGAAAAGGACAAAATGTTACATCTATACTTTTATCTGAAAAAAGCTTCCTTATAACAACGTCACTGCTGATAGAGTCAAATTTTGATTTACTTACTTTCCATTTGAATTGAATAAAGTGCGGTCCTAAAGTGACTTAGCTCGTTGAAACTACTGAAATGGAGTTTCTTTTATTTCATGTTGACCTCGCAAATGAGACATTTTCTTCAGAAAGATGTGTACTAAAACCTACTGTAATGTACTGAAAAGGTACATTTTGTTTTAACGGTTATGTAATAATTGTATGGTTGTTGTTGTTGTTGCTGTGTTCTTTCTAGAGGAACGTGGCATTATTTGAACTTTGATAGTCCCACGAACGCTAATAATTGTATGGTACTTCACAACCATATAGGAATTATTAAGAAAGTACGAATTGAGTTTTTCTGAAGAAATGTATCGGCTTTAGCCCAACCAATATAGGACTGAGTTCGCATAGTGCAATGACCGTAAGAAATCGCGTTTAAAAATAAGTCGACGTGGTCAATTTTTTCTTTCGAATTTATGTTTCAAGTTCACAGCTCTATCTCATAATTTTCACTTGTTCCCCAAAAGCTAAAATTAACACGCTTCCAATGTTTCGCCCAGTTACTGCTCTTACACTCGCAACTGCATTCTTTGGACAAGTCTTTCTGCCATGTTCAGGGGCATTTATTTTGCAGCAACAAACTCTTCGTTTAGACAAAAAAGGAACTC
>Ga0209092_10004742_pt1 | contig 11211 bp, 9 predicted proteins | sample FraStrMetagenome_FD_187446 | JGI IMG/M metagenome (GOLD analysis project Ga0209092, IMG submission 187446) | Marine eukaryotic phytoplankton communities from Arctic Ocean - Fram Strait ARC3M Metagenome (SPAdes) (version 2) | ecosystem: Environmental > Aquatic > Marine > Oceanic | place: Fram... | reverse complement strand
TCGAACAACGCCGGGCCTTTCGTTTCTAAATTCTCAAGGGCCTGCTCATCTGCCAAGCCGTACATAAAGTTCCGGTCTCCGAGCACCATCTCAACGATGCCCCATCCCACCAAAAGCGCCAGGAGGTCTTCCGTGACATTGGACGGGCGTTTGACCGTCCTCATGATTTGTCGAAAACCCAAAAGCTTTCCTTTCCGCCAACTCCTAAACAACCTACCTACGTTTCGGTCGTATTCAAAAGGAGGCCGGTCCATCCTAAACCGATGGTCCCAACAGCGCGACAAAACAGCGTTGACCCGAATGTTTTCGTCTTCTAACCGGAGATAAGCATGCCATTTGCCCTCCTCATCCTCACAACGATGCGGCCTTTGACGCGAAGGCTCCACCACGACTTCCAAAACGCTCCTGATGTCCGCCTTCCAAACCTGAGACTGAAACTCCACGGCTGGCTGACAATAGAGTTCCGATGCCGCTTCAACCATGTGCAACTCTTCGTCTACTCGAACGCCACTTACCGTGCCATTGTCTTTGACACCAATGAGCAAACGCCCCCCGTCGGCATTGGCAAATGCGACCAAGGTGCGGGCAATTTTCCGACTGTCGTCGATGCGCGTTTTGAAGTCCTGTAACTGGTGCTCCCCTTCCGCGATCATTCGAAGGACGTGAGACATGATGCAAAGATGGCATCCCGTTGTCAGCTATGACGTACGGAGTACACAGGATTTTACCTACTTTCGCAGTGTCAATTAAGGGTTGATGAGAGGAAAGGGGGGCCGAAAGCCCCCCTTCTCTATCACCAACCATTCGGTTTGACCACATGATCGACGCAAACGTCATACAAACTTGGGTGGAGGAACACCTCGCTGAACACGGGGGGTTTCTTGTGGATGTCACCGTTTCTGACGGATCGAACATTCGCGTCTTGGTGGATGCCCCCGAAGGCATGCCCATTTCGCGCTGCGTTGCCATTTCCCGCCTGATTGAAGGGGAGTTGGACCGTGAGGTCCAAGATTTCGCCCTTCAGGTGTCTACACCAGGACTGGACCAACCCTTGAAACTTAGACCGCAGTACGACAAGAATGTCGGACGGGTCCTGAAGGCCCAACTCAACGATGGGCGCAGTGTTGAAGGAACATTGACTGCCGTGGAAGATGCAGGCATTGTCCTTGAACACAAGGAAAAACGGAGAATTGAGGGCCGAAAGGCCAAAGAATGGGTGACGGACAGGCACGAGTTGGCCTGGGACAGTATCGCCACCACCAAAGTCAAGATTTCATTCAAGCAATAATGGATACGGTGAACCTGATCGACTCCTTCCGGGAGTTTAAGGAGTTGAAGAACATCGACCGCGAGACGATGATGGGCATCCTCGAAGAGGTGTTCCGGAATATGATCATCAAGAAGTACGGTTCGGACGACAACTTTGATATCATCATCAACCCTGAAAAGGGTGACCTCGAAATTTGGCACAACCGTCAGATTGTAGAAGACGGAGCAGTCGAAGATGCTGTCGCAGAAATCGGATTGACAGACGCGTTGAAAATCGAAGATGACTTCGAAGTCGGCGAGGAAGTGTCCGAAGAAATCAAGTTGATGGACTTCGGCCGACGGAACGTGCTTTCGATGCGGCAAAACTTGGCTGGGAAAGTCATGGAGCTCGAGAAAGACGCGCTCTACCGCAAGTACAAAGACCGCGTCGGAGAAATCATTTCTGCTGAGGTATATCAAATTTGGAAGCGCGAAATCCTGCTCGTTGACGATGACGATAACGAGCTCATCATGCCGCGTGATCAACAAATCCCCGGGGACTTTTTCCGGAAAGGAGACGCTGTTCGCGCCGTGGTTGCAGAGGTGGACATTCGGAACAACAATCCCCGCATCATTCTGTCTCGCACCGCTCCCGAGTTTCTCTCTCGCCTCTTCGAACAGGAAGTTCCTGAGATTTATGACGGGCTCATCACGATTAAGAAAGTGGTACGCGCTCCAGGAGACCGTGCCAAGGTTGCCGTGGAATCCTACGATGACCGAGTGGATCCAGTAGGTGCATGTGTGGGCATGAAAGGTTCTCGAATCCACGGCATTGTTCGTGAGTTGAAAAACGAGAACATCGATGTCATCAATTACACAGCCAACGAGCAGTTGCTGATTGCTCGCGCCCTAAGCCCGGCCAAGATTTCCTCCATCACCATCAAAGGCGAACGCGCGGAGGTCTATCTCCAACCGGACCAAGTCTCTTTGGCCATTGGTAAAGGAGGACACAACATCAAATTGGCTGGCCGTTTGACCGGCTACGAAATTGACGTTTACCGAGAAGGCGAAACAGAAATCGACGACGTGGAACTCAAAGAGTTCGGCGATGAAATCGAACCCTGGGTCATTGCGGAACTCACCAAAATTGGTTGCGACACTGCGAGAAGCGTCTTGAACCTGACAATTGAGGACCTGGCCAATCGCACCGACCTCGAACTCGAAACCGTGGAGAATGTGGTCAAAGTGCTCAAGGCCGAATTTGACGCCTAATTTCTTTCTCTGATCATCTCTACTACCCCAGCACCCCGGCCCCCACACATGTCTGAAGTCTCCAAACCGGTACGCCTGAGCAAAGCCGCCCGCGAATTCAACCTCGGGGTGGACACCATCGTCGAGTTCCTTTCCTCCAAAGGGATTGAAGTCGAACGCAAGCCCAACACGAAGTTGGAGCCTGAGCAGTATGCCCTGGTGCACGCCAACTTTGCCGACGAAAAGGCCGCCAAGGAGAAGGCCATGCAAAAATCCAAGGTTGTCTTGGAAATGGAGGCCGTATCCGTGGACTCTAAGCGCAAGCCAGCAGAGGAAAGTGAAATTGAGGCGGTGGTTGAAACAGCGGCTCCAGCAGCCGAAGTTGTGGCAGCAGCCGAACCTACACCAGCACCTGAGCCCGAGCCTGAACCCGAGCCTGAAGTTCCCGCCGCTGAAAAAGTGCCTGAACCGGAGCCCACCCCTGAGCCCGCGGCAGAACCTGAGGTTCCAACTGCCCCGGTCGTTTCGGAAGAAAGCAAAACAGAGGTCGCTGAACCTGCGCCTGAAGCAGAAGCTCCCGTGCAAGCTTCAAACGAAGCACCCCAGGTGTCGACTCCAGAAGCCCCCTCTGCACCCGAAGATTCCTCCTCAGACAAGACGGCATCGGCGATGCCCAAATCAGCTGTTAAAGTGGTCGGCCGAGTAGATCTCGCCGCCATAACACCGAAAAAAGGCAAGAAAGGTGCCGTCAAGAAAGCGGCGGAACCCGTTGCCAAAGCACCGGCCAAAGCCCCTGTTGCTCCTGCTGCAGCCGTTCCTCCTGCTTCCCAAGAGGCGCCCCGAACTCCTGCACCCGCACCAGAAATTGTGCGGGCGAAGGCCGCAAAACTGACAGGGCCAACCGTTGTCGGTAAGATTGAACTTCCCGTCGAAAAAAAGCCCACCACAGCGGGAGAGAAACGAAAGCGAAAGCGCATCACCAAGGTGGACGTGGAAGCTGCTGGGAAGCAACCCGCTGGAGCAAAGCGGGGAGGTCGCACGGTCACAGGTGCACCTCGCAAAGAGATCACCGAGAAGGACATTCAAAAGGAGATCAAAGACACTTTGGCCCGTTTGAGCAAGGGCAAGAAAACCCAGACCAACTCCAAAACACGTCGTGCCAAGCGGGATGCACGCGCCGATCGCGTCGAAAGAGAGCAATTGGCCAAAATGGAGGCCGACCATACCCTCGAGCTTACCGAATTCGTAACGGCTTCGGAACTCGCGACCATGATGGACGTCTCCGTGAACGAAATCATCTCCGCGTGCATGTCCCTGGGCATGATGGTCTCCATCAACCAACGACTGGACAAGGAAACCATCGGCATCATCGCCGAAGAATTTGGCTACGGTGTGGACTTTGTTTCTGCCGAAGTCCAAGAAGCCATTGAAGTTGAGGAGGACAGCGACACCGATCTCGTGACGCGTCCGCCCATCGTCACCGTCATGGGTCACGTTGACCACGGCAAGACCTCATTGCTTGACTACATCCGCAAGACCAACGTCACGGACGGCGAGGCCGGCGGCATCACACAGCACATCGGTTCCTACAGTGTAGAACTCGACCAAGGTGCCAGGATGACCTTCATTGACACTCCGGGTCACGAAGCCTTTACGGCCATGCGAGCGCGGGGAGCCCAAGTCACCGACTTGGCCATCATCATTGTGGCCGCTGACGACGCCGTCATGCCGCAAACCAAGGAGGCCATCAGCCACGCTCAGTCTGCAGAAATACCTTTCATCATTGCGATGAACAAGTGCGACAGGGAAGAATCCAATCCCGACAAAATCCGCACAGAACTGGCCGAATTGGGCATTCAAGTGGAAGAGTGGGGCGGAAAAACACAAAGCCAAGAGATTTCGGCCAAAACAGGCTTGGGCATTCCCGAACTGTTAGAAAAAGTCATTCTCGAAGCAGAAATGCTCGACCTCAAGGCAAATCCAGAGAAGCGCGCCGTTGGAACCATCATCGAATCCAGCTTGGATAAAGGACGGGGATATGTGACCAACCTCATCGTTTCTGCCGGTACGCTGCGCGTGGGAGACCCTATGCTCGCCGGTCAACACAGCGGCAAGGTTCGTGCCATGACCAACGAACGAGGTGATGCACTGCAAGAAGCAGGACCCTCTATGCCAGTCTCCATTCTCGGTTTGGATGGGGCACCCAATGCGGGCGACGACTTCCACATCTTTGAAATCGAGAAAGAAGCCCGTGTCATCGCCCAAAAGCGTCAGCAACTGCAACGCGAACAAGGCATTCGAACCCAGAAGCAAGTCACGCTCGAAGAGCTCGGAAGGCGAATTGCTGTGGGGGAATTCAAGGAACTCAACCTCATCATCAAAGGCGATGTGGATGGATCAACAGAAGCTTTGGCGGACTCTTTGCTCAAACAGAGCACAGAGAAAGTTCAGGTCAATGTCATCCACAAGGCCGTGGGTCAGATCTCCGAAAGCGACGTCCTTTTGGCATCCGCTTCCGAAGCCATCATCATCGGTTTCCAAGTGCGCCCAAGTGGCACTGCACGGAAGTTGGCTGAAAGAGAGGGCATCCAAATCAGGATGTACTCCATCATTTACCAAGCGATCGAGGAGATGAAGGAGGCCATGGAAGGTCTGCTGTCCGCCAAAATTGAAGAACGCGTTGTTGGTACCGCTGAAATCCGCGAAACCTTCAAGATTTCCAAAGTCGGAACGATTGCCGGTTGTCTTGTTCAAGACGGCATCATTCAACGGAACCGCAATATTCGAGTCATCCGCGATGGTGTCGTGGTCTACACAGGTACGCTCGGATCACTCAAGCGCTTCAAAGACGACGTCAAAGAGGTCAAGAAAGGCATCGAGTGTGGTTTGAACGTGGACCGTTTCAACGACATCAAAGTGGGGGACATCATCGAATCCTACGAGGAAGTCGAAGTCAAGCAGACCCTGAAGGACTGATGCGATGGTGAGGAGGCCAGAAAGCAAGCTTCCCCACCTCGGCACCACCATTTTTACCGAGATGACAGCCTTGGCTAACCGCCACGGCGCACTCAATCTTGCCCAAGGATTTCCAGATCTCCCTCCGCCCAAAAAACTCGTGGAGGCCGCCGTCACTGCCCTTCAAAATGGGGTTCACCAATATGCCCCAATGGCGGGGCGAATGGGCCTGCGTGAATGGATCTGTGACCATCACGCCTCTCGACATGGAGCTCACTATCGGCCAGAGACCGAATGCACCATCGGCGCAGGGGCCTCCTCCTTGATTTTTGGGGCCCTACAAGCCCTGGTTCACCCCGGAGACGAAGTCTTGGTCCAAACGCCAGCATACGACCTCTATCGCCCTGCAATTGAACTCGCTGGTGGCGTTTGTATTGAGGTTCCGCTGCTCAACGAACAAGGTGATTGGGATGCCGATTCTCTATTGACCGCTTGTGAGTCGCAAACGAGAATGGTCATCCTCAATACCCCGCACAATCCCACAGGCACAACCTGTCCAGCGGGTTTCCTCGATGCCCTTGCAGACCGCATCGCTCACACGGACACACTGGTCTTGTCGGACGAAGTATATGGGCCTATCGTCCATGATGGACGCACAGAGGTTTCCCTTACAGCACATCCCCTCCTGCGCGAACGCGGACTCGCCTTTGGTAGTTTTGGCAAGCTTCTGCAGGTCACGGGATGGAAGATTGGCTGGGCTGTCGGGCCAGCCCACCTCACAGCAGAGCTTAGGAAAGTGCACCAATACGATGTCTTCTCCACCGGGGCACCGCTGCAAGCCGCATTGGAAGCCTATTTGCCTACAGAAGATGGTGCAGCTCATTTGCGCGCATTGCCCGGGGTATATCAAACCAAACGAGACCGGGTCTTGGCCGGTTTGGCCGACACAGCATGGAAATGGCAGCCCGCAGAAGGTGGGTTTTTTCAAGTGCTTGACGCCAGTCAACTGATCCCCAACGACGACGGACATTGGGCCCGAAAATGGACGCAAACCCATGGCTTGGCGACCATTCCTTTGTCTGCCTTTTATGCGCCACCCACTCCGCAACTCCGGCTTTGCTTCGCCAAGCAAGACGCCACCCTCGATGAGGCCATAGGCCGCCTTCGAAAAATCGCATCGGATCATGCCACGTGAACCCTTGTCCATCATCGGCCTCCAAACTCCATTGGTTTGGAACGACCCCGAGGCCAACCGCAACCAACTTGGACAACAGTTGGCTGCCCTTTCCATTCCGCAATCCTCTCTTGTGGTTTTTCCGGAAATGTTCACGACTGGGTTTGTGTCGGCCCCTCCCAGTGACCCTCTCGAAGAAAAGAAGACCCTGTCCTGGATGCAAGAATGGAGTCACCGGCTCAACACCAGCATCGCCGGCAGCATCGCATGTCTGGATACAAAAGGAAGGGGGCGCAATCGGTTTCTCTTGGTGAACCCAAGCGGGGAAACGACCCGTTACGACAAACGCCACCTGTTCTCCTTTGCCGCTGAAAACCGTCAATTTACAGCAGGGGAACACCGTGTAGAATGCAATGTGGGAGATGCCCGTGTGCTGCTGCAGGTCTGCTATGACCTCCGGTTCCCTGTGTTCTCACGCAACCATCAGCGTTCCCCTTATGACCTGGCTATATATGTGGCCAATTGGCCTGAGGTTCGCGTCCATGCATGGCGCGCACTCCTTGTGGCGCGGGCCATAGAAAACCAATGCTGGGTGGTCGGCATCAACCGAATTGGAAAAGACGGTGAGGGCAAACAATACAGTGGAGACAGTTTGATTGTCGATCCAAAAGGACACATTGTTGCCGATGGGTCTGGTGGTGCACCACAAGCCCTAAAGGCGCAAGTTGACTTGGTGACCCTCGATGCTTTTAGAGACGCATTTCCCGTCCTCAAAGACGGGGATGCCAAGTAACTCCGAAGGTCAAAAACCTCCTGAGTTCACTTGAATGCGTTCTCTCCCGTGATGTCAAAGCCAGTGATCAGCAGGTGGATGTCGTGTGTTCCCTCGTACGTGATCACAGACTCCAAATTCATCATGTGGCGCATGATGGGATATTCGCCTGTGATGCCCATCCCACCCAAAACCTGACGTGCCTCACGCGCAATGTTGATGGCCATTTCCACATTGTTTCGCTTGGCCATGGAAATCTGACCACTCGTGGCCTTGCCTTCGTTGCGAAGTTGACCCAATCGCAAAGTGAGCAACTGCGCTTTTGTGATCTCTGTGATCATCTCAGCCAGCTTTTTCTGTTGCAACTGAAAACCCGCAATGGGGCGACCAAATTGCTCCCTCTGCTTCGCATAACGAAGTGCCGTGTCATAGCAGTCTAAACCAGCGCCAATCGCACCCCAAGCAATGCCGTAACGCGCACTGTCCAAACAGCTCAAAGGGGCACCCAAACCTGAGCGACCCGTCAACAAATTGCCTTTGGGCACTTTGACATCTTCGAAAACCAACTCACCCGTGTCAGAGGCGCGAAGGCTCCATTTGCCCGTCATTTTTGGGGTTGAAAACCCTTCCATTCCGCGCTCAACAAGCAACCCGTGAATCCGACCCGATTCGTCTTTGGCCCAAACAACAGCCACGTCGGCAAACGGCGCGTTGGAAATCCAAATCTTCGCGCCGTTCAGCAAATAATGATCGCCTTCATCCTTAAAATGGGTGACCATTCCTCCTGGGTTGGAGCCGTGATCTGGCTCGGTCAATCCAAAGCAACCCATCATCTCACCTGTGGCGAGCTTGGGGAGAAACTTTTGCTTTTGCTCTTCAGTGCCATACTTCCAAATGGGGTACATCACCAGAGAGCTCTGCACGGAGGCCGTGCTCCGGAGCCCACTGTCGCAACGCTCCAATTCTTGCATGATGATGCCATAGGAGATCTGATCCAACCCCGCCCCGCCATACTCCTCGGGGATGTAGGGGCCAAAGGCTCCGATTGCGCCCAAGCCAGGAAGCAAATGCTTCGGGAAAATTTGCGTCTCCGCAGCATCCTCGATGATGGGGCTGACCTCTTGCTTCACCCATGCGCGCGCCGCATCACGGATCAACTTGTGCTCCTCGGTGAGGAGGTCGTCCATCATGTAGTAGTCGTGACCTTGGTACAGGTCGGTCTTGACAGATCCGTTGTTCATGATGCGAAAATACAACGCACAAGGCCGTAGACTTGAATCTCCATGGACCCCGAATCCACAAGCGAAGGCGAATTTGCACCTGTCAAAGAAACCATAGGGCCTGATCGACGCGATTTCAGGCTTCAAGACGCGCTTGTCGGACTTTTTCCAATCCTGCTTCCCAGCCGGAAATCCTGCAAGAAAGCCATCCAACGGGGCCAAGTATTGCTGAATGATGCCGTCGCCAGCACCGCTGGCAGAGTGAAACCGGGCGACACCGTGTCATTTTGCCCAAAGCCGGCACCAAAAACATCCCCCTTGGGTCCGAACGCACCTCAAAATATCCGAGTGATTCGGCCCCCCGAAGGCGAGTACGCATTGGTTTGGAAACCCGCCGGCCTGGCCACATCCGGTTCTGGGCAACTCAACTTGACGCGGGTGTTGTCTCAACTCGCACATCACGGCACCCATGAACAGCGGCTCCAATTGACGCCCCACAGCAAAGATGCATTGCCCGCTCCCCAACCTGTCCACCGTCTGGATCGGGCAACGGCCGGTTGGGTTTGTGTTGCCCTGAACTTAAAAGCAGCCCGGTCTTTGGGCCATGCCTTTGAACAGCGAACCGTCGCCAAACGCTACCTCGCCTTGGTCGCAGGTGGGCTCACCCAGCCCGGCAGCAACACACAGCCTCTTGACGAAAAAGTCGCCATCACCCACTGGACTCCCTTGTGCTCAGGGCCCCTTCCCGTTCATGGCACCGCAACCCTCATCGTGGTTCACATCGAAACCGGTAGAACCCATCAAATCAGAAGGCACTTGGCCGACATCGGCCATGCCCTCGTTGGCGAAGACCGGTATGCACCAGGTCAAGACACCCCGAAGCAAGCACAGCCCTTGCGCTACACCGGCCACGGTCTTTTTCTAAGCGCAGTGCACCTCAGCATCCCTTCTGGAGACCATGGACCTGCCGCAAATGTCGAAGCAGACCCCCCAAAAAAGTTCACCCAGATTCGATGGGTATTGGATCACTTGAATTCAAGGGGTCCGTTCACGACACCCTAATGGACGTTAAGCGATGGACGCTTCGTAGCCACTGTCGATCAGCAGGCCCTTCTTTTTGTAAGCCGAAACAGCCAACTGGTCCGCCCGCTCATTCATCGGGTTGCCCGCGTGGCCTTTGACCCAATCAAACCGAACGCTGTGGCGGCGGTATGCCTTTAAAAACCGCTTCCAGAGATCGGGGTTTTTCTTGTCCTTGAAGGCCTTTTTCTCCCAATTGAACACCCAACCTTTCACGACAGAATCAATCACGTATTTGCTGTCACTGACTATCCATACTTCGGTCCCATCACGCTTCATGGCCTCGAGGGCCACAATCACGGCCAACAGCTCCATGCGGTTGTTCGTGGTGAGTCGATAACCCGCCGTTAGTTCCTTTCGAAGCCCGCCCCATTCCAAGATGGCACCATAGCCCCCAGGGCCCGGGTTGCCCGAAGCACCACCGTCTGTATGCACCACCACCGGATCAGCCATGGGTCTGAAACAACATGGCCACGTTGGCCGAGAACAACTTGACCGCAATGGCCAAGAGAATGATGCCAAAGACCTTTTGAAGTACCGCGATGCCCGCCTCTCCCAACAATCTCTCAATGCGCCCGGTCATGCGCAAAACGAAATAAACCAAGGCCATGTTGATCAAAATGGCCAAGGCAATGTTCACGACGTCAAACTCCGCTCGGAGTGAAATGATGGAGGTCATGCTTCCCGCACCTGCAATCAATGGAAACGCCACAGGTACAATTGTCGCCGTTTTCATGGTTTCGGGGCTCTGCTTGAACAAGGTGATTCCCAGTATCATCTCCAATGCCATGAAAAACATAACAATGGATCCCGCCACAGCAAAGGAGTTCACGTCGATGCCCAAAAAATTGATCACCCCCTCACCCAAGAACAGGAAAGCGAGCATGATGCCCAGGGCCACCAAGGATGCCCGCTCAGCATGGATGTCTCCTGCCTTCTTTTTGATGTCCAATAAGAAAGGAATGGAGCCGACAATGTCAATCACAGCAAACATCACCATGGTCGACTTAAGCAGTTCAGTCCAATTGAAATTCATAGGTTGTGTTCAATCCAATGTCTTGCCCGGCAAGGATAACGATTCTCGGATGGCGCGCAAGGTCTGCTTGGCGTAGTGCGCATTTTCCAAAACCTGAATTTTTTCCGCAATCGAATGGGGGGTGTCTTTCATGGACAAAGGGGCAGACGCTTGAAAGAACGTCAAGCCCGTGTCATAACCAGAATCAACCCAATGCAAAGTGATGCCCGTTTCTTCAATTGCTCCCTTCTGAAGCGCTTCGTGAACCGCACGGTGAACATGGTGTCCATACATGCCTTTGCCTCCAAAGGCGGGCAACAAGGAGGGGTGCAAATTCAACATTCGCCCAGGAAATTCATCCACCAAACCTTGGGGTACTTTAAGCAAAAAACCCGCCAGCGCCACAAAATCAACCTGCATGTCCAGAAGGCGCCGGGTGACTTCACCTTGTTCTAGCTCCCCTTTAGAGAACGTCCAACAAGCGACCCCTAGCCGC
>Ga0209092_10004740_pt1 | contig 11216 bp, 8 predicted proteins | sample FraStrMetagenome_FD_187446 | JGI IMG/M metagenome (GOLD analysis project Ga0209092, IMG submission 187446) | Marine eukaryotic phytoplankton communities from Arctic Ocean - Fram Strait ARC3M Metagenome (SPAdes) (version 2) | ecosystem: Environmental > Aquatic > Marine > Oceanic | place: Fram... | reverse complement strand
GTATTGAGATGAACTCTTCCGGAAGCGAATTCTCCCGGCGAATCTTTCCGATGTCATAAGTCATAGTTCACACATATAGGAGTATCACGAATCTCAACACGCTCCTTTAGACTTCTCTGTGAGTGAACTTTTTAATTGATCAAGAGAAATCCATCCCATCACAGCTGAACGTAACAATTTAAACTGTTTACCTTGCAAAGGCTTAGTAAAGAAATCGGCCAACATTATTTCCGTAGGACAATATTGTAAGTTGATGTCGCCTGATTTGATGTGGTCTTTGATAAAAAAATATCGGATGTTAATGTGGCGAGATTTTTGCCCACATGATTGTTTTCCATTTCGCTCTAACCTCATTGCCGATTGATTGTCTTGATAGAAAATGTTTTGCTTGAACGTAAACCCTTGTGCCTCCATGAAATTTCGCGTCCAAATTAGATACGGAAGATAATCACTAGCGCCGACGACTTCGGACTCGGTGGAGCTCTTAGTATTAAGCTTTTGTTTAGATGACTTAGAATGAATTAAACCGCGGCCCATGGAAAGACATCCCCCAGTATGGCTGCGCATATCATTGTGAACAGCGTAAGCAGCGTCGACGAATGTGAAGAGCATTGCTTTCATATTCTCTATTGACAGAATTCTGACATCATTGATAGTTGCGTACAGGAAATGCAATAGCCTTCGCAGTTTTTTCCAATCGAGACTGTTACACTTTGAAATGCGTGTGCAAAGAAAAGCGACCGGGAGTTCGATATCGGGTCTGCCACGTTTTGTAACCCACAGCAGCTTTGGAACTATGGAACCAAACAATTGCTGTTGGCGAGGGCTCAGTTCATCTGCTTTTCCTTCTATATCGAAAAGATTTCTTAGTGCTGGCGTCGCCGCTCCTCGGTCCATCGGCTCACCGAAGTCCTCGATGGCTTCTTTTACATGTTGTATTGTTTCGATGTGTACCGTTCTGTCACCGGGAAAGGTTACACGCATCCCAAGGAAATCATGTGTCTCGCCTCGGGTTACCACCATTTTTCCAAATTTTGATTCGATCTTGGCAATCACGTCCTCCACCACATCAGCATTCACATGCGAGATCTTATTATCGTCGACGTGCCAGACTATTGTGCACTGTTTGTCATTGATTGTCTTATTGGCGACGCACAAATCGTAAGGATTCAGCTCGAAGCCGATATGTTTCAAGGTGTCAACGTACAATTCGTACCACAGTAGTGCCGACTTGACACATCCATACAGCGCTTTGATTAGTCGCATGTAAATCACCTTCTTGTTCCCTTCTATGATCACGAAGTCCTTATAACGGGTATTCAATTTACAAAATACATCGACGACTTCGCCGTCAAGTTTTAGTATGACATAATCATCGATTTCGGCGTGGAGGTAGGCACCTTTAACATCGGCGGTGGCAACGTATCTATTTTCATGAGCATCGACGACTAAGGTGCATAACAGGGCCTCCGTTGAAACTGTTGGAGATGCTGCTTGTTCTTTACTGATATACTTTCGTTGTGGCCTGCCGTCGACACAAGTGCGACCTTTCAATGAATTGTCTCGCTTTTCTTTGATGAGATTGATAACACGTAGTGCTTCTGTTCGCTGTACTCGCGACAATTTGTGTGCTTGTAGTGGCTCGAAAGTGTTCATGTCTTCGAGCTGTGCGAGTTCGTTTAGTAACGCTTCGATGGCTCGATTACCGTGAAGTCTGATTCCTTTCTTAGCGGACATTTGAGTGTGTGAGTGATGGAGATATTCATTCATGAAATTGTATGAAATGGCCTGTAGGTCTTCTAATGATGGATTGTATCCTTGTCGAATGTCGTCGAAGGAAAGTTTGGCGGCTTTTATCTGGGATACGTTGAGCTTCTGTGGCTTCGTGTAGGATCCAAACGTGGGCTCGCGGTGCTGTCGTAAATTGTATTGGGTGTGTGCGGTTGGTTTGTCGGCGTCAGCCACGGTAACACTGTCATCTTGCGCGACATCATCACTATTATCGTCTGTGACCTCCGCTCTGACTTTTTCACTCGCTACTTGGTTTTCATCGGTCACTCTTTGTACTTCCACAGCATGATTCGCTCCTTCATCTGCACTGGTTTCATTGTCGTATTCATCAGAGCCATATTCGATGTCGCTATTTTTTCTCGCTCCTTCATCTGCGCTGGTTTCATTGTCGTATTCATCAGAGTCGTATTCGATGTCGCTATCATCATCGCTGTCGCTGGGCTCGTAGTCGCTATCGTCGCTGTCATCGAGGTCCTCTTCAATAACGGTGGCATCAGTAATATCGTGCGCTCCTTGAGGCTCATTGTATAAGGGGACATCATGTGAGGCAGGGACAGGAGCGGCAGCAACAGAGGAAGCGTCATCAGATGGATCAGGGATGAGAATGTCGCCATGTGCAGTATGCCAGTATAGAGCGGGACCGTCGAACATAAGTGGCTGTTGCTCCAACTCGGCTAAGTGTTCAATATTGGATAGAACGCTGGGGGTTAGTTTACACTCAACCCATTTGTTTGCAGACATGCGTCGACCTGTATCCAGGTTCATGAAGTAATATGAACCTTGGGTGTTGCCAGTAGGGTTGAGGGCGATGGCATTGATAGTTCGTGGCTGCATAGTATTGGTTGGATGATTGTGAAGATGGATTTGAACAAAAGTGCCGAAAGTAACTTTAAGATTGTTGAAGTTAAGGGGTTGGCGGCCAGTGACGATGGTGGAGGGGCTAAGGGAATCTGAAATACCGCTGTCAATGGGAAAAGCATTAGCGCAAGTAGTGGCCAGGTCGATGGCGCCGATCACCATGGCTTTGGGAACGCGTCGGGCACCGGTACTGGTTAAAAGACAGCGGACGGTTTGCTTAAGGTATTTGTTTGAGTTTTCAATGTCGCCGACATGTTCGTTCCTACTCGCTAGGTTGAGGCGGGTTGGAAGGATGTCTGCTTCAAGGCATTGAAATTCATTATCGGCAAGGACTTCGTGAATTTCAAAACCGCGGGAGTGATATTGCTGAAATACTGGTTTGAGACGACGCAAGAGCTGTTTCTTTGAACGATTAAGTAGTGGTGCAGTGGTGCGAAAACGGATGTTGCGGGAGATAGTGTGTAGGAAATAGTTGCCGTTAACAAGTAAAATATCAATACATAAAGTGACTTGTTGATGAATGTTCATGATGTAGGAGGGGAGTTTAACCAGCGCGTGACTAGGTACAATGGCAGGCCGTGCTCGCGTTGTTTTACCTTTGAGTGCTTCTACGATAGGGCCATAGATATGATATGCGCGGCGAACATCATCTACAGTGTAGGGACAGTTGAGGATGTAACCTGATTTAATTATGTGCTCAAATCTTTGTTGGGGCGGATAGGCAAGTCGGCGTTGAAGTTCGCGAACATTTTTTGCAGATTGTACTTGACGGGGGGTATATAAATTCTCTAAGTCATGAACGGTTTGCGCAAAACTGAGATGGGGATTGGACTTATTTATTTTAGAACACACATCAGGACGCCATACATATAGGCCCTCACCGCATTCAGAAAACTTTACTATACTCCCGTCTCCACGATGTACTTTAAAACATTTCTCCACGACTGAATCCATTGTCACTCTCTTTGTTGCCGTAATGTCGGCAAGGGCAAAAACATTCGCAATCGAATCTGGGTGGTACCAAATATGGGCTTCTCCGAGTCCAGGAACTTTCCCCACGAGAGTGCACGTAAATGGGCCACCGTTCGTGGAGAGGACTAGGGGCTCGGATAAACCGGCTTCTCGATAGTGCTTGACGTCCGTTAGGGCGGACCTTTCCTTGACGACGGACGCGACTGTGGCTGAATCTATCAAGTTAAGAATGGAATGGCTTAGCTGATGTGGATTGTACATGCGTTGCGAGAGATTAATGCTGGAACGAACGGTACATACCTCATCACTTGCAGGCGTACCTGTAGCAGTCTCAAAACTTTTATTGTCGGCTTGTGCAAATGACAATTGATGGCTATCGTAGTTACGTGTGTTGTTGGTGTTGTGATTATCACTGTCGTTGGAACGTCGATCGTTGTGGCGATTATTTTGGCGTCGACCATTGTTGCTGGTGGTATCAGGATTATTGGACACTTTGTATCTAAAGAGGAGGTCAAATGCGTCCTCGACTGTGGTAGGGTATGCGTTTACCCTGCCCTGTGCAAATGAGTTATGAAGATCAATCTTTAACTGGTTGAATCTCTTTGATGAATTTCTTATTGCGAGCATTGCAGCAAACTTTTCTACGGCCGCTTCGCTCTTCTTCTCCTTGGTTCCGGTCAACTTATCAGTCAGCGACTTGACATCCCCAAGCGGCATATTGCGTTCCTTTAATGAATCGAAACGCTGCTTGAATAGTTGTTTGTAGCTTAGCAGATCCTGAGTATCTTTCTGTTTGTAAGATAGAAAAGATATTTGAGACTCAACGACATCGAGTGTGGGCTCTTTCTCCTCCTCGCCAAAATTACACAATGCCTTGATAGTGACGAGTAACCACACCAAGTCATCCTGTTTGATCTCGTATTCACTCTTGCTGCGAAGCTTGTCTTTGAAATGAGGGTCAATGCTTCCTTTGACAATACTGCATACAGTCAGTTTGTTGTGCTTATATACAGCCTGTCGCTTTTCAATTTTTGTCACATGCTTATCCCAATCATCTTTCATCATAGGGTCGATCTCATCGTACGTTACAACTTGGGTTGTCGGATCAACATGTTGTGCTGGCGTTGGTTTTAGACTCAGATCGAGTTCGATCTTGACGTCCTTGGTTTCACGTAGGCAACTGGTGATATCTTCGCCCCCTTTGCTTACTTTATCGTGTGCAGCATCCACGAGGTAGTCCTTCCAGTCGGCGTATGTTCCCCGGGAGAAATCCTTCATCAGCTCGTGTCCTCTCATGATCTGATTGGTGGAAGAAAAACTACTACTATTGGGCCGACGGCTGTTTCTGGAACGGTTATAGTTTACATTCAAGTCGTGGTTCGCACTATTCTTATTGTCGGAACTTTGGGAATACGACGACGTGCGCTGACCGCGCGTACTGCTCGACGAGCCATCCATGTCGAGTCGAAGAGGTTATCTGATAATGTGGCAAGCCACCGAGTGATTTCGTCTGCAATTAATGTTGGAATTAATCACAGAACGTGTCAGACAAATCACGCAACGCTATTGTGGCTGTCTGGGACGCTGATAGTATTTTCCAAGCTACCGGTAGTGTGGCACGTATAGAGCCCGAATAATCGATAACGTAGATTAATTGCAGACGAATGAGAACAGGTAATTCACATTCGCCGCATTAAGGTTCCTATATATTATTCCATGCACATGTATTGAGATGAACTCTTCCGGAAGCGAATTCTCCCGGCGAATCTTTCCGATGTCATAAGTCATAGTTCACACATATAGGAGTATCACGAATCTCAACATCCCCGGCTGAAAGAATTCTTTTCCGGGTTTTTCCTAAATGCTTTCCTTTTATTTCTGAGGGTGCCCTTCTGATCGGCAAGCAACTTATACTAAATTTTCTCCGTAATACATAGTCACATAATCTAAGCTCGTGCTTCTTACCATCTTCACTAGTGCTCTTTAATATATATCACTTAGAACGCACATTGCACTTTATGACTTGACCATGTCCAGTCAAGTTTAATAATTACCGGGTAAAGTTTAATTTTTGGGTTTCTAAACGTTGATTGCTAGTTCACCTCCAATCCTTAACGCTGACATCTCTACGCTTGGCTGGCATTATCATAGGAACAAGAACGCTTGACTGGCATTATCATAGGAACAAGAACGCTTGACTGGCATTATCCCAGTTCGCAAGACCCAACGTAGGAACGAAGACGCACTACACGAGTCCCACCGAAACGAAAAATCACTAAGAACTTGAAGTAGATTAATCATACGAAGTGAACGAATACCTAAGTTAACAAAATAAAGGCATACACACAGAGCTCCGACCAATAATATTTATATTTTATTTAGATCAAGCAATAAATACACCATAGCGTAATACCTAACAACTAAAATAATTGGGTCTATAATAAATACACCATATTTATTTAGAACCTCCAAAACCATTAAATAAATATCTACCCATGAAGAAATAAATATGAAATACCTACCGAATGACCAACATAAGTTCCGAATCTCGTTGAATTGATTTAGCCGAATGACCAACATAAGTTCCGAACCTCGTTGACATAAAGAATCATATGAATGTAGCGAGAAGAAAATTAGCGTAATACCTAACAACTAAAATATGATCTCTCACTCAAAAAAAAAGATAAAGGCATACACATACACATTAAAAAAAATCATCACATTTTGCGCATACGCAAAAATTTTGCTCAATCTGCAGCATCTTTGGCCTTGTTACGTTTCACAACACGCAGTGAATCGACCTTAATAATAGTTCGTACTTTGAAAAAAAAGGGTCAGCATTCGTCTTGAACAGTCTAAAATCTAATCGCGAAAAGAGCTAAGTCTAGAAATATACAAGGGTAGAATGAAGTCGACTAACGTCGATATTCTTGTACTTGCCTTAGCATCATTGCTTGGTAATGTGGGCGTCGCCCTCACGGGTTTGGGGATGGCTATCATTTTCATCTTTGTTTGGCAAGTCGCAATAGTATGCGGATACGATGGTGACTTTAAGTATGCAATATTTATACAAGCCCTTGCGCTATTAAGCATTCAGGTGAGATGGGAAGCATTGGCACGTGACGAGCATCACGTCCAAATCGGTTTTCTCTCTTTTGTAATCAGAACCCTTACTAATCTTCTTGTAATCAACAGCCACTTGCTTTGCACAAAGCTCATGTCAAAGAGCATGCATCTCGCAAAATTCTCAAATATTTTATCCCGATTACGATAATTTCCACACCTCTCGGTCAAATGGCTGGTAATTACGCTCCTACAACGACAGTACAAGGAATTGGTGGGATTCTGATCTTGTTTGTGTCTATCTTCCAACTTGCTAAAAATAACCATTCAGTTTGGAAGAAAATTTGTGGAACTCAAAATACGGATATGACAATTGATTTGCTACAAAGTAGTGTATTCTCCGAAGGTTCGATTCATGATAGCTACAACATAACGCAGACCACAGTAAGTGCAAGAATTCCTTTATTCCTTCTTGACTACTTGCGCAGACACTTATCGATTCTTCCTCAGGTTGGCTTCGGTCTGACATCAATAGTTTCGGTTGGATTTTCCATTGATGGTCGCAAAGATAATTTTGCTGTAAAAACTATCGAGAAGTCGAAATTCTCACGAAAAGAGCTCGATGTCCTGAAACAGGAGGTGTTCCTTTTAAGCACTTTCTCTCACGTTAACATCGTTTCTATGATTGAGTCATTCGACGAAACTGCGGAAATGACCATCGTATTCGAGCTTATGAAGGGTGAAGATTTATTTACTCGTCTTTCACGACGGTCGTATTTTGATGAATCGGAATGTCGTCATTACTTTCAACAGATGCTTAATGCAGTTGTATATATTCATGGCGAAAAGGTTGCTCACCGTGATATCAAGCCCGAACAATTCTTGTTTTCCTCTCATAAGGAAGATGCTGTACTAAAATTAAGTGATTTTGGTTTTGCCAAAAGATGCTCCGAGAAGAGTCGTTCTAAGATTAAGAAGGTTTGTTTTCGGACAATGTGTGGCACGCCCTCTTATGCAAGCCCTGAACTTCTTTCAGGTAATGGATATGGCCTGAAAACAGATGTCTGGAGCCTTGGTAAGAGTTCAAGTTTGGTTTCAGCCCTAGCTGCCCTATCGTTAGACCTAACAATACTTTTCGTACTTTCATATAGGTGTTACCCTTTTCACAATGCTTGCCGGATATCAACCATTCCAGGAAGGAGAAGAAGAAACGGGAAAAGAAGAAGAAGATAAGGTGGTGATTGATGATTACAGTGGCCTATATAAAAGTATCATGAACGATAATATTACGTTCAAAAGTAAACATTGGAAAAGTGTTAGTAAAGATGCTCAATCTTTCATTTTGTCTCTATTGAACAAGCGCGTTTCGAAGAGGCTTTCATCGGAACAAGCCGCCGCGAATCCTTGGGTCACCACTCATTCTAGCTTAGTCAAATCGGATACCAAGACAGTGTTCTTTATGATTGGAAGCCAGCGTTCCGGGTCAAATTGGCTTCGAACACTTATCGATGAGCGTGAAGATATTGCAGCTCCACATCCACCACACATTATGCGTGACTTCATGCCCATCATAGGAAAATTTGGAGACCTGTCTAACGACAACAACTTCCGTGTGTTAGTGGATCATGTATGCATACTTGTTGAAAGAAATCAAGTTCAATGGAATGACCTACACGGCTCAAAGATATCGTTTCCTCGTTTAATTATTTATAACAAAGCGATTGCATCCTTGAAGAGATTGGAAAGAGAAGGAGTCGTTATTGATTCTACCTATTACTTACTATCTATATTTGACGCGATTATGACACATTATGCTGAGTCCCAAGGAAAGCGTTATTGGATGTGCAAAAGCATGGGAATGAGTATGTACCACAACCATCTGTTGCACTTTTACGGCGATAAGCGTCTGAGGTATGTGTACCTAGTGCGTGATCCCAGAGATGTTGTGTTATCCTTCATGAACACGTAAGTGTAATTTCCAAAATTTTTATCGAAATGATCTACTGTTATAATATATTTTGCTGCATTTTAATTTAGGCCTGTGGGTGATTGTCATCCGTACGCTATATTGTTGAAATGGGAGCGCCTGCAAAGAAAAGCGATGGAAATTGTTGAGAAATGTCCTCACTTGGTGTACAAATTAAAGTACGAGAGCCTCTTGACTTCAAAGGAAGCTACTGTAACAAAGTTGTTCGAGTTCTTAGGAATTCGGTCATTTAGTCAACTAAAACGCCAAACAAGTATCATGGCAATGCGCACTATTGATGAAATGGTGACAACTGCTAAGAATGGAAAGGAAGCAACGAAGGCTTCAACATTATCTTATCAGTTCCAAAATCTGTGTAAGGGTGAAGAGTTTGCAGCGATCCAGCTTCAAAAGTGGCGTAACCCTTCAAATGGAATGACACAACAAAATCTCCGTATTGTTGAGTCAATTACTTTCGAACTTATGAAAAAGCTGGGTTATGAGCCAGCTCTTTTTACTTGCAGCCCTCCGACGCAATACAGTAAAGAAGAAATTGCCCATTTCTCTGAAACAAATGAAGACATGATTATGAATATGATATCAAGATTAAAGAAGGAAAATCCGGACGACTTCGAACGACGTCAATATCAGAGTGATACATTTGGCTTGGAGCTCAAGACGTTCGGAGATTGGTCTGATTGCAATCAAGAGGGTAAAGATAGCCCTCAAAAGCAAAAGAAAATTCCGCTTGAGTCTCTTAAGCCCATTGTGTCTCAACTATCGTACGAAGGATCATTAAAGAATGGAAGAAGATTTATTTTTGGAGATGCGACGCGACAAGGCTACGATCCATGTAACAGCAAGAAAAAAAATCAAGGTAACAATATTTTATAACTTACTCGTATAATTACTGAGTATTCGTTAACTTGTGCTTTTTGAAACAAAGATTTATCTCACTTTTCGATTACCGAGGGAGACAAAATTGGTTCTCTAGAAGGTGCTACTCCATGTTTTGGTGTGTTTGATGGCCACGGCAAGTCCGGGCGCGAGTGCTCATTTCATGCGTCGAGACTTATGGAAACGACTCTCTCAACATGGCCACGGCAAGTCCGGGCGCGAGTGCTCATTTCATGCGTCGAGACTTATGGAAACGACTCTCTCAACATGTTTACAATCTGAACTTGTGAGAAACAACGACGAGGGAGAAATAAAAAGGATTTTGGAAAGTGCATTCGAGGATGTCCATCAGCAGCTCACGTCAATTTCTAACGTGGATACCAAGTTGTCGGGGAGTACGGCTGTCGTCTTGATATTGAACGAATCTCATGGTATCATTGCAAACGCTGGCGATTCCTTTTGTGCTGTGGGACGTTTGACATCCAAAAACGTGTACGATGTCATGTTGCGAACGAATGATCATACTCCGTTAGTGACAGGTGAGGCAGAACGTATCCGTAATTCGAATGGTGAAATCTTAACCACGGAACAAAGAAATAACCTTGAGCCAGTACACACTTTCTGGGAAAATGGCGATGTTCCTCGTGTATGGAAAGTTGGTAAGAATCTACCAGGAGTAGCCTTCACTAGGTCACTTGGAGACGAGATCGCTCATGAAATAGGGGTTACAAGGTGTCCTGATTCGACTATATTTGAATTGCCTAAGAGTAGATGCGCAATAGTTTTGGCGAGTGATGGTATTTCGGAATATTTATCGGACAAAGACTGTTTGAATGTGCTTCATGAATTTGATGATCCAGCAGCTGCGGCAAGTGAATTAGTTTCTATGGCTACGCAGAGATGGGTCGAAAATGGTGATTATCTGGACGACATAACGGCTGTAGTTATCTTTTTGGAAGCTGAAAGTGACTGGAATCAGGAGCAATGCTCGTCAGTTGACATAGAAATGGGTGTCGACGCTGATACGTCTGAAAATTTAAAACTAGGTACGAAAGCAATAGTTTTGACCCTTTTTGCTGGCTTCGCGAGCGGCTTTTTAGGCGGGTTATGCGCTATTCGCGGCCCGCCGATCATTCTTTACTTTTTAAACCCACCAGGAAGCATTTCGTTCACGAAAGAAAGCCAACGAGCTACAGGAACTTGTATCACTTTTGTTAACGTACTCATGAGAGTGATATTCTACATCATAGAGACATTATTTGTCCATGATGAAGAAAACCAAACATTTGATTCAAGCGAGAGGGATTTGTATGTTGCCGTCGTTGCGAGTTCCATTATCGGAGCTTTGATTGGGTCCTTAGCGTTTACACAAGTTAAGAACCAAGATGTTATTAAATGGTTATTGTCAGGTTTATTGGTTGTATCGGGAGTTAGTTTGATTATTACAGCATTTCATTGATAAGACGATTACTCCGTCGCTTGTTAGGTGAAATGACGATAAGAATAGTGATTGATGTAAATTACGTGTAACGAACTATTGTGGATCAACTTTGTATTAATATATTGGATGATATGTTCAAAATGTTGTCTCAAGTCCTGAGAAGTCCGACCAGATATACTGAAACAGGAAATCTCACTCCTGAAAATACCCCCCCCCCCCCCCCCCCCC
>Ga0209092_10004738_pt1 | contig 11218 bp, 12 predicted proteins | sample FraStrMetagenome_FD_187446 | JGI IMG/M metagenome (GOLD analysis project Ga0209092, IMG submission 187446) | Marine eukaryotic phytoplankton communities from Arctic Ocean - Fram Strait ARC3M Metagenome (SPAdes) (version 2) | ecosystem: Environmental > Aquatic > Marine > Oceanic | place: Fram... | reverse complement strand
TCTCAGTGGACAAATGATTCTGGATATGCTCAAACAACAGGCTTTGTATCCTTTACTCCAACAGTTAAGTTTTTTAATGGAACAAGTGTTACTCATTCAGGGTCTTTTGGAAAGTATGAAAAAATAGGAGATACTGTTACTATTTACATAGAAATTACTAGTATAACAAACGGGTCTAGTTTAACCCCAGGTTTAGAGGTTGAAATTCCAGCTGGAATTGAATCAGATTTTGATGCATTACTTTTAACTGAAGTAACTACATCAGGACTAGAATCTCTTAGACACGGTAAAATATTGTTAGGAGACACTATTACCATAAACGGAAGTACAAATAATATTTCAAAAGTAATAATAAGCGGATCTTATTTAAGTCAAGCTTTAGTTTAAATAAATAAAGTGGATTTTAATTCTTATGGTTTTTTTTTGTAAAATTTATTAAAAAAATAATATATATTACTTTTATGTATTTGTTTTAAATTAAAACAGCTATAATAAGTATAAGGATAACACCGTCATTTAAACTACCTTAGACGCCTAGGATAAAGTAGACTTTGTCTAAAAAGTTGATAAATGAAAATAATAAATAACATAATGGACGTGGATACTTTCAAGACTTACGGGGTAAACATTCTTGCCTTTTATATTAATTTAGCTGACTTTAATGCAATAACAAAATCAATTACATTAGTGCTTGCGCTAGGGTATACGGCTTTTAAAGCATTGAATGAGTATAAAAAATGGAAAAGTAAAAAAGCAGATGGTGATGAATAGAAGAATTGATAAAATAATAATACATTGCTCAGCAACACCCGAATACAGACATGTATCAACGGAGACAGTTAGACAATGGCATATTGAAAAAGGATGGAGTGACATAGGGTATCACTACGTTGTAGAACTTGATGGATATTGCAAGAAAGGCAGAGATGTTGAAACTACTGGGGCCCACGTAAGGGGGTTTAACAAGAATTCTATAGGCGTATGCTATATTGGTGGAGTAGACAGCAACCTAGATCCAAAGGACACTAGAACTGAATTACAAAAGGATGGTTTAAATATTCTTATACAACATTTGATGGCAAAATACCCTAACGCTGAATTGTGTGGACACAATGAGTTTAGTTCAAAAGCTTGCCCATCTTTCAACGTAAAAGAAGAATATAAAGATTTAATAGGATAGATGTTTATCTCCTTTAGCTATAATACCTATTGGCATTTAAGCTTTTAATATTATACTTTTGTTAGCGGAGAATTAATAAATATTTATACATGGAAGAATTAAATTTAGATGATCTAGATTTTGATACAAGTAATCTTCAATTATTTGATGAAGGTGAAGATATTAAACCTATTGAAGCAAAAGAAAAAGGAGCAACAACTCCTGCGCCAGAAGGTGAAAACAAAGGTGAAAAAATAAACACTGATGGTGATGACCCTGCAACTGCAGGTCAAGAGAGCGTAGCTAGTCAGAGTAAAGATTCAAATCAAGTTCAGGCAGGTGAAACTGCTGAAGGGAAAGGCAGTGATTCTTCCTCTCCAAAACTGAATGAGACTGAACAGCTTTATTCAAACTTAGCTGCCGAATTCAAAACCCAAGGCGTTTTACCTGGGCTTGATATTGAAAAAGTAAAATCCTTAAAGGATATACAAGAAGCGATTAAAAATCAAATTGACTCTGGACTAACAGATAGGCAGAAATTAATTGAAGACGCTCAAAAAAGCGGAGCTCCTATTACAGAGGTTACAGAGAAGGTAAACACAATTGACAAACTAAAGGGAGTTACCCCTGAGTTTATTAAAGATGAAAGAAATATAGAGTTTAGAAAGACTGCTATTATTCAAGACTTCATTGAGAAAGGATATGATTCTACCAGAGCTGAATCAATGGCTCAACGTAGTATAGATGCTGGTACAGATATTGAAGATGCAGAATTTGCATTGAAAGCTCTTATCGCATCAGAAGAAAAATCTTTGCAAGGTATTTTAACTGCTGCAAAGACTAGAGAGAGTGATAGCTTAAAGGACATTAAGTCTTACATAGCTACAACTCCAGAGGTAATTCCAGGTGTTGTATTAACTGATTCTCAAAAGGATGAGCTATACACCCAGATAACTTCAGATTTAGGTAATAAAGAAAATGCATTTATGCAGGCTCAAAAAGCTGACCCGGTTGGATCTCGTATCAAATTGGAGGCTTTATTTTACTTAACAAAAGGTCTTAGTGACTTTAGTGTTTTCGGCAAAAAAGCTGAAAGTAAAATCACTAATAATATAGAAAATTTAATAAGAGGAGCTAACTTTACGGGAGATGGTGCTGTTGATACTAATGTATCAGACAAACAATCAAACTTTAAGTTATCGGATCTTACAGATTTAACAATAGAGTAAACAACTTTTTTTTTTAACAGAGGTGCACCTTAACTATGCGTGTACGTAATACAATTAAATTATGCAATTAGGCAGGTTCCAAGTAACTGATGCAAAGTCATTTGCTGGTATGATTAATCCGGAAAACACATTAGGTGCTATCTGGAAGACGTCTCCAACAAAGATTAATGAGGCCATGATCAAATTACTAGCTATAAATAGAGGTAAGTCTCTAGAAAATATGCTAGCTAAATTTGAAACAAAGACAGTGGACAATGACAATGAATTCTATTGGGAATTAATTGGTAGTTCACGTAGAAACATTCCTTTAGTGGAAGCTTCTTTCCAAAATGCTACTGTAACAGACAGTGACAACAACATTGGTGAAGGTGGTCAAGAGTTTGAATTAACATTTGATGAGCAGTGGTTCTTCAAAGGTGAAATCATCGTAGGTGAGAAAAATGAAGTTTATCCAATTAGATTATTAGATGATGGTTATCCATCGGGATCTCAATGGGTTCACACTTGTGAGATAGCAGGTTCTGATAGATCAGGTATTCCTGGTTCTGAATTAGTAGCTGGTAAGAGATTTACAGAGGAGTTTGCTCCAGTAGGTAAGGGTCTTTCTAGAGAAGTAGGTGGTATTCGAAGAGTTACTCCAGTCTCTATGAGAGGTGAGTTGACTACTATTAGAATTGACCATAAACTTCCAGGAGATGCTACCAACAAGCAAGTTGTAATGGGTATTCCTGTTATTGACAAAGATGGTAGCAAAAAAGTATTTGGTGCATTGGCATTATATGAAGACTGGTTAGTAGAGCAGGAATTTTCTCTATACAAGAACAAGTTCTTAATGTACGGTAAAACCAACAGAACTTCTGATGGACAGTATCACAATAAAGATGTTTCAGGTAGAAGTATCAAGATTGGATCAGGTATACGTGAGCAAATGGAGCAATCTAATACTTACTTCTATAACGAATTCTCTATTGAATTGTTAGAAGAAATCCTTTTTGGATTATCAGAAGGTAAGTTAGGGTTTGACCAAAGAGTATTTATTCTTCGCACAGGAGAAAGAGGTGCTGCTGAATTCCATAAAGCTGTATTGCAAACAACTTCAGGTTGGTCTGCAAATATGAGTACTCCTGGAACTAATCCAGCAACAGTAATGTCAACAAGCTCTCCTTTACATAAAAACTCAATGAAAGCAGGATTCCAGTTTGTGGAATACTTAGCTCCAAATGGTGTATGTGTGAAGTTAGAAGTTGATGATTTTTATGACGACAAGATTAGAAATACCATCAAGATTCCAGGATCCAATGGTGTTGCTGAATCTTACAGATTTGACATTTTCTACATGGGTACAACTGAGAATCCTAATATTCAAAAAGTAGCCGTTAAGGGTATGGACGAAATTAGAGGTTACCAATGGGGGTTCAGAAATCCTTTCACAGGAGCTGTAAACAATGGTAACATGGGAACTTTAGAAGATAGTGGAACTATTACTAAGTTTGCGCAATTAGGAGTGGTGGTTTATGACCCATCTCGTACTGCATCTATTATCCCATATGTATTAGCATAATGATTAAAAACTTAATCACCCTGGTTGTTCGCTAGGGTGGTTATTTTAAATAAGGTATGAGTACCACCCGAAAGGACTCAAACATAAGGAAGGAAGAATCTAAAATAAGTAAAATGGCAACAGCTAAGAAAAAAGCAGCACCAGTGGCTGCACAGATTAAAGAAGTGGTAAAAAAAGATGTAATTCGTACCGACTTCTTAGAAAGTAAGATTGTATCAGTAAAGTATATACCAAAAGATGCTAATGGAATTAAAGATCCTAAGCACGTAGCCTTTGGTGGATTATTAAATGGAGCAGAGATTGCAATACCTGCACCAACAATGGACAATCTCAAGATGAAAAATATCTTGACAAACATAGAGAAAGAAGGATTAGAACATTTATTAAATGGTGTCAATCTTTCTATCTACGGGGACTTCTGGAAAGAAGGTGGTAAGGCTTATAGTATGGGTATATTGCCAATATATTTAAGCAAGGATGAGTTAAGGTTAGACTTGTCTGACCCGTATGAATATATTAAGTATAAAGTATTATTGGCTTGTCCAATTGTAGCAAACTCGCTAGATCAAGTTAAGCATAGAGCTACAAATAGATTTGTATTAACGTCAGCTTCAGAGGAATTAGCTAGAGTTGTTGAAAAAGGTGGATACAAAGTTAATGCTTATAAATTCTTTGTTAAGTATGAAGATGACAAAAAAGTATTAAGATATGCATTGAGGAATCTTGGTAGAAATACCAACAGAACTCACAAGATTGATTTCTTGCAAGGAGAAATGCATAAGGAACTGGAAAAGAATCCAAGTTTAGTTTGCTCAATCCTAGGTGATGAGTTTGTTAAAACAAAAGTATTGATTGAAACTTGTTTTGAGTTTGGAGCAGTAAATAAAAGAGATAAAAAGTTCTATACTTTGAATGATGAACCAATTTCTGATGGAGATGCTCCATACCTACAAGTAGCTGCCGAATATTTAGCAAGTAACTTAGGTCAAGAAATGCGTTTAAGTTTAGAAGCAAGACTTAAAAATTTAGAATAATATGACAACGTCAGAATTCAAAGAGGAATTTAATTTAAGATACAACAATGCACTTGAGGGTGCTCCTGGATTAGATACATTTGAGATTAGTTCTTACCTCACTATTGCTCAAGAGCAATATGTAAAGATTAATTATGACGTTACAAAGGACGCTACTAGTTCATTCGAACAGAAGGAGAAATCCAGAAGAATATTAAATGAATTAGTAAATAATGAAAAGATAAGTTCAGCAACCTCTTCTAGCAGGGGGTTGGTGAATGAATCTAAGTTCTATGAACTCAGCAATGAGGCTATGTATATAGTTTTAGAGACAGCAGTTGTTAATGGAGAAGTAATAGAAGTTATTCCTGTTACGCATGATGAATTCATGGTAAGCTATAAAAATCCGTTTAGGAAACCCAATAAAAGGAAGGCTTGGCGTATGGATATTTCAAAAGAAAATTCAAAAACAACTGTAGAAATTATTTCCTCGGAAACAATTAGTAGCTACAATGTCAGATATTTGTCTTATCCTTCTCCCATAATTATTGGGGACTTACAGACCTCAGAAGATGTAGCGGGACTAGGATTAACAATTAATGGTAAAACTGCCGTAGCAACGTCAATATTGACCGACCCTACACATAGAGACATTATAAATATAGCTGTTGAAAATGCAGTTCTTGATTATAGAGAAAGCTCTTTACAAGCAAGAATGCAATTAGACTCAAGAGTTTAAAATAAAAAGATATTAGGATTATTGATACAGATCCTTTATATTTGAAAAATAGTATCAAACAATTTATTAATTAAAACAATTTTTTATTATGGGATTAGCTGGTCAAAACCAAGTTAGACACATGTATGTTGGGGATGCTCCTTCAGGAGTTTCAACAATGGCAACACTTAAGAGTGCCGGAGTTTCAAGTGATTTAATCATTTTATCAGCGGATGGATCTGCTGTTGCAGCTGGAGGCTCTTTCAAATTATTTCAAAAGGATGCACTAGGAAACGTTATCTCTAGTGATACCATCAAAGCAGATAATGTATTAAGCGCTAAGTCTGTAGCTCATGCTGCTGCAGCAAACAAGGCTGTCACCATCTCTGGTTTATCAGTAGATGTTAACACTCTTTACACTGTGAAGATTGAAATAGAGCAGCATGGTTCTTTATCGCAAGAAGACACCTATTTAAAGCAAGGTTATTACAAAGCTGTAACAGGTGATGATGCTGAAGCTATTGTAGATGGATTAATTGCGTCTTTAAATCGTAACTTTTCTCGTGAAATTGGAGCTACTTCTTCAAGTAACCCTTACTTTGCTTTTTCTAAAACTGGAACCGCAGGTTCTGCAGCTTTAGTTGTTACAGGTAAAACTCAATCTAGTAAGTTTGACGGAAACAAGCACATCAAAGTAGTTGATTCTTTCAGCGTTGATATTGCATGCGACACATACCCTTCTGTAGAAGTTACTACTGCTGCAAATTCAGGTAAAGGTACAGGTTTCCAGATTGTTGAAATGGAGTATTACTTATTAGGTGAGCGTGGAGATGCTTACAGGACTAATGGGTACCCATTCAATCTTACAGCTAAAGGGGCTTTTGCTGATTCATCAAAAAGCTACAACTTGATTGAAGTTTCTTACTACGATGAAGGTAGGGATGAGGCTAAGAAGTCTAAAAAAGGATTAACTATTGCAGTTCCTTTTACCACGTTGGCTGGAAATAGTAAGATAAATGCAGTTATTGCTGACTTGAATACTGTTTTAGGGTCTGGTACGGTTGAAACTTTAGCTACTTCATAGTACGCTAAAACAAAACTTTAATAAGGGACTGGAGATTTATTCCCAGTCCCTTTTTTTATTCATTAAACTTAAAATAAAACTATGGCTATTAGCGTAACAAAATTTATGGTAACTAATGATCTTAGCATTATAGATCTTGACGTAGAGATCAATGCTGGTCAAACTGTAACGGAATTATTATTATGGGACCAGGATTCATACAGAGACCCATCGTTGGCAGTTGACTTGACTTCTTTAATTTCCGGAACAGGAAATACTGAAAGTATTGAGATAACAAAAGATAATGCAGGGGAGTCTAAATTTAATGGTATGTACTTCTTGCAAATTACCACAAGTGACGATGAGGCTGTTGTTGTAGCTACATTTAATCTTACACAGTATTATACAGTGCAAGCCAAGCTTATTGCAAATATAGATTTATCATGCTTGAATTGTAATGCAAACTTTCAAAACGCATTGTTGTTTGATATGTATTTAGAAGCTACAAAACAGGCGTTACTAATTGGAAGATATCAGGACGCAATAAACAACCTGTCAAACTTAATCATAACTATCGGCACGTCTGACTGTGATTCATGTGATGAAATACCAGCATTGGTTTCAAGCGCAGGGAACGTGGTTTCAGTTGGAGTAATTGATTGCTTAATATCACAGAATTCATAATGGAAAATAAGAACGCAAGAATATATGTATCGTCAGTTGCCAATATTACAAAAAGGCTTGAGTATTACGGAGATGCTGATATAGACAATATTAGCTTATTGAAGTTAATATACAAATACTCATGCCACTCTTCTACATACTCTCAATTACAGAGGTTAGACAAAATGGCTTCTCAGTTACAAAGGGTTGATCCTTTTATTTGTTTGGAGAAGCAGGCAAAAACCACAACATCATATGCAGCACCTGCTGGATCAGTCCCAATAGATGTAGAGGGAAATGAAGCTCCTTCATTAACTAACTCGGCAATAAATGTTGATGGCGAAGGAGATGCGTATATTTTTTCTTATTTAGATTTATTCTCTGGATATTCTGACGACAATGGAGGTACTATTGGTAGCTTTGTTGTAAGCACATTGCCAGCTAATGGGATGTTGCTTTACGATGGAGGGGAAATAACTCCTGGCACTTTACTTTACGATGTAACAAAATTGGTATACAATAGAAGTGTTGACGAATCTTACGGGACTTCTTTTACTTACTATGCATACGATAATGATTCTCAATTAGCATTGTCCTCAAATACAGTTTCATGTTCTATTACGGTTGAAGAATTAACGGTATACAACAACCTTCCAACAATTGGTAATAGAAATATATATGCAGACAATAGAATAACAACAGTTTTAACATTAGAAGATTTTACAACTCTAGCTGTTGCTGCTTATAATGATATAGATGGAGACCCTCTTCAAGCAATTAAGATTCTCGGTATATCTGAAATAAACGGTGGAACTTACTATTACTTTGGTTCACCTGTTACAGTTGGTCAGGTAATAACCGCTGACGAAATAAGCAATGGTGCTTTATATCATGTTGCCTCAGATTCAAACTCAATTACAACAGATACATTAGATGTTGCAATTAGAGATCACGAGGATTCAGATTGGGTAGATTAATTTAAAAAAAAATATATGCTATTAACAATAACTAACAGTGGGTTGCAAAACGGAAGACCCACTTCAATAGGAAGTTTAAATTTAAACCTAGGTAATGCAGATATGCATGTATTCACATTAAGTGATTTTACCACAAATACAACTCCACAATATTCTGATCCAGAGGATGATGAGTTAAAATACATTAAAATAACAAAGGTCTTGACTGGTAATGGCACTTTAAAATTAAACGGAACTGAAGTTCTTCTTGGGCAGATTATTAATTCAGGTAGTATATCTTCAGGAAGTTTAATATATGACACTCCTGCAACTGAAATAAATAATGCCTATGTAGATTTATTTGAATTTGATTGTGCAGATGTGGGTTCTAACTCTTTAAGTGGATTGCCAGGCGGAATAGTTACAATAAATATAGCCGCCCGTGCAAATCAACCTGCAAGCTCCGTTGGAAACGGAACAGTAGTTACAGCTTATGCAACCACAATAACATTTAGGTCTGCAGAGTTTACTGTATTTACAAGCCCGCAATACAGTGACCCAGAAGGAGATCCAGCTGACAAGCTAAAGGTATTAACATTGCCTTCAGCAGGAACCCTTTTATTTAACGGAAACAACGTGTCACCTCAAGATGTAATAACTTTTGCAGAGATAGATGCAGGTTATTTTCAGTATGTTCCAAGTACAGACACAGAGCTGACTCAACAATTATCGTTTAATTTTGCTATTGCAGACGCAGGCTCTGGAATATTCGTAGAAAACTGAAAAATTATGGCTGTAATGAATATTTACATCGAAGAAGAAATAGTTACAAACCCTGTGCTTACTGGTACAGGGGTTATTGGGGGCTCTGTTATTAGCGAAAGTCCCTGCACTACTAGCTGGGAAGTTTCGGTAAAAACTCAAACATCCGTGTGGGTAGAATGGACTGTGTCTCAAGGCTCTGTCACAATAATAAAAACCAATAACAATCAATTGGCGGTTAATGGCGAGACAATTACAAGTGGAGAATCTATAGTACTTTATAGTGTAGTTGCAAATTCTTTTAGATCATGGGATGATATACAAAACACTAACACTTTAGAGATAGCTTTTATATTGAGAGATTCTCAAGGTGGATCCCAGGTTGATAAACGTACATTTACTAGGTTTTGTACTACAAGTACCTGTTAAGATAATAGTTGAATAATAAAATGTATCACAAAGAGATGATACAATTACTTGACTTATATGGCTTTTTATGTTATATTTGCCTGTAATTTTTATTAATTAAAATATTTTAAATGCAGGATTTAGAGATTATTAAAGACTTCCTTAGAAGTAAAAGTAGTTATTTAAACGAAGGTAATCCAAAGATTCAAAAGTTTCTAGCCAACAAGTATGATGGTGTAAAATTTAGCTTTGCAATCATTAAAAAGGCAAAAAAAGAGGTAAGGAAAGAATTTAGAAATTTATTAAAACAAAATTCTCCAGTAGAAACAAAGTCGCCAAAGATTCAAGTAACACCTGAGCTAATAGTAAAGTTTAATGAGCTTGCTGTTCAAATGGGAATGAAGGCAATAGATATCCCTATAGCTGAAGAGGATAAGCTAGAATCTATACTTCAGAGAAAGAAAGCACTGCGTGGGTTCCATGTGCCTGAGATTAATGATCAAGTTGGAATGCATATATTATTAGGGTGCAATCATGTGCCTTTTCATAATAAACAACTACACAGGGGTATAATTGAATTAATTAAAGATTACCCTGAATTAATTAAAGGATTTCACTTATTAGGTGATTTCTTAGACTTAAACCCATTATCAAGTCATGATAGAGGTAAGTTTACTGCAGTTCCAGGATTAACTCTAAATGATGAGTACCAAATTGGAAGTGACTTATTGCATGACTTTAATAGAGTCTTACCTAAAGATGTGTGGAAAACATACTTATATGGTAACCATGAAGACAGATATAACAGATGGATGTCTGTTATGGATAATGCCAAGACACCATTAGTGTCACCTGAAGAAGGGTTGAGATTATGGGAAAAAGGATATAATGTTAAAACTAGTTGGAGTCAGGATTTTGTGACTATTGGTAGAGATTTTGATGTATTTCATGGTATTTACTTTAGTATACATAATGCTAAAGCTCACTTAGATAAATTAAGAAGAAGTTGTGCATATGTGCATACACACCGATCTCAAGTATATAGAGAGGGTCAAATGGCAGCATATAACTTAGGCGCATGTGCGGACTTTTCTTCTAAAGCATTTAGATACGCATCAAGAGCCATGAAGTCTCAATGGGCAAATGGTTTTGGAATAAACATGGTTGATAAAAATGGAGTATCTCACGTAACACAAATACACGTAACACCTGATGGGCACTTCTATTTTGGTGGAAAATTTTATTAGATTATTATGACCAAAAGAGAACTTATTTATACAGTCTTTGAAAAGTTAAACATTCACTCTGATGACACAAGGTTGTCAGAGGAATTAGTTTCTTCTTTAATAGACACCAAGAGAGCAATGTTACTAAAGCAACAATATGCTAAAAACTCTTGGCACATGCCAATTGAGATTAAACAGGAGTTATGTATGGACTTGGAGTCTGTGAATATGGTTGATGGATATTCATGCGCAGGGAAAATCCTTAGAACTAAACAGGTACTTCCACGAAGTATCAAGATTAAGGGGAAAGAGGGCCCATTAGCTGTACGTAAAGTAGATGGTTTAGAAATAGCAGCGTCTATTGTAGCTATTGAAAGGATTCCTTTCTTGTTTGAGAATAAATACACTCAGCATTTAATATATTGCGCTGTGGACTTTAGTGGTAGTCTGTACTTAATCT
>Ga0209092_10004737_pt1 | contig 11219 bp, 8 predicted proteins | sample FraStrMetagenome_FD_187446 | JGI IMG/M metagenome (GOLD analysis project Ga0209092, IMG submission 187446) | Marine eukaryotic phytoplankton communities from Arctic Ocean - Fram Strait ARC3M Metagenome (SPAdes) (version 2) | ecosystem: Environmental > Aquatic > Marine > Oceanic | place: Fram... | reverse complement strand
CCCTATAGCGTCGTCGGGGGATAGTACGACGCCCCCGACTCTGTGAGTTAGATATCTGACCGCTCCCCTCAAATTACGACTAAGAACTTTTTGGTAGAAAGCGCGGAAGTGCTCTTCCTCTCTTTTGTTCTTGGTGATGAATGAAAGCTGAAAGTTGAGGGTTTTGAAAGTGGTTTGAACGAGAAGTTCATATTCTCCGGCCTCCCAGCGATTCAGTTGACGGGAGATATGCCTACGAATGTCGGAGTGTGAAGTGATGCCTCTTACTCTGTGTAAAATTACGAGTACGAAAACTATAAGTTTTTCAGAAACATTCTTCAAAAGACGGACATTTCGAAGCTCGGTTGTCAGAACTTGGGTGAGCCTTTTCCCTACACTGCTGTCTGGAACTTTGTAAAGGGAGGAAGGTAAAGGGATGAGTTTCTTCCAGGCTTCAACCCAAAAGATGTCATCAGCTCCAAGGTTATCGTCCTATCCGGGGCCTTGTACAATCGATCTTCCATAAGCAAACGTTAATAGATCGTCAGCATCTCTGCCAGTGTTACCGTTTGATAGGATATCGTCAATTGAATACTCCAATGATACTTTTGGAGGGGGTTTGGGATCGATGTTTGTGGAAGGTTATGGAGGGGGATCTGATGTATCTGTTTGCGGTGGGTTATTGCCACTGGGCGTAAGATTTCCCGTTGAGTGGTCCTTCTCCCTCACAGAAGGATGATTGTCGGCGGGAGGTGGTTGGGGTTTATTCTGGCATCTATCAATGCAAACACAGGAATGACAGTGCTTTCCCTACTTCTTGCAGGTGCAGCAGGTTGTCTGGCATGTAGACTTAATTGAGCAAGTGCAGCATCTATCTACAGGTTCCAGCAAACTCGTGGGTGACATTTGTTCTTTGCTTTGTTGATGAAGATCTTTCCATTCACCAGTTCTAATACGCTTATTACGATGAGTGACGTAGTCAACTAATTTAGCCTTTTTTGCTGCTTGTAGGGGTTAATTATTGCTGGAGCAATAATCGTCGTCCCTTCAGCTTGTAAATCGTCTGCGATTTTAGCTGGGATGCCACTCATATCATGGATTTCGGTTGCGAGAGTGCAGTAGAGTCTATTATGCTCTTGTCTTTTCTTGTGTACATCTCTGTACATCCCAAATTTACACGGAAACCACGATACCACACGTGGATAGGACATATGAAAAGAAAACAGGACAGGACCGATTTACTATACGCGCTCTCACGTAGAGTCTACTCTTTTCTCTTTTCTTTATTTTTCACTTTTCACACATACATATTTTGTACATAAAAAATATAGTTTTGGGAACATAATTGAGTTGTGCTTTAATACTTTTTGCAAAACATCCAAAACATGGAACACCCCTCCTCATCATCATCATCATCATCATCACCATCACCATCACCATCACCATTACGTCGTAATAACATACTATATTCATCACCTGAATTCTCCAGTGAGAGCTCCGCTTCATCCTCATCCTCATCTTCATCTTCCTTAAAGGCAATGGAGGCTCTTGAAATCGATAGAGCATCGTTACCCTCTCCTTCTCCCAACACCCCCTCATCTTCGTCATCATCGTTTAATCAAAGATGTCAAACAGCAGCAACGCATTCATATATATGCTGTCTGGAATCTATGCTTTTTCATCCGTGCTTAGCGGATGCGATTATGCCTGATACGTTGATGCAGTATGGGAAGCAAGTTGCTTTAGGTTTGTTGCCGGTGTGCGTGTTATTGGATTTGGTATGGTTACCGTTTTATATGTTGGGAAAATATGTAGTTTATGAAGCTGGGGTTTATGTTTTGTTGGTGTGTCTTGTGTTTTGGATTGGGAGGATTGTGATTCGTATGATTGCGTTTCCAGGGGCATCGAGGAGGGTTCAAAATGTAAGTAGGGTTTAAGATTTTGTTTTCGTTTTATGATTGAAATTTATTTCATTCATTTCTCATCATAAATATTTATGTATGTATGTGTATTTGCTTGTTTCTCGATGGATAAAGGAAATTCAAGGGGAATTTGCGAAGTATTCAACAAAGATTTTAGAGGCTATGTGCGATGAGTTAAGTGAGCTAAGTGTTGCAATTCAATCTCGGTCAACTTTACAATATGAACTTAAAATAAAATGGGAAAGAGCTGAGAAGTACCGTCGGCGGCTGATAGGTATGCTTCATTCAATTCTTTCTCGTCTTTCGGGTGATGAAGATTATGTACAACTTGTTACAAAGAATGATGGTGATGACGAAAACTGTCTTTCAAATTTGGATTCATACGGAAATAATATTTTTGTTGGTGACCTTGGTAAGGCCCCAGATAGCGTTCGGGAAGATTCGGATTCTTTCAAACTATTACTAGCGAGGATTCTATCAAACTTGAGCGAACTAGATGATCATGTTGAAAGCTGTCTCGAGGCGAACAAGAGAATATTTCACCAGAAAATGAAATCAAAACTAGAAATTAGGGTTGAAAACGCAACGAAAGATTTGAAGAAAACATCAATGGAATTAAAGGACCTTTTACCATCATTATTGAGCAACTCTGATACCCAGGAAGATCCCGCTGAAGGAAATGCGAGCACCTTGGAAATGATGTATGCTTCTTTATCGTCGATAACTCCTTTTCTTGACCCCCCTAGGTATGAATCAATTTTTTCTCTGGACCTAATTCGAGGTTGTGTTCTTTCGAGGTATAAAGCTGCGAAACAAATATGGATCGATCGCTCAGATGGCGGAAGAATTGATTGCATACACTTTAGAAATAATCAACAGAACGGGCAAAACAAAACTGCCGTCGTATATTGCAATCCTAACGCTGGTCTTTATGAAACAGGTACTGGCTTTAACTTTTTTGGAGGAAACATTTCAAAGTACAGCGACTCAGATGGTAAAAACAACTGGACTGACTATTACTTGGGTATGGGCTACGATGTATTCCTTTTTAATTACGCGGGCTACGGAAGAAGTTATGGAAAGAACGTACTACCTCAAAGGTGGACGAATTATAGGATAGGACGCTTTGCGTCAAGTTTAATTGATTTCCTTCCGTCTCCATATTCTCTTCAGCAAGACGCGGTCGATGTGATTAAGTACGTAAAAAATATGCAATTTGAAAGCATCATCTTACATGGTGAAAGTATCGGTGGCATGGCTGCAGCAAGCGCCGCCTCGGCGCTTTCTTTAAATGCGTCTAACAGTGCAAACCCGATATTGTTGCTGATATGTGACCGTACATTTTGCAACCTAGAGGCTGTAGCTCAACGACTCGTCGGAAAGTGGACAGCGAATGCTATTAGATTTTTGGCGCCGTTTTGGAACACGGACGTCGCCGGAAAGTTTCTTTCGTCGACGTGTCCTTCTAAAATTGTTGCGACCGATACTGCAGATGCCATCATAGCTGATGCATCTTCTCTTAAAAGTGGTATATCAGTGTCGATTGAGTTATGTGGACATAAGTCGAAAGACGTTTGTTGGATGCGGGACATACCTCGTGACTTTCGGATGGCTGAATGGGAAAACGTTGGAATTTGGGACTACATGCGGCACGCCTCTTCTCTTTCTCATGGCTTGGTATGGCCCACAGATAAAAGAATCTCTTTAGAAAAAGCGTATGTTTTCGCATATTCAGCACGTCGAATAGGAAAAGTTGCAACAGCTGCCAAGAGAGGACTTTTGTTGTCAACTTCTTCCGAATCCGTAAACTCAAGCGAAGGCTTTGAAGTGTCTCGATGCTTAGTGGCCGGGATAGAACCTGACGTAGAATCTCATTTGGTTGCATCTATTCTTTCAGAACGTGAACAAGTATCTATATTGACAGAGTTGTGGTACTATGTTGCATGTTGCGATGGCTTATGTGGCTGTACCTTTGGTCACGCAGTGAAGGGTGGCCTAGACGAAACAATTATTTGGCTGTGTAATTTACTTGTTTTTGGTGGACAACATGTCGCCTCAAAAGCAGCAAAGAGAAATGATGGTTTAAATATTTCTGTTCAAGATGATGATTTCGGTGCAAACTACGACTATAGAATTAGTGATGAACGTGTCCGTATGTTATCTATTGCGTCCGTCATTTCTAGACTTGATCACATTTATGACCAATACTGCCAAAATAATGAAAAAAATGGTGAGTACAAACTGTGCGTGAAGGTTTTCTAGATGAATGTTCATATATATATTTTCGTCACTTTAAGCGGTTTCTTCGTTGAGAAATGAAATTTTGTTTGTCAAAACAACTTTTCAATACGTTGTTGATCGCTTATCATATCACTCAAACTTAGTGACAAGCCTTGATGAATCCCTATTTAGATCCAAGGTAAACAACGATTCTTCGAAAGGATTTTTCTTTAATCTAACCTGTGGCCATAATGCAATGCTTTCGTCGGGCGAACAAGAACAGTTTTGTCGTCTAGTTAAGAAAGCGCTTTTTATAGAGGAGAGTAGAGCGTTAACATAATGAACTCTATGCAATACTTCTAACATGCGAGGAAAGATAGTTTCGGGTGCGTCGTGTTGTAGAGTGAGAAATCAGTATCTTTAGATTGTTTTGATGTGCGAGCTGGTCATATCAAATGAGGCTGTACTTCAAAACAGATCCAAATTGACTGCAAAAATGAAGATCAAAATCATGAAGGAAGCACACTGATGTATCGTCACTGTTCGAATCTCTTTCATATACTGCTTCGACTGACATAAAATATCGTGAAATCGGCACCACGTGGTCAGCACTATTCGCGACGATAAACGTCACACAGTTCTTCGCCAAACTCGTCCAAAGAAATCATTTCTCAGGGTAACGCCAGCGAAAACGATTTTAATAATGCTTTGGAGGTTAACAGTCCCACGAACATCAGCGATGCACACACCAACGTAGGTCCTTCCCTTTTGGATAGGTTTCTCTATATATTCTCCCTGCTAGAGTACCGCCTACATTTATGAATTTAACGCAAGGATGATTGTGTATTGTAGTGGATGGCCTTCCTTTTATTGCTTTTGCCGGTGCTTTTGTTGGTTGGGAGGGCTAAGCTGTCAGCGAATATAAGACCGTGCCTTGTATTTGTCAAAAAATGCGATGTAGAAAGAGTTTGCGACAACACAATAAATTTGATGATGGTGGTGGTGATAATTATTGTAATAAATACCATGCCATACCACAATCACAATCTCTTAGCGCCTTTAATTTATAACTTTGTTACATTGTTAAGCTGACGATGATGATGGTGATAATAATATACAAAAATAAATACTATGCCATACCTCAATCGCAATCTTTTAGCGTTTTAATGTTATGACGTTGGTTTATTGCGAAACAAATTAACTCAAATTTCAGATTTATGTTCCCATTTGTAAAAACATTTTCTGCACAATCAAATAGAATTATCTGAAAGACTAGATATCTACATAAATCTAGAGTATTGTCTTCGTTTTCAAAGAAAGCGAATGTTAAAAGTTAAAATTGTGTGACCTTCTCTAATTACTTTTGCGAGATAGAAACGTATGCTAAATCATCTCATTTTGACATAAGCGATTTTTTTCGTGCTACAACTTTATCTCGAATCGGTTCAACTTAAGGAACAATGTGCGTTCCTATTATGTGCCTTTTGTCTCCTCTTTACTTTGAAAGGCAAGAATACAAGTAGCATCATCGGTTTGAATGCTTGTGTGAGAGTACACTACATATGCCTAGCAGAACAATGGTGCGCCGAAAAATGGTGCGCCTAAGTTCTCGAAATGATAATTTGTCACATCTCTTTTCAATACATTTAAATGTTTCTGTTTTTACTTGAAGGAACTACATAAAAAATACCAACGCAAATCTATACCTTCCTTAAAGTACAAAACGGTATGTTTGACAATGGGAGGCAATGATATTACTCCGCTAATGAGAGCAATAGTACAAGGCGACACGGAGGCAGGTATACTTAGCTTGATGATTACCAAATACTGTTTTTCTATTTCAACTCAGGACGAAGACGGTAAGCTTCGATACATTTTCTTCGCTTTTATAATTGCTTGCACTTATATTTGAAGATGTTTGTGGAGATAGGAAATACTCCTTTACACGTATGTTTTGAATGTGGTGTTAGCGAAGAACTTATTCTCTTAATGATAAGGTCAAATCCTACGGCCATCCTTATCATTAATAATGATAGTCGGTTACCTCTGCACTATGCTTGCGAATACGGTGCTTCATTGGAATTAGTTTTAGCTCTATTTGCTTCACCTTATCTATTGGTATTCAGGGATAATGAAGGCGATACACCTTTGAGTCTGCTGTGGAAAGAAATCCGAGAAGGGCTCTTTGAAGCATCTGATGAGATTCCAGTTCGAGTCACACACAATCTTCATGTACTGAAGTATTTGTTCACTTGGGTATTGTTTGGTAGCAAAAGCAAACGTTGCATGAATCGTTTCGATATGGTTGGAGCTGGAATTTTTCTTGGTGACCTGTGCCCTCAAACCCTCTTCGATTACCTCATTTCGACAGTTGACAATCTCAATAGGTTCAACTCTTCTCGACGGAATGTTTTACACCATTTGTGCTTAGGGAACAGGCAACCATTTTTCGAAAGTCAGAGATATGCGAACAATGTGATGTCTATCAACAAACAAAGCAGTTGGAGCATGCGAATCAATAGCGTACTTAAGGAGGAAGAAAATTTGGCAATAGGTATTGACATATTTGGAAGAATCCCACTACACTATGCCTTATTATCTCGTCAGCGCCACGATGAAGCTGAGTGGGTAAATGGGATAATGTTGCTTTTGGGCGCAGCTCCCAAAACTGCCCACTGCAAGGACTTGTTAACTGGAATGTTACCGTTTATGCTGGCTGCAGTCAATAATTCAAAATCGATCGAAATGACCTTCATATTGTTACGATATTATGGAAATTCAAAATTACTATGATGATGAGATCGCAGAAGGAAAGAATCAAAAGGTCACCATCAACGTCCCGTTCGTGGTTCTACTCTATTCAAAAGAGACATCTCCGCCCCTTCGTTGATGCTTTTTGCATAGCAGTCAGGCTCAAAATAAAATTCCAAACAAAACCTAAGATTGAAACATACACGACCTGCCATTCCAATGGTACAATCTTAAATTGAAGATATTGAGTCGGCCCCCAGAAGCAAAGTCCTCTCCGATACGTTGCAAAGTAGTTTCTCTTCATATTGTCCAGTGCTTCAGTAAAGTTCTGGCCTCGAATGATACCAGTACAAATATAAAACACCGGGTAGTAAAAGAAGGGAATCACAGTTCCTTGCCAAATAAACAACCTCATCGCAGCTGAGTGTGGACAGATGTCGTAAAGTAACGGGAGTAAATAGTGCCACACCAATGATACAATTGCCCCAAAAGCTCCAAAACCTACCGTTCGTGTGTAGTCCCATCTCATAATGTTTTCAAGGTCATTCGATTGAGATTTTGTTACTAAACATTGATATTTAGACCCTAATCTACTATTTCCATACTTGTTACTAACATTACCTTGAGAAACACTCATAGTCACAGGAGATCTCCTCACTTCATCGGCACATTGAGCACACACATCACCTGCAACAGCTAGGACTAGTCCACTAAGGCTCTTAGTGAGAATGGGATGAACGTTTAGGGCTGTATTGTAAGCTCTCCAAACATTGTTGTAAGCATCGCAGTAGCTGTTTTGACTCAAAAATAAGGACAAGAAAGGAAGGATTCTTTTGAAAGAAACTCTTCTTCGCCAATGTGACGATCGCTGGGAGTTCATGTCTGTGGCCGTGACGTTGGATTAAGTACAGTAATCGTTATCAATATATTATCAACACTTGCTTGTATGAATACCGAAAAAAGTTATGTTCATCTCCCAATAATCACCACATGAGTATGTTTGGATTTGTGATGTTGTGATAAAAGTTTTGACAAATTTAAATGGGATGTGGATGTGATGTGAGATGTGAGGCGAGAATTTCGTTCGTCCGTACGTCATAGACACTGACAACCTGAATTCAGGATTGACTTTGATCTTTATCAATTGGTGGATAATAATCCCATGGAGGTTCATACTATTTAGGATAACCCTGTCTCAACGGATTTGTGATACGTACCTTTTACCGGAATAATGATACACCGTGGTAAGGTAAATGTAAGATAAATTAAGCAGTTCATAGATATTGTACCAATGTATTTCCTAGAAATTCCTAATTATATATCATTGTACTACTTCTCGATATAGAGAGTTCTATTTCGTACTCATCACTCGTTGAACTTCAATGGACGATGGTTTTCCCTTCCAACCTTTATTTGCCGAGATTGGAGAGAGAAAGTTGGCGCCATCAGTTTGTTAGTTTCCACCATGTCACACAATGGACGTTATATTTGTACTTCGAAGTATCAGGAAGAAAAACTCCGCGAACCAACATAAATTGTTTGATATGATTCATTTGTTTAGGAAGGGTTCGTAGAATGTTATCTTGTTTGGCACGATATCATTTGAATGAAATTTTTTTTTGAAGTTTAAGAAATTACCCCAGAAGCAAGCACCAAAATTCATCATCATACCCTTTCAAGTATTAGTGGAACAAATTTAAACGCGGTGCTTAAATCTGTCTTACAGTAACGAAGTGCTGCAAAGAAATGCAACGTATACAGAAAAAGGGTTTTCTCAAAATCGTGAAGACATGTTGCTGCCACAAAATGAGTAACATTGAGGCGTCTTTCCGAGAGCAACCCGTCTCAACCAGAAGCTATCGCAGAATTTGCCAATTAAAGGACTCGCTTTATCACAGCAAAATCATTTACCCACAGCCTTTTTTCTCTTGAATGGCAGTGATGATCAATGATGATGCTTGTTCAACTTTCAACATTTCGTAACATCAAGAGTGTGTCATCCATCTCGATCATTTCAGCCTGAAGCTAACTATACGCAGAGTACATAAGGATTTTGTCGATGACGGTACTTTCCCTTGGTAGAAATGACAGCAACTGCAAAATTGTATTTACATGTTTATGCTCAATATCCAAACAGACCGTTTTCTTTGTGTGACAATTCTTGCTGACCCGCGTAAATTACCAACCGATCAAGAACATTGTCGAAAATGTTCGCTTTTGGAGGCTCTACGTAATCATCTGTATGATTCAACTTTTTCTGTTTTTCAACAATGATGTGCACTATATCTTTGCGTTGTGCTTTAAAGTTGTCATCTTCAAACGTTCGATCTTTAAAGTATGGTGATGCACAAACAGCTCCACCAGCGTCCAATATACGGGCTACGGATATCCTATTCAAAGTCCATTGCCGTGAGCCAACGGAAGCAGGTAATTCCACGTGAGTTCTACAAACTTCTTTGTACTCGTTGACCAGCATTGTAATTCGCGCCAAATCAATAATTTCACCTCCATGGCCACTCATTGACCACAACTTGCATTGATTTCCTACTCGACTTGGTAATCCCGTAGTTTCTAGAAACGAACTAACTGATTCCTCAAACCTACGGGTTCTCGCTTCTTGTTCATCATTAATGATCAGTTCGGCTAACTCAATATTGTTGCTATCGTAACACGTGATAATTTCATTTGCAATCACACTGAGCCATCTTAGTTGAATTTCTCGGGAACCTGCTTGGAATACATGAATATCTCCCTGTAAAGTGCGTACTTCCAACGCGAATGGAGCATTTTGATTTAGGTTATTGCGTTCCGAAGGCTCCGTAACTTGAGCACGTAGTAGGCGTATATGGCGGTGTTTGGACCGCCATAAACTTTTCTTTTGAATGGATGTGGGGGAGGAGCTATCACTTATGGTAAAAGGCCACTGCTTCATCCTCGTAATGTACCAAAGTTGCCCATCGACAAGAACACACCATACCCGTCGCCATACATTCGCATCCACTCTACTTTGTTTGAGTAAAAACCCTTTCATCCTTATTTCCGAACGAAAAGTGCGATTTAGCAAAACGTTCCTTAGATTTCTTTCCTCAGATTCTCTTTCTATTTCAACGGAAGCATCAACAGTCTCTTCATCACTGCTTTCTTCACCTGATAATTCTCCACTTAAGCTGAGTGGCGGTTGATCGTTACTCCTGACGAACCATCTCATGTTTATATTCACTTGGTCTAAAGTATCATCATTGAACGTTTTATTTTTGTACTCGTCCCAAGCGTCTTCCCCAAGATAGGACAAATATTTTTTCATCAAATCTCGAGTTTTCAAAAGTGCATCACCTGCTTTCAAAGTTTTGACAAACCTAAGAACGGATTGTGGCGTGGACACAATTCCACCATTTTCTGTATCGACGGTAAACGCGTCCTGCTTTGAGCTCCAAGCATGTCTGTTTTCTGATGCCATCACACGCATTTCTGTACCAACAAAATCAGTAAATTTGACGTTATTCGGAATAACAAAATTCTCTCCATTATTTGCACCAAAAGGTTGAATAAATCCATCCCTCATTTTTTCAATATCCAATAGGCTATCACTCTCAATTGCACCTAAATCCGTCCCATCGGAATTATCTCGTTTCCAGAACCTCGCAGCTTTCCATTGCTCGAAGCATAAATATCCTGGAGGTAAATTGCTTACACTAGCAACCAATAATAGTTCGTTCTGAGGATAGGAACAGTTCTCTTCGTCTTCGTCTTCCTCTTCTTCCTCCTCCTCCTCATAACTCATAAAAATACCCATCAACGAACAATCATCCACTTCCGTAACAACCGACGAAGATGAACCCAACGAACGATCTGGCTGTACATGCTGTACCTGCAATCGCTCCTCCTGAAAATTCGGTAAAAATTTCTTCGAAACGCATTTACGCAATACATGTCGAGCCATCGTATATTCATGTATCCGTAAAAGCAACACATTAGGATTATGAGCGTCCTGATTAATTTTATTACTATCGGTATGAGAGTCTGTGGTATGATTATGATTCGTGGGACGACGTCCAATCTGATGCACCTCTACTCGAAAACGTTCCGGTCCGAGACGACGACGACTATTATTATTATTATTGTGATTATTATGAGGATGACGAGTTGGATGATGGGTACTGGATTCCTGTACATGTATGTCTCCTTCCAATGCTTCGAGTAAACTGGTATTCATGTTATGTTGATGGTTAATATGTTAATATGTTAATATGTTAATACCCGGTATGTTAACCATTTCCTGGCGAAGCTGCACACACAGATTTTAGATTTTTGGCGAATCGCGCACACAACCCTTTTTTACACGTAGTC
>Ga0209092_10004736_pt1 | contig 11221 bp, 7 predicted proteins | sample FraStrMetagenome_FD_187446 | JGI IMG/M metagenome (GOLD analysis project Ga0209092, IMG submission 187446) | Marine eukaryotic phytoplankton communities from Arctic Ocean - Fram Strait ARC3M Metagenome (SPAdes) (version 2) | ecosystem: Environmental > Aquatic > Marine > Oceanic | place: Fram... | reverse complement strand
GAGTCTTAGACTCATCCATTTGTTGTATAATCTTCCAAGAAGTGATTTCTCAATCGTTTCGTTGTCATATGTATTGATCAGCTTGACATATGCTAAATTTCCCCTGTTATCTACGTCTCTTGTAAAGAGACCATGTCTTGCTTCGTGATCTGGATTCATCACTTGTTCAACAAGAACACTGTAGAGAAACTTCGAATCGTAGAGAAACTGATCATATTCGTTATCCCCTTTTACTGGAGCTTTGAAGTTATTTTCTATGAGATACTCCAAGTTCATAGATCGTAGAATATTATGGAAAGTTCATAGATCGTAGGATATTATGGAAACGGCGTTTCCAGCACTTCATATCAGTGTACATAATGGGCTTCGGTGGAAACTTAAGACTTTCGAAAGGTTTTAAGCTTCTCTTCGCATAACTCAAAATTACATCCTCCTTGTCGATCTTGGTAATAGATGCCACTTGACAGCTCTCTGGAACGGATTTATCATCTTGTTGGAGGCTTACTGCATCATTGCGGTCTTTATTCGACTTAAATTCCATGTATTCATCGATTAAATCTAACGTCATATCCGTATCGAAAGTCTCCCATGGAACTTTCTTTTCATAGTTCTTTAATAATATAATATTTGCCTGCATTCATTAGTTTTCGAAACTGTAGAAAGTCCATCTTGAAGCCTTCATCTTTGATCTTCTCTACCAATGCTCGATGATCGTCATACCGATCATCATCAAGAGACAAGGCAGTACGGAAACTAAGGATACGTTTCTTGTTTAAAATTTCCTTAAAGAAATCTTCAGGAATGTTTGCCTGTACTAACACATCAATAAATAGTTGACGAGTTGCACTCTGTACCTTGCCTTGTGTCGTCGATTCGGCCATCATGAGCAGAAATGAGTCTTGCCTTTTTATCTGGCCCCTCGTTGGATGACTTTAATTCTTCCTTGTTCGCCCGTCGACGAACTCTGCTCCGTATTACTACTATTAAATTCAGTAGACGTACTTAAGACTACTGAGACTGTTAATCTAGTACAATCTAGTTGTACATACTGATAATCTTCTTGATCTCTTAGAGACTACTCGCAAATTGTTTAAAGTAAAAATTATACTGTTAAGGAAAAACCCAGTGATAACGCTAGAGTGAAAGAGAACGAAATAGAAAGATACCATTCAACACAGATACAAATACCATCTGGCGAAGTTACGTCAATGACCGAAAAGAACATGTGCTTCCTATCTCATCAGAACCCAAAAGGAAAACCTTAACTAAAACATGTGAATATATCCCAAGTACTGCTAACCCATTAGAACTAAAGATCTAGATATAGCATATAGCTCATATGCTGATAGAGGTCTACGTAAAATTTTACGAGAAATTTAGGTCAACTAGTACATGATTTTTTGGTTCATAAACTAATTTTTCGGTCAGATCGCCATATAATAATTTCGCCTTTCATCTATTTTCGGTAAGTGTCAAATAATCTATTGCTGGTCTCGATTATAAGATATAGTGTCTTGAAGTGACCATACATCGGAAGCTTTGAGAGAAAATCTTGATTACTTCATTAGAATTTTACTTGTATACTCCTCCAGTTTCGACAACAAATGATGCACATACCATTTTACCTGGCATAAAGCAATTGACTTTTCTTTTGGTGTAGCCTTGTCATCGTGATTGTCACTAATCGTCTCATCGTGCATTCTTCAGAACTATTTTCAAAAATGACTCCATATATACAGCTTCGATACTGATAGCTACCAGGACCAAGTTCATTGCTATTGATTTTTGTGTCGGAGAAAAGGTTGTCGTCAGAATTGGCGTAATCACAAGCAGAATTTCTGCTTCATCGTACAAAACTAGGCTATTCCAGTAGATGGGGATAAAATGAGTAAGAAAAGATCAGGACACCATTAAAGTTGATATTCTTATAGATTAGGTATTGCTCGATTATCGTGCGTGATTTGAAAGAATTTCATTGAGCACATCGGATCCTAATATATTGAGTGTGTTGTATTAACATGTCAACTGCCTATTTTTTGGGAAGAAGTGTACGTGTGCGGTAGAAAACGGTCCAATGAAAAATCAATGAAAAATAAAAATTTAGCAATGAACGAAAAACGATGTCTGTTTATTTATTATGGCTATGTAGTCTTTTGTCTATAGAGGGTCATTATGATTACTGTTTTAGGTAAATGTACATATATGTACACGTACATGTGTGCGCTTATTTTTTTTACTAATTTTTCAAAGAATCGCGACTAATTTCAGCCAATGAAAATCAATTGACGAAACGCACAAAAATAAAAGTCATTTCAATCTTGTGCTTTGTATACACATATACTTGTGATCTCATCCACTTATGATGTCATCTATGACTTTCCCGGGATCCCGGGGGATCTAGAAGAATTATTCTATTCTATTCACTCAAATCTCTCGAACTCTTTGGAATGTTTCCCAGTAAGACTCCGAAGTAACTTAACTTTCATCCAAAACTATGAGTCTTGTTTTAACTCACAACTAGTCTTAATTCCATTAGGAACTAGAACTTTAACTTTAAACCATGGCTACTACGCCCAATAGGTCAGATATTCGAAACGCGAACGAAAATGTTTCACCACCGGAGTTTCTTTCCTCGTCAGAATTATCTTACTTTATCTACTCTGTCGAAGCCGCGAGCATCGTTGAGCCACCTACCTTCGCGGAAGGAGGTGATGCTTATATTCCTGAAATGTTCCAACATCAATACGATAAATTGCGGCACAATAGTTGTTGTAAGGAGGTGGATGAGGAAGAAGAAGAGGAAGAAGGCATCAATGACTCGGAAATAGAAATGTTTGAAGATGATTTATGTGTAGGAGTAAGACGTCGAGCGTTGTATTAGCCACCAATGCCTGGTCGCAGAAATGATAGAAAAAGATCTTTTCATGGTGAAAATATTATTACTGCAACAAACATTTACGAAGAGAATACTTTACGTGAATCCACTACTAGAGCAAATAATAACATTGAAATTTTGAATCGTTACAGTGATGTAGGGGAGCGACGCACATCAAATATCTTGTCGACGCATGATGGTGAAATTTTTGATGATGATGGATATGCGTTTTATTCATTACGTAGCGCCTTCACGATGAGATCGGTTTTAGAACAAGGTGCGACAGTTATTAATACGGTAGATGATGGACCTCCCAAGATTTCGATTCATGAACGAGCCAAACAATGGCTAAAAAGTTTTCTATTAGATTATTTACCGACCAACAAATGGAAGGTGCTGATTTTTGGTGTAGTGTCGACCGTCGTTATAGTATATTTCACTGTCAGAAATCTCTCCAAAGAACAAGTAGAAGGACCGCTCGTAAATGGGAAGGAAGCAGCGTACTATACCGGTGCTGTTTTATTAGCTTCACAAAGCTTCAACCGAACAGACATACCGGAGTTATTAAGCGGAGATGAAGTAATATTGTTCGAACATAGTGTTGAAGATTGGCTTAGTTACGGGAATGTTTACTCTGAACATAATACTAAAGAAAGCAACAGTATTATGACAGAGTGTAACATAATTTCGCAATCAACTCGTAGCATCAATAATAACTTGCATAGCGAACTGGATATATTTTCGAGCAACACAACTTTTGGAGTTGTATTTATTTTAAGTATTGAGTATACGATATCTTACCTTATTCGATCAGAACGGGATTTTGGGAACTTCACAGAGAAAGTAAATAAAGTGATGGATAACATTGACAGAAGACGTGAGTTTGCAATGATATTGAATGACAGAAATATACAGGTAGATGATGGAGGAGTAGGAGAAGGTTCGAGTGTTCTGTTTGAAAACCCATCGCAGATCTCCTCGCGTATACCGACTTCCAACCCAGCATCAGGTGAGGAAAATCTTATATATATATATATACCTTTCATATCAACTCAATCTTTTGCTTCCGGCGTCACACAAAAGAACCAAACCAAAAAGATATAAATGCACTTTTTCCTAGCCAGATTCCATCGATATCAAGTGGCATGCCATCAAACATTCCTACAATAAATGTTAGCTTCGCTCCTACTGATGTGAGGACTGGTAAACCAAATCTCGTTAAAACTGATGTACCAAGTCAAACACCTTCTATATACAGCAATTTTCTATCCAGTGCACCCACAAGCGTATTGACTAACGTTCAAAGTAACGTACCATCTATATATTCATCAAATATCCCCAGTGTAATAGCAAGTGACAGACCCACAAAATACATCAGTTATTCACCATCTGAATCACCTACTGCAACGAGTTATCACCCTATCGGTAGTGTGGCTCCGTCGATATCGAATATTCCAAGTGTAGGTGTAAGCTTTGCTCCAACTGTTTTGGAGGCTAGTACGCCGTCTATTGCGCAAAGTGATATACCGAGTGAAGCACCTTCTATGTACAGCAACATTCCATCCAGTGCACTCACAAGTGTATTGAGTGATGCTCCAAGTAATTTACCGTCTAAGTATCTATCAAATGATCCTAGCATAGTAACAAGTGATAGGCCTACAAGGGCAATTAGTTATTCACCATCTGACTCGCCAAGTGCAGCGAATTACTATCCTACTGTGGTTCCGTCGATGTTGAGTGTGTTCCCATCAAGTATTTCAAGTGAAGAAGTAAGCTTTGCTCCGACTGTTTTGGAGACCAGTACGCCGTCTGTTGCGCATAGTGATATACCGAGTCGAAAACCTTCTATATACAGCAATCTTCCATCTATTGCAACCACAAGTGTATTGAGTGATGTTCCAAGTAATTTCCCCTCTATGTTTGCATCAACTGGACCTAGCGTATCGGCTAGCGGACGTCCCACAACAACGAACGATTATTCACCATCTAACTCGCCAAGTGCAGTGAGTTATGATCCTACTGTGATTCCGTCGACAACGAGTGTGATCACATCGAGTATTCCGAGTAAAAATGTGAGTTTTGCTCCAACTGTTTTGGAGACTAGTACACCGTCTGTTGCGCAAAGTGACATACCGAGTCGAAGACCTTCGATGGTCAGCAATCTTCCATCAATTGCACCCACAAGTGTATTGAGTGATACTCCAAGTAATTTACCATCTCTTTATTCATCAAATGCTCCTAGCATAATACGAAGTGACAGGCCTATAAAAGATATCAGTTATTCGCCATCTGACTCACCTACTGCGGCGAATTACTATCCTACTGTGATTTCATCGAGTGTCCCAAGTAAAGGTATGAGCTTTGCTCCAACTATTTTGGAGACTAGTACGCCGTCTGTTGCGCAAAGCGATATACCGAGTCGAAGACCTTCTATATACAGCAATCTTCCATCTATTGCACCAACAAGTGTATTGAGTGATGTTCCAAGTAATTCACCGTCTTTATATCCATCAAATGCTCCTAGCGTATCAGCTAGCGAAGGTCCCACAAAAGATATCAGTTATTCGCCATCTGACTTGCCAAGTGCAGCGATTTATTATCCTACTGGAATTCCATCGATATTGAGTGTGGTCCCATCATATGTTCCAAGTGTAGATGTAAGCTTTGCTCCAACTGTTTTGGAGGCTAGTACGCCATCTGTTGCGCAAAGTGATATACCGAGTCGAAGACCTTCTATGGTCAGCAATCTTCCATCTATTGAACCCTCAAGTGTATTGAGTGATGTTCCAAGTAATTCACCGTCTTTATATCCTTCAAATGCTCCTAGCGTATCAGCTAGCGAAGGTCCCACAAAAGATATCAGTTATTCGCCATCTGACTCGCCAAGTGCAGCGATTTATTATCCTACTGTAATTCCATCGATGTTGAGTGCGATCCCATCATATGTTCCAAGTGTAGATGTAAGCTTTGCTCCAACTGTTTTGGAGACTAGTACGCCATCTGTTGCGCAAAGTGATATACCGAGTCAAAGACCTTCTATGGTCAGCAATCTTCCATCTATTGAACCCTCAAGTGTATTGAGTGATGTTCCAAGTAATTCACCGTCTTTATATCCATCAAATGCTCCTAGCGTATCAGCTAGCGAAGGTCCCACAAAAGATATCAGTTATTCGCCATCTGACTTGCCAAGTGCAGCGATTTATTATCCTACTGGAATTCCATCGATATTGAGTGTGATCCCATCATATGTTCCTAGTAAAGATGTGAGCTTTGCTCCCACTGTTTTGGAGACTAGTACGCCGTCTGTTGCGCAAAGTGATATACCGAGTGAAGCACCTTCTATATACAGCAATCTTCCATCAATTGCACCCACAAGTGTATTGAGTGATGTTCCAATTAATTCACCGTCTTTATATCCATCAAATGCTCCTAGCGTATCAGCTAGCGAAGGCCCCACAAAAGATATCAGTTATTCGCCATCTACCTCACCTTCTACATTTGTAGTGAGTTATTATCCTAGCGAGGTCCCCTCAATACAAATTCTGATCCCATCGAGTATTCCAAGTGCAGGTTTAAGCTTTGCTTCATCTGTTTTTGAGACCAATAATCCATCTGTTATATTGAGTGAAGCACCTTCTATGTACAGCAATCTTCCATCCAATACACCCACGAGTCTATTGAGTGATATTCCAAGTATCTTACCCTCTATTATTTTATCAAGTGGTCCTAGCGGTGGAACAAGCGAAAGTCCCACAAAGATAAATAGTGATGCACCATCTGACTCACCCACAGAAACACTTTACCATCCTAGCGATACTCCATCAATGTTGAGCGAAATGCCATCGAACGTTTCAACTGAAGGTGTGACTTTTGCCCCGACATTTTTGGGAACTAATATGCCGTCCGCTATAACAAATGTGGTACCGAGCCAAACGCCTTCCACGATGGACAAGTTTCCGTCCAGTTTACCAACCAAAACTTTTAAAGATGTTCCAAGTGGTTTGCCCTCTACAATTACATCAAATGATCCCAGTGCTAGAGGAAGCAATAGTCCCACAATGGTAAACAGCAGTTCACCATCTAGCTCACATTATCCTAGTGAAATGCTATCGAGTATTCCAAGTGAAGTTGTGAGTTCTGTCCCGACTAATGAGAGGACGGAGCATCCGTCTGTAATTGATTCTGAATCACCATCTAATTTAAGCAACAATCCCTCTCGTCTTCCCACGATATTGTTTAGGGATATTCCAAGTGTTACGCCAACAAAGTTTATATCAAGTAGTCCTAGTGGCGCTCAATCTACGCCCCCAACAATAGAAAAATACGTTCGTAGCCAGCTTCCATCGATTATTAGTGAGATACCATCAAGTGATCCAAGTAAAGGTGCGACCTTTGATCCAACCTATATTATGACTAAAACACCGAGTTTTATTCAAAGTAACTTGCCTTCTAAGTTCAAATCAAATGGTCCTAGTGCAACAGGAAGTGACAGTCCCACGAACTTATTAAGTTACGTGCCATCGACTACAAACCGAGGCGATCCGAGCCAGATTCCATCGAAGATAAGCAACCTACCATCCATTGATCCCAGTGCTTTAGTTTCTTTTGATCCGACAGTCATGATTACCAATACACCGTCTGTTATTAACAGTAGTGATCCATCAATTGTGCCTTCTTTGTTTAAGACAGGAAGTCCCTCCTTATGGGACAGCAATATACCAAGTGAGGCAGGTATGGTTATTCAGTCTCAAGTAATTAATCAACTTAATGTTGATACGAAAGCTAATTTATATATTTTATCAAAATAGAATCGCAACGTCCTTCAGATGTGGCAAGTATATTTCCAACCATTTTTAGGTCCATTTTCCCATCCACTCGTCCCTCTATAAAAAGTAATAGACCTTCGTTAAGAGGAAGTGATACTCCTTCAGCGTATGGTAAGCTATTACATATTAATTTATTTGTATTACAATCTTTATGTTTCACGATAAGGTTTTCGCAGGCACAACAAATCCATCTATTGCACCTTCAAATGTTCCTAGTAATGGTCAGACAACTCGTCAATCAAAAAAGCCATCACAGAGCCCTTCAAAGCAGGAATCAGAACATCCTACCGCAATCGCAACGCTATTCGTATTGTACGAATTTTATTCTTCTACTGGTGGTATCAATTGGATAGACACGTGGGACTTCAGTTCCGGAGAATCATGGTGCAGTTTTCATGGAATCACATGCGATGACTTTGATCAAATTATCGAAATATCATTGAAGGAAAATAATCTAGAAGGTACAATACCTTCTGAGCTGGGTATGTTGGCATCACTGACATCGCTTCGACTTCAATATAATTATATCACTGGCACAATACCATCTGAACTAGGAGCACTGTCCTCATTAAGATATGTTTTGCTTCAACAAAATCCGATCACGGGCTCGATACCATCTGAACTGGGAATGCTATCTTCAATGGCAGATCTCCGTCTTCACAATAATCGCATTACGGGCACTATACCATCCGAACTGGGAAAACTCTCATCACTGAGAAACCTTTACTTAAATTCTCATTTTATCAGTGGCACAATGCCATCAGAACTGTTCACGTTGTCATCATTGAATAACTTTGATCTGCATGGTAATGAAATCTCAGGCACAATACCATCCGAGCTAGGAACGTTGTCGTCGTTGACATTTCTTCAACTCAGTCACAATTTAATCTTTGGCAAAATTCCTTCTGAGATTGGATTGTTGTCGTCATTGAGTAGAAATCTTGCACTTGATTCAAATGATGTCACGGGGTCATTGCCATCGGAGCTAGGGCTGTTGCAATCATTGAGATCATTTTACGTTGATAGCAATGATATAACGGGTACAATACCATCCGAATTGGGAGAATTGATATCATTGACAACTCTACACTTGAATGCAAATTTTATTTCGGGAAGTTTACCTTCGGAGCTTTGTGCATTGACTGATACTTACATTTTCTACGACGAACATGAAATATCTTGTTCATGCACGGAAAGCACTTATATTGTTGGGACTACCTGCAACTTGATGCCATTTTCTGAGTTTCCATCGGTTTCACCATCAAGTACACCTTTTATGGTTCCTACGTCAAATCCAACCACCATTTCTACTGAAGAACCTTCTTCTAGCCCTACTGTTCTCACGATGAACCCTTCAACATCAACGATATTCGTATTGTACGAATTTTATTCTTCTACTGGTGGTATCAATTGGATAGACACGTGGGACTTCAGTTCCGGAGAATCATGGTGCAGTTTTCATGGAATCACATGCGATGACTTTGATCAAATTATCGAAATATCATTGAAGGAAAATAATCTAGAAGGTACAATACCTTCTGAGCTGGGTATGTTGGCATCACTGACATCGCTTCGACTTCAATATAATTATATCACTGGCACAATACCATCTGAACTAGGAGCACTGTCCTCATTAAGATATGTTTTGCTTCAACAAAATCCGATCACGGGCTCGATACCATCTGAACTGGGAATGCTATCTTCAATGGCAGATCTCCGTCTTCACAATAATCGCATTACGGGCACTATACCATCCGAACTGGGAAAACTCTCATCACTGAGAAACCTTTACTTAAATTCTCATTTTATCAGTGGCACAATGCCATCAGAACTGTTCACGTTGTCATCATTGAATAACTTTGATCTGCATGGTAATGAAATCTCAGGCACAATACCATCCGAGCTAGGAACGTTGTCGTCGTTGACATTTCTTCAACTCAGTCACAATTTAATCTTTGGCAAAATTCCTTCTGAGATTGGATTGTTGTCGTCATTGAGTAGAAATCTTGCACTTGATTCAAATGATGTCACGGGGTCATTGCCATCGGAGCTAGGGCTGTTGCAATCATTGAGATCATTTTACGTTGATAGCAATGATATAACGGGTACAATACCATCCGAATTGGGAGAATTGATATCATTGACAACTCTACACTTGAATGCAAATTTTATTTCGGGAAGTTTACCTTCGGAGCTTTGTGCATTGACTGATACTTACATTTTCTACGACGAACATGAAATATCTTGTTCATGCACGGAAAGCAGTTATATTGTTGGGACTACCTGTAGTTAGATATGAACCGCTACTTCATTTATGATATGATTCTCGTGAAAGCTTTCAATTTTGTATAGATTACTTTTAAATCGTATCTTCTTGGTTTGCGTATATTTTTAAATTGCAAAAAATTACGATATTTATGTTTTAAGGTTACCAACAATTTAAAGCTCTTAATTTGAATGAGTAATGATTTGACGGGTTGGGAATTGCCGGGGTGCTTAGAGATATTAATATGACTAGTTGGGTGCTTGCCGAGACGTATGAATCATTTCTTTACAATAACAAACTTGAAAACCATTTATCTTACATTTCAATGATCCCAAGACTTTGAGCTAGACATTGTTTGTCGGTAGAGAGTGCACAGGTTATACTGTACGAGGCCTTCGTGAATCTCAGATATTACTTGTGCTCTGCTTGAACTTTACAATCTGCATTTCCAAGACCGAATATATTGCAAGAATTAAATTGAGGAGATTCGATAGATCTACTAGGTTGAAGAGATCCGATAGATCTACAAGACCGAGTGTCATGCAAGAACCAAATCATTTTAATCTACTCTAAAACACTCACTTTTCTCTATTACGACTTCATTTTAATACATACTACGTCGACATACGGCACGATTAATTAATCTCCGACTTTATACTACTTCGAGATACATCCTATCTCCACTACATCTAATACCATTACATCGAGATTCATCCTATCTCCACCACATCCAATAGCTATACCAAAATCATGTCTGCAGAGAATTGTCCTTTGAAACTTATTAGAGAAACCCACAACTTTGAGAGAGAGAGAAGTACCACTACCTGGAACTGGACATGCCTCTCGACCCCAACAACCCTAACGGTCTGAAGGTATCGAACAAATACAAGAAACTGATTCATACGGATGCTGCATCAGTCTTGGAATTTATTGTCGAATATGATGGAATCGTCGAAGCGAAGGTACATTTAGTCATCGATAGAACGGAGCGCTTGACGTGGATCCCCGTGGCTCCACTGTCCAGCAATCCTAGAACCATCTTTTTTGAAGAAGCTAACTCGACATGAAGTTCGGACAAAGTAGGGTCAGATTGCTTCTTGGTCTCCTTCTTTTGAACTGTATTCATTTCTTCGTAAATGTTATTCATCTCACTTACTTCATCTTCCGTATCATTTTCATTAGTTTCGTTGATGTTGTTACTGTCTTCGTTTCGGTGAGTACTATTCCTTGTGTTGTATCCATAGTTCCTCCTTC
>Ga0209092_10004735_pt1 | contig 11223 bp, 13 predicted proteins | sample FraStrMetagenome_FD_187446 | JGI IMG/M metagenome (GOLD analysis project Ga0209092, IMG submission 187446) | Marine eukaryotic phytoplankton communities from Arctic Ocean - Fram Strait ARC3M Metagenome (SPAdes) (version 2) | ecosystem: Environmental > Aquatic > Marine > Oceanic | place: Fram... | reverse complement strand
TGATAACTTTTTTATATGAAAAAGTTTAACAATAATGTCTAAAAAAACTGTTCTTGAATTAGATAAATTTAAAAATATACCATATTCAGGATATGCTTGTTTTGATATGGACCATACACTTATAAAACCTAATAATGGTCGAGTATTTCCAAAAAATAAAGATGATTGGGTTATTATGGATAATGTATATAATGTTTTAAAATCTTTTCATGAAAATAATTGGCTAATCATAATTTTTACAAACCAATCAGGTATAGGTAAGAGTATATCTGAAGAAGACTTTTTAGAAAAATTAGGTAATATATCAAAAAATTTAAATATTAATATAAAATTCCTAGCATCTACAAATAAAGATTATAATAGAAAACCTCTACCAGGAATGTGGAATATTGTTAAATTGCAATTTGAAAATGTATTAGATGTTCCCAGGTTTTATTGTGGAGATGCATATGATCCTTCTAGTTATAAACTTAAAGCGAGCGATTTTAGATTCGCATTTAATAATAAAATACCATTCATATATCCTGAAAGTATATTCATTGATAACTTTAATATAAACTCCATATCAACTTATATCAAGAACTCTTTTCAAGAAACCAAAAAATATTCATTTGATAAATTTACTATGAACTTTGTAACTGAAGAGAAGTTCAATAAAGATAAATCAGAACTAGAAGACTTTAAAATGAATTTTGACTATATATTCATTATTTCGCCGCCATCTACTGGTAAAACTACTCTATGTAATAAATATTTAAACGATTATATCAGACTTAGTAAAGATGATTATAAATATAAATCACACTATATAAAATCCATCGTCAATAATGTAGGTAATAAACTTGTATTTGATAATACTAATTATAATGACAAAAGTAGAAATGAAATTATAGAAATATTAATATCGTATGGTGTAGATATAGATAAAATTGGTTATATAATTCGTGAAGTTGATAAGAATACAGCTATGTATCTTAATAATTATAGATGTTTAATTACTGATGGAAAATCTGATATTCTTCCTGATGTTGCTATTCATAGTTATTTTAAGAATATATCATATCCTGAAAAAAACTTTATAAAAATATCTAGCATGATCACTTCTTTAATTGAGAATGATTATTTATTGTAACAAATTCCAGAGCTTTTTTATTGAAAGATTCTAAATCATCATTTAATAAATTAGCCGCTTCAATATTTAATGGATCGTCTGGATTAGGATATGTAAGAAGTTGTGGAATAAAGGTATCAACTATATGTTCAACAGTATATATTGGGGTCCAGGCTGTATTTAAGACATTGAGACATATAGAACCTGAACCAAAATCAACATTCGGATGATATATTTTATCTAGAAAACCTACAGATGGTGATTTGAATGGGTAGTTATCAGGAAATTGGATATTTATTTTCCATTGCCCATTCTCATAAACAGTATCTTTAGGTCCATTGACAATGCATGTTATCGTTTTTGTATCAATGATTTCACTTTGGTATTCATCTTTTTGTGATAATAACTTCATATCTCTCAATACTCTTTTGTTTGCCCTGCCACTGTTCATATTACTTATTAATAGATAATTATTTTTAAGCCATTTATTTTAATATTTTATTAATTTTTCTATTATTTCGATGGATTTTATCGCTAGCATTATCTATTATTTCATCTGTGTAATCTAATATCGCGTTATGTTTATTTAGTTCTCTACCTGTTTCAACCGATACTCGTTTAATTTTAGAAAGCTTATTTGATATCCTGTCTAATGACGTATTTTCTTCAACTTCAACTATATTTTCATCTTTAGATTGTAAATCATATGAAAAAATTTTAGTTTTTAAAGCTAACTGTCTAAACATATTGGAAGTGGTTTTTTTAATAGGATATTCATTAATATTTTTGTATATTTTGCCAAAAGTAGAGGATATATAATCAATATACCATCTTGATACATTCTGTTGATGAGATACCTCTTCGCTATTATATGAAATATTCTCGAGTTTTTCTGTCTGATTACTCACCTCCTCCGCATTATTAATAGTATGTCCTAAAAGTTCCTCAACTTCTTTTTCAATTTCATTCATTAAGGATTCTTTACATTTTTTGTATTTATCATCCTCCATTAATATTATTTATTATATTTTAATTTTTATTAATATTTAAATATAATTGTAAATTATAAAAAATGTGTGGAATATTCGCCGTATTAGGAAAATTACACTGTTATAATGATATTATTAACGGTTTAAAAATACTTCAAAATAGGGGATATGATTCAGCAGGTATAGCTTCTTTGATAAATGATGAATTTGTATATAATAAATTTGCTTCAGACCATAAAGACTCTATCGAAAAATTAGAAGATAAAGAGGTAGTCGATAGACATATTAATTCAAATTTTTCTATTGCTCATACAAGATGGGCGACGCATGGTATTAAATCGGATGTGAATTCTCACCCACATTTTGATAAAACAAATAATTTTAGTATTGTTCATAATGGTATTATTGAAAATTATAAAGAGCTTCGTGAATATTTAGCCGCAAATGATTATAATTTTAGGAGTGAAACAGATAGTGAAGTTCTAATAAATCTAATATCATATAATTATTATTATAGTGATTTTGATAAAAACTTATCAATTTCAGATAAAGTCATTAAAAGTATACAAAAATCTCTAGTATCCTGTATTGGAACCTTAGGAGTATGTATAATGTTTAAAGATACTCCATATACTTTATATGTAATACGGAGGGGAAGTCCAATAGTATTTTCATTATGCGAAAATTATGTAGTTATAGCTTCAGAGCAATCAGCTTTACAATCATTTGCTAATAAATATATACTTCCAGAAGAAGATTCTATAATAACATTTACTAGTAATAATGGTAATATTGAAACTAATAAGTCCTATAGTGACAATGAATTCCATAATATAGAGCTTAATAATTTTATAAATTCACCCAGTCCTTATAATCATTGGACTATTAAAGAAATAAATGATATACCTAAATATGCCCAATTAGCAATTAATAATGGTGGAAGAATTAAGGACGAATATTCTGTAAAATTAGGAGGTCTCGAATTATATAGCGATCTAATCAAAAATAAAACAAATATTATCATGCTCGCATGTGGAACAAGTTTATATGCCTCGAAATTCATCAAGAAATATTATTATAGACTCAATATAAGTGACAACATTCAATGTATAAACGCTTGCGAATTTGATATTAATGACTATAGTAGTGCTTTTTTAAAAAATACCCTATTTGTTATTATTTCTCAGAGTGGAGAAACATATGATTTAATAAAGGTTTTAGATAAACTAAATGATAAAGATCTTATGACATTAGGAATTATTAATAAAGTTGGTTCATATATAGCTACAAATACTATTTGCGGGGTATATGTAAATTCTGGCATAGAAATGGGTGTAGCAGCTACTAAATCTTATATAAATCAAGTTCTAGTTTTATTATTATTGGGTATATTTATTAGTCAAAAGAAAGACACATCTACTTTATTTAGAAAACATTTGATAGAAAATATTACTGATTTCGCAAACAATATTTCGATACCATTATATGAATCGGATATAGACACCATAAGTTCAAGAATATACGAATCATCTGATATGTTTATTTTAGGAACTTCTTATACAGAACACATATCCTCAGAGGGTTCCCTTAAAATTAAAGAACTAACGTATATTCATAGTGAATCATACTCAATTGGAGAACTTAAACATGGACCTTTATCGTTAATATGTGATAATATTCCTATAATATATTTTTGTTTAAAAAACAATGATAATAGTAAGCTAAGAAGTTCCTTATCTGAAACTAAAATACGTGGTTCTATTAATATACTTATAACGGACTTAACAAATGTGGAGCTAGATTCATATATAGATAATGAAAATGTAGACTACGTTCTTTTTATACCTTATTTTGATTTATTATCACCACTAGTTTCCATAATTCCCATACAATTGTTATCCTATAGTATTGCAATTAAAAAAGGGATTAATCCAGATAAACCTCGTAATTTAGCAAAGACAGTTACAGTTGAATAGATGAGACTGTGTTTAATATTAATAAGTCTGGGTAAAATATACACTACTGAATGACTACTTATCAATAGATTAATTAAAAAATACTAAATTTCTTTTAATTAATTTTATTCTCCAAATTTCTTTTGAAATATATAGACGTAATTATTATCATGATTAACTGGTAACAAATCTATAATCTTAACTAGCTTAAAACCATTCTTTTTCGCTAACTGTTTATAATATTTAATATGTTCGATATACAGGACATGTTTATGCTTTATATGTTTAGAATTATCACTAAATAAAAAATTTTCTTCAAATATAGCCTTATCCTCGTGGAATTCCCAGTCTGCTAGATAATTAAATTTATTAAATTTAAGTTTAGTTTTTGTTACTCTTTCATCTGAATGTTTTTGAGGACTAAACATTGGGATAAGTTTCGATGCTCTTTCCAATACTGGATCAAATTTGTTTTTATCTACTAAATGTAGACAGAAAAACCCTTTAGGTTTTAACCAATAATTAACATTTTTAAATATTTTTTCGGGCTGATTAGAGTAATATATTGTAAAAAAGAAACTACATACATGTGTAAATTCATGATTCTTAAATGTTGATTTATTGTGGAAATCTCCTTTAACTAGTGGAGCGGATGGACAGTTTGTTCGTGCTTTTTCCAACATAGTCATTGATTTATCAATACCAATATGGTCAAATTTATATTTATCCAAAACATTTAGATGTCCTCCAGTTCCGCATCCTAGATCCAAGAATTTAACATCTGATTTCTTGAATGGATTATTACTAGATATAGTGTAATTATTAATATTATATATTTCAAATTGATTTTTTGTATCTGAATGAAATAGACTATCATATACATTAGAGTAAAAATTATTGTATATCTGGTCTGGAGACTCCTTTAATACATAATTAGAAAAGTTGTCAAAGTTTTCTACAAAATCAAATTCATCTTTTGCTTTATAATAATAACCAAGTATTGATAATATAATAAGTAGTGCCAAAATATAGATTATATATTTGTAATTCATTATAATATATAATATAAAAAAAATACTTATTTAATTAATAATTGGAACAAGGAGCGAATGATTTTCTATGGTATTTTGTGATTCCATATTCTTTAATCGCATTCATGTGCTCCTTAGTTCCATAACACATATTTGTTTTCCAACCATATTTTTCTAGTTCAGGATTTTCTTTTAATAAACTATCTACATAATCATCATGATTACATTTTGATAAAATCGACGCCGCAGCTATATTTCTATACTTATTATCCCCACCTTTAATTAATTGATGTGGAATAATACAGTTATCAGAACCTTTATACATTTTAAAATAATTACCATCTACTACAATATTTGAAGGCACTACTACTAATTTATCAAGTGCTCTATGCATAGTACATATTGTAGCTTGTAAAATATTCTTTTCATCTATTTCTTTAGGTTCTGCATATCCTACCGCATAATCTATTGCAACATTTTCAATATATCTACGCATTTCGTCTCGTTTTTTTCTACTTAATTTCTTAGAATCCTTAATATTAAGGTAATTATCGTCTGGAAATTCATTTGGAAGAATAACAACTGACGCATAAACTCTACCACTTAAACATCCTCGTCCAGCTTCGTCAATTCCAGCTTCAATTTCGTCTTCAAGATAACAGGTCTCCATGATTGTTTAATTTAAAAAAATATAATAAAAAAAAATATCAAATTTATATATAAATGATTGAATCTTATATCTCTGATGAACTTCTTATAGAAGGTATTTTTGGTGCTTGTTCTTGGTATATATATTGGAAATTGCTAAGAAATAAACTCGATCTTCATGATTTTTATGAGGGATTTTTGGCATGGACCTTTTTGTGGTATACACGTAAATTTGGAATAACTTTATATAAATCTCTGAAAAAGAAATATAAATGGAAAGATTGGAATCTCTATTTAATAAAACCTTCGAAATAATTCATATAATTTGAGTTGTTTAAACTTACAATTATGCTATCAATAACATTGTTATTTAAAACAGAACTAGATATATCGTTATTTATTGATGTTTTATTCCATATAGCTAACTGATAATTATGGGTATATCCTTTATCCAATGTTGGACAAATACAATAATATTCATCTGATATAGCTTTAATACTTATTATGTTTAAACCTGGTTCAGCTTTTATAATCTTTAAATAATCCAGTTTATTATCGATAAACATATTAATGATTTTATCATTGTGATATATTGAAAATTTCAGTATTTTTTTACTAAGTCTAGCAATATTAGCAAATATATATATATATTGATTTTCTATATTATATGAATAAACTCTTGATATTTCTGTAGTAATATTTGGTTTCAATAATATATTTTTATTATAAGGTTTACCATATGATAATATTCCATCATAAAGTTTATAATCAATATTAGATACATTATATCTACCAGCATTAAGAGACAGAATAAATTTATTATTTATAGATTCTCTATAATGATTACCATTTAATAAAAATGGACTTTTATCATTATTAAAAATAGCTATTTTAGGATTTTCAATATGTAATTCAAAGGACGTTACGAGATTAATAAAATAAAATAATATTATTGGAAGTATCATTTTATTTTAAAAGAAACATAACCTTAAATAATTTTTACCAACGTTCATTTATACCAGGGTCAATCCAAGTTCTTATTCTATCAGGGTGCCATGTTTTTTCCATAAGTTCATACTTGAATCTACTAAGTCTTCTCACTGATTTGTCCATATAGTAGGTATTATCTAAAAATAAATTGTATTTGAAGTAAAACATATCTAAAAAATTATCACAGCATTCTTCCCAAGATAATAGATCTAGTTCTAATAAACTAGTTATAGTGTTAACCTTTACAAATTTTCTTTCCTTGAAAAAATCATTAGATATTGGATATTTATCTGCTACTTTTATTACGGTTACATCTATATTATCAATCATATAGTCTTTGACATCTCCACATAATTCAGTCTTTGCTACCTGTATTAAATGATTATTTTTTTGTATATATTCGTTGGTTTTCAAGAAGTAATTGATCATATTATAAAAGGCTATATTCCATAAATATGCGGATAGAAAACCAAGTATAGCTTTCTTCAAAAAACCAATTGGATTCTCTATAATATTAAATTGTTTGTATAAATTCCACTCATCATCATAAAAATCTGGTTGTAAGTATTTCACGAAAGGTCTTATCAATAAAAACCCAAATAAAAAAGGTAATAAAACTTGGATCATTATTGAATTATTCCAGTAAAAATCAGCGACTTTCTTAATAAAAATAAATTGTTTATCTTTTCTTGTTAATTTATACATAATTATCAGAATTAAGTAATACTTATGTAAAAATATCATTAATTTAAATTAATATTTATTTAAAAAATTACTTTTTAGATAATATATATGGCATTAGTATCGAATATAGCACAAGGTGTTGCTTCTGGAGTAGCTAACTACTTTTCATCAGCACAAAATTTCAATATATTAGGACAAGATAAGGACATATTAAATATAGGCAATGCTTTAAATTCAATTTTTGTGAATAGAAAAGATATATCAATTCCCAAACTTGCAGTAGTAGGATCACAATCAAGTGGTAAGTCTTCAATATTAAACTCAATTTTAGGCATGGATATATTACCCACTGGATCAAATATGGTAACGCGAGGACCATTACAGTTAGAACTTGTTCAGTCTGTAACAGATGTGAAGGCGGTGTTTGGAGAATATATAGATTCTGAATGGGTTGAAATTAAATCAATTAAGATTCAGTATCCTGACCCAACAATGGAACAAAAATATGAAATATCTTCTATAATTAAATCTATAACTACTCAATATGCTGGAGAAGGTATGAATATAACAGATAAACCTATATATTTAAGAATATATTCGCCAAATATTCCTAATTTAAGTCTTGTTGATTTACCAGGGCTTACTATGGTTGCCTGTACAGATAAAGGACAGCCTAAGGATATTAAAGATAAAATTAGAACATTATTACATTCTTATATAGATAATCCTGAAACTATTATATTAGCAGTAATGCCTGCCAGAACAGATATTGAAGCAGATATAGCTCTAGATTTAATCAAGGAATGTGATTCAGAAGGTAAAAGAACAATTGGTGTATTAACAAAATTAGATCTTATGAACGAGGGTACTGATGTAACAAATTATCTGGAAAATCGTGTATCCAAAGACTTACAGTTAAAACTAGGATATTATGGTATAAAAAATAGAAGTAAAATGGAAATGTCATCAATGAATGTATTAGATGGTTTAAAGGCTGAGTACGAATTTTTTAAAAATCATCGTATTTATTCTAATAACAAGTATAAAGATAATCTAGGAATTCCATCCCTTTGTAAAAATTTAAGTTCTGTATTGGTGAAATCATTAAAAAGAAACTTACCAACTATTTTGGAAAAAATAAATAGCGAACTCATTATTAATGAAAAAGAACTCGAGAAACTAGGAAATCCAATACCTCAAGACGACCATATGAAAGCCGCATTCGTTCACAAAACAATATCTAAATTATCACGCAGTTATATAAGTATTCTAGATGATAGAGGTAAAAATATTAACACAGGTCGAAATATCAAGAACCATTTTAATCAATTTAGAATCAAAATTCGCGATTTAAAACCCTTTATTAACTATAGTGATAAATACATATTAAATGCCATTGCTAATTGTGAAGGTAATCATATGTCATTTCCATCTCCTCCGATTGAAGTTTTAGAACAATTAATTAAAGACATACATAAACGTCCTATGAACCTCATATTCGACCCCAGTTATAAATGTGTTCAATCTATTATGACAGAATTAAGTGAATTATTAGAAATACTAGTTAAGGAAGATGGTGTAGAAAGATTCCCTAATTTTTATAAACTTATATCGCAAACCTTTATGAATGAGATTTTGATGCCATCATTAAATAACTTACATAAGGTTATAGATGAAGAAATAAAATGTCAAGAGAATTATGTATGGACTGAAGATATAAGATTTATGGAAGCACTTAATCGAAGCACTGAAAATAATGTGGAAATTATGAAAACTCTTGCCTCTCATTATTTTGAATCTATAGTGTATGTAATTCAAGATATTATTCCCAAAAAAATTATGTTTCATATGGTATCATTTTCTCAGAAAGAATTATCATCTAAATTATATAACCAGGTTAAAGATAAAAATCTTACAGAATTACTATGCGAATACGACGATATTCATGAAAAAAGATCTAATTTAGAAAAGACTGTTAAGGAACTTCAAGGTGCTAAAGGTCTTATACAATCAATAATGTAGATATTTTATAAACAATTTTATAAGTTATCTATTTACATATATTCGTCTTCTTTACAAATTTGCGTTTTATTTGGACATTTACCCCATCTAGCAACACCTGATTTTGTTTTTGTCATACATTTATATTCAGGAGGAGTGCTTTGTCTAATATTACACTTGTCTCCTAAGGTTATATCATTGCCATATGTTCTATAATATGTCCCCGCTGAAAGTCTTTTCGACTTACCATGTTTTTTAGTAGTAGTAGTTTTTACTTTTTTACCACTATTTTTAATATCAGATGAGACTCTTGAAGGTTTACTTACCTTTTTACGTTCTACATATCTTTCTTCAACATTCATAACTCTTTCATTACAACCTTTCCCTTTAATCCAGTAACATCCTTCTTGTTCTTCACATTTAGGATCTTTTGTCTTTTTGTAACTTTTACAGGGTTTTTTAGAACTTTTAGGTTTAGAAGGAGGCGTTTTAGTTACTCTCTTAGGTTCAGGTGCTAAAGGAACATCTACTTCATTTTCATGACATCCTTGTCTTACAACCCATTTACACCCAACTTGTTCTTGACACTTAGGCTCTTTTGTTTTTTTGTATTTCTTACAGTTGTTACCACCTTTTTGACAGTATTGGTCGGAAGGGATTCTTGAACTGCCTCTAATAGCTCCACCACCTTGACAGTATTGGTCGGAAGGTATTCTTGAACCACTTCTCATAGCTCCACCAGTTTGTAAATATTTTCTTAAAACTTTTTTCCCAGTTTTTCCATAAATACTTACTCTTCTTCCTGATTCAGGATTTACAATAAAATTAAACTCCATTATAATATATTGGAAGATAATTAAAATTAGTATATTAACCTCTAAAGTTAATATTTTCTTCTTTAATTTCATAACCTTGAATCAAGATATCTTTAATAAGTTCCTCTTGAAGGCCTTGAAACTGATACGCATTGTCATCTTTGTTATGACTTCCATTACAATGTCCGTTTTTCTTCACTTTTTTAATAAATTTTTTAGGATTATCACACTTAAATCCTTCTACTATTGTCCAATATTTACGTCCATTCCGCTGTTGTCTAGAAATAATGATTTTAGTTTCATCTATATTATTGTCATCTTCAAAATTATTTAATCCAAGTCCATTGTCTAAATCAAAATTCATATGTATATTGTATATATTATAAAAAAAATCTTTAAGTTATTAACAATTGCTAATGAAATCTATCATATTAATTATATTAATCATCTTCATCTAGAAACGCATATTGCGCATTTGGATTAAAATTTGAATCTACTGAGTGATCATCTCCAGAGTTCATAGAAGCCATACTACTCTTTTCTTCGAAAAAGTATTCATCGATTGAACGTTTATCAACTTTATTACAACAATCTTCTAAGTCTGATACAAGATCATCATACTTATCCATTTTTACCGACCATCCCTTTTTTTCCTTATTCCAAAGTGCTTTATACTTTTTAAGCACAATACGTTTATCATATGTTTGACCTGTTACTAAAATGGCGTCATTATACTTATTCACTGTTACTGAACCACTCTTAGGAATTGATGACTTTTTAGGAGATGATTTCTTCTTTGGGATCTTAATCTTTGCCTTAGAACTTTCGGATAGAATAGTAACTTTCTCAGTCAATTCTTCAAGTTTTGCTTCCATATTAACAATAATAGTTTTTAAAGTAGTAAGTTCTTCTAAAATTTGAGTTGAAGTAGACTTTTTTCCTGACATGTTTAACCTTTTTAAAATTATAAATATCAATAAAATTATGTGTCAAATTTTT
>Ga0209092_10004729_pt1 | contig 11228 bp, 11 predicted proteins | sample FraStrMetagenome_FD_187446 | JGI IMG/M metagenome (GOLD analysis project Ga0209092, IMG submission 187446) | Marine eukaryotic phytoplankton communities from Arctic Ocean - Fram Strait ARC3M Metagenome (SPAdes) (version 2) | ecosystem: Environmental > Aquatic > Marine > Oceanic | place: Fram... | reverse complement strand
TACTAAAAGAGTTGAGTGACGCAAGCAACAGAGATAAAAATGACAACAGTGAGGAGGCAAGGAGATCATACAAGGATGCCCTCATAAAATTCAATTTGAATAATTCAGATAGCAAGTAAACTAATTGTAAATTTTGCGAGTCCAACTGAACACACTAATCACTACAGTCTTGACTCAAAGGGTCTGACCTAATAGTGGAAGAAAACTCAGTTCCAACAATGATTGATAGAGAGTAAGTACAGTGATTTAATCTTTTAGTTGTAGTTTAGAGAAATGGGAAAGATTTTTAATCTCATTCATATTGCCAATCCTTTAGACCCCTAAATAGATGGGTGTTTGGAAATATAACATTGCTTGGAGATGCTGCTCATCCAATGATCCCTATTGGTGCAAATGGATAATTGATGCAAGAGTTTTGGCACTTGAGCTTGCCCGACAAGATAATATTTCTCTTGCATTAAAAATGTACGAAGCTCGCAGGAAGGACGCAGTCAATAATATTGTGAGAGCAAATAGAGAAGAAAGCGAAACAAGATTCTTGGAAATAATTGATAAAAAATGCCCGAATGATGATGAAGAATATGATATTGATAGCATCATAACACAGGAAGAGCTATGCCAAATTTCCAAGAATTACAAAAAAGTTGCAGGCTTTGATCCCGTTGAGTTAAATGAAAGGGAGACCTTTTCCTTTTGAGAGCGTGTTGATTTAAATATTATAATTATATATAAAGTGACTTTAGTGTATAAATTCTAATGAACTGTAGATTTTGTTATGGGAGAAATGGCTCGCCTAGCTAGTCTATCAATTCAAATGAACTGTAGATTTTGTTATGGGAGAAATGGCTCGCCTCGCAATCTTACAGGAGGCGAGTCAAATTGAAAGGAGGAACGTCATCGAGGGAGTGGATTGAAACAAATTGGATAAGGATACGCGCAAAGGAGCGCTCAATTTATTAACATTTGTAACTGAGAAACGAAATGGAAAAGTGAAAGGACGGGCATGTGAGCGGAAATAACGTCTATATTTATTTATATATATATATATATATATCCAAGAAGGAAGCATGCTCGCCTACCATGAGCCTTGAATCTACCCTTACACTGATAATCATCACAGCACACGAGAAACGTAACGTAACAACGGCTGACATTGCGGGAGCGTACGTCAACGCGGATATGGATGAGGATGTATATGTCAAATTTACGGGGAGTATGATGGAAATTCTATGCGAATTAATCCCGCAGTACAAGCAAGTTTTGGTTATGGAAAAAGGAAAATCAGTACTTAATGCTTAATTGGAAAAACTTTTGTACGGGTGCATCCCTTCTGCCGTATTAATGCATGAATTGTTTTCAAAAATTCTCAAGAAATTGGGTTTCAAGATCAATTCGGTGGACAAATGCGTTGCACACAGGTACTATGGTAAAAATCGATGAGATATTGGATGGTATGTGGACGATAATTTCATCAGCCACGTGGACAGCAAAGCTGTTTCATCAGTCATCAAGAAGATCGAGGATCAGTTCGGAAAGATGACAGTGACGCGAGGGATAAAACATATGTTTTTGGGCATGAATATCGAGTTCAAATCAAATGACACAGCCGAAATTGACGCTATACCGTATATTCGAGAAGCTATTATAGAATTAGAGGAGAAATTGTTTGCGCGGCCATCTACACCGGTGGGAGAAAAAAAATTGAAAGTGGATTGTAGCTCGGCAAGACTCGACGATGACCGTGCTAAAATTTTTCATAGCATATTGGTAACACCTAGGAGCAGGCCAGATATTTCGCTCCCTATATCATTCCTATGCTCAAGAGGTGGCTGTAGTACCGAGGAGAATTGGGCGAAATGAAATCGACTTCTGACTGATATAAATACGACCACGTCCTACCATCGTACTGTAGTATGAAACTCCGCTTGTGGTCTTACAATATTCTTTTTTTCTATGTGTTGGACCAAGTAGTCCATGAAACAAAACTTTCAACCTTCAATCCCTTTAAGACTGATCAAAGACCCCTCGATACAATAATTGATGCAAGAGTTTTGGCACTTGAGCTTACCCGACAAGATAATATTTCTCTCGCGTTAAAAATGTACGAAGCTCATAGTGAGGACGCAGTCAATAATATTGTGAGAGTAAATAGAGAAGAAAGCGAAACAAGATTCTTGGAAATAATTGATAAAAAATGCCCGAATGATGATGAAGAATATGACATTGATAGCATTATAACACAGGAAGAGCTACGCCAAATTTCCAAGAATTACAAAAAAGTTGCAGGCTTTGATCCCGTTGAGTTAAATGAAAGGGAGAGCTTTACATTTGAGAGCGTGTTGATTTAAATATTATAATATCAAAAGACTTTAGTGTATCAATTCAAATGAACAACTGGAAATTTATTCATATCAACTTTCCTCATGAAAGGAAATGCAGACAGGAGAATCAAGTTTTGCTTCCGCTACAATATTGAATAATTTCCTTCTTTGCATCGCATTACTATTATTGTTGCTGCTGTTTGTTGTACCCGTACACACACAAAATCGAGGGAATATCCCTAAGTGACCTTTAAATTTACCCACATAAAAGAGAGCATATTTAGAAAGAAAAGCGGAAAATCTATTCAGACGAGAACTCAACAAGACACGAATGCCTTCCGAATGAGGGTGCGAATAGAAAATTATGTCGCTCAATGTGAAAACAATACCTAAGTGAAGGTTATGTTGAGAGTCAAAGATGTATCGCCTGGGAAAACTGGGTCGGTTATTGTGATGCTATCACCCTCCTCACCAATTAAGGAAACAAGGAGCTTGTCCAAATTCGGTCGAAGAACTTTTTCTAAGGCAGGTGGTTTTTGCATGTATAACGTTTTTACGCTAGATGACAGACTAGGTCCCTTGAGCATTAGATCACTATCACGCAGATTCTGAATGAGCTCGTTGAGAGTGGTCTTGTTCGAAAGCTCCATATTTCTTGCACTTGACGTAGAGACAGGACAGTTCTCTTTCTTCTCAAAAACAAATGTATGAGAGTACACCCCTGCACTTCCCATATACATCATATAGGTATTTAAAGATTGCGAACAAAATGTCAAAAGTTTGACGACTTCATTTACACAAGCAGCTGCGATAATTGCGTTTGTACTTGCAACAGCTGGAATAATGTTTTTTACTACTCCCATAGTGAGCATGTAAGTCACACCGTTGATACCATACTTGCCAGCCCTTTCCACTGCTTTATTAAAAACCCATTTCATGTCATCAGGAGAATCAGCGTCTAGTTTCTTTTCAGGAAATTCTTTAGGCCATTCCATGATAAAAGCGTAAGCAATACAATGTTCTGGTAGCCTTGGAGTCTCTGCGATTGTACATAATTGAAAATTGCGTTGGGGAGGAAAAGCATCGAGTGAACACTCATAACAACTTGTCAATCTCGGCAAAATCACTCTGGCCTGGCCATTAAAACCCTCTGTACCTCCATCAATGATTGGAATGATTGATTCGTAGTCAGGATCTCCATCCTCATCAAATTCTACCAACCCTACTATCATCGCGTTCAACCAACGACGAGCTCCAATGTTATCCAATCCAGAAATAATACAGTTGAACTGCCTGTAAAAATCTTTTGTCTTCTCTTGAATCTTTCCATGATGAGCCGTCACGGACATCCACGGACATCGCGCTTGGATAAACTCTGCTGCCACCACCGCCTTGGATCTACCCACATCTTTCTGCCGAAACAAAAACTGCCGATTCAAATTCGTAACATCAATGGTATCCAAATCAATCACGTGCACATGAACGATGCCCGACATGGCCAAATCTTTCAACAATTCACAACCAAGACCTCCTGCACCCACCACGAGAACCTTGGCATCTGCTAACTTCGATGCACTCGTCGAGGTATCAAATATACCCATGGGCAAACTTCCAGTCTCGGAAGAAAATGGAGATGGTCGCTCCAGCAGAGTCTTTAACGATCCTCTTCTTCGGTTTGTCGACGTCGTCATGTCGTCGTTGGCTGGTGAAGATTTGTACGAAAGGTGTTGTTGTTCGTAAAGTAGATCCACAGAATCGCGTTTGTTCATTGTATGTCTATGCCATGCGTTGGGATAGAGATAGGGTATGTATGTATGTATGTATGTATGTATGTATGTATGTATGTATGTATGTATGTATGTATGTAGAGGAGGAGGTGGAGGAAGAGGAGGAGGAGGAGGAGGAGGAGGAGGAGGAGGTTGTGTTGGTGTTGAATGATTCTCGACTTCCAAACTCACAAGTCACAAGCTGCAGCTGAAAACCTGTCCATCTCGAATTCCTTTTTCATAAAGGTTCGTACTAAGTTCTGATAATTCAAAAGTCATTCTGTTGGAAATAAGTTTGAGAACTTAGTACGAACATCTTTCACTGCCAATCGTTGGCATACGGTTCCTTACGTATTTTGAGTACTGAGTGCGATCATTTCTGTCGCCTCGAGAATCCAAAGAGGATGAGAGAGAGATTGACCGTAACAGTAACAGTGAGATTGAGAATTGATTTATGTATACGATTGGACAACGTATACTGAAAGCGAATGAGCCATATATTTCATGGTACGAGTATGGCAGGGTTGCGTTCCAATACGTCCTGTCTTTGGAACAAATGGCACATCTTTGCGATGGCGATGATTCTTTTCTCGGGACTTTCCTCAACGGACGCTTTCGGTCGATCTTATTGCAGTGGAAGAAGAAGGGATGGTGTGTACTCTAACGTTTGTATACAAAATCGGGTAATATGTGATTCGAGTCATAGGAAGCGATATTGGGATGGAAATATGGTTCAACCAAGGTGCAATCATATATTGTCGATGTCTACTGGTATCAACAGTGTGGATTCGAATGAACCTATGGATGCAGCTACGGATAATAATGCGAACGATGATGATAACTTCGATGCCAGTGATATAAAATGGTACCAGCGGACAATGCCTCAAGTGTTGATGTGTGCAGCTGTGTATGTCTTTCACTTATTGGTTCTTACTCAACATGAACTCGTGTTTCCATTTCAGCTATTTCCCAACGATGATGGTAGATTCCAGTCGATCGGATTTGATTCTATAGCTGGCATGGTTTCGTTGTTTTCCATGATATATTATAAAAGAAAGACGTCAAAGATGGAATCAAGTATAGATGGCACAGATGATGTTGGTCTTCCGTGGAAATTGACGAAAGATGGAGGACGGCGAGAAGGTATAGCGGGAGGTCTATTATTGGTAGCTTACTTCTTTACTGGTATAATAAGCGAGCTTGTAGATGAAACACTCTATATTCTTGAAGAAAACGGAGTTAGAATTTCTATTGCGGTAAGTTGTAATAACAATTGAAATTGCATGAAACTATGCTATGAATAACTTTATCGGTTGTACAGATGCATCGTTCTCTACAAGTTCTATTCGGACATTTGTCATGGATTTTCATGGGTTCTACCATCATTCGATTACTGGTTGGTCCATTTTTTTCGAAGAAGACAAAATGGTATAGAAATACAAAGAAGTCTGCGTGGGCTGGGTGGGTGCTAGGTGGATATTTCGTATCTGCATGGTTTTTCAATTTGGCAGATTTTGTAAACCAAATCGTATTACCATCTCAAGTCTTTTCTTCGGCAGGAGACGGAGTTGTCGCTCAACTGATTAATCCTGAGAATAACAATCTGTTAGCCAGTCTAGCGGGCTATATTGCACCTTGCTTGACGGCGCCCTGGTGGGAAGAAGTACTTTACAGGGGCTTCATGTTACCGGCTCTCTCGAGACACATGGTAAGATGATTCGTCACAATACCAAGTAGTGCGGCTTTATTACTAACGTATCTTTGAAAATAGCCACTTTGGCTTGCTATTTTTGTGAGTGGCTTTATCTTTAGCGTGCATCACGTGTCGACCATAGGTTTTATACCTCTGTGGGTTCTAGGATCTTTGTGGGCTGCGTTATACATCAATTGCAAAAACTTGTTTGTTACTATCGTTATCCATGCTCTTTGGAATAGCCGGATTTTCTTCGGCAGTTGGTTCGGATTATAACGTCTATAAGGAGATCAACAAAGGCTCGATGTTATGAATTGCATTTAGAACGCTGCAACGTAAATGTTGATTGCTCAGCTTTTCGAGAATTTATTGCAATTTTATTCGTTGCCATTGCACATAACTTGTTCAAACGAAGACATGAAACTCGTTTCAATCAAAATCGAAAATAAATCGTATTGACATTCTATATCTCAATGGTGAAGTCTTCTACCAATTTACTATGATGTCGTCCACCTTCCAGCTAATTTACTCTAGTAAGTCTCATATAATGGCTTAAATATAATGACAATGACTTTCGAAATCGGCTGCATTGTATGTTTTGTTTGTGTTTTACTTTTCAATTGTCTGAAAGGAGTAGGTAGAGAGATAGGACCACTTGTTAACTTGTTCGAGAACATTTCGCGCTGTGTCTAGATCGCAGCCTTCCACCAGAAGGTGGCATTTACGTGACTTTCACAAAGTTGTGGTCTGATTTACGCTGATGACTTACTCGAGAAACGCCTTGGATATGGAAACGAATTGAAAGTGTCATTTATTTGCCTACTCTCTAGAGAAAGTTCGGCGCATTACACCAGAATTTGTGTCACAGGTGACATCAGCTAAGTTTTGTATGTTACATTGTTTCTTACGTTACTAAACACGCAGCCCGTTAAAGTATCAACTCATCGTTGGATGTTCACACTTCACACACAGGTGACCATCCCGTACGCAGGTCGATAGTGATGATTATACATCTAATTTGAACATGCAGATACCACATTCTCTGATGTTGTGAGCGGGCCACAACACAATCAGGCATTCCCAAGGCTCAAGGCTTAATGCGACTTTTTGCTTTTTAGCAATGATAATGACACTCCTCTACCACGTTGTTTGTGTAGTAACGTAAAGAGCTTGGAATATCTAGCTTTGTGTCACGTTGATCAGCCTCACAGATTCTTAGCTGTGATTAAATGATTTGACGCTGTAAACAACATTGACGTAATAAAGGAAAATCTGGACAAGAAAACGGGCATTCATTGTAATGCAAGTTCTAAATAAAGTTAAAGACTGGCGCCATCGAGTGACGCAAACTTTGAACGCTCTACTTGAACAAAAGTCGAAAATACTTTTTCTTTTCAAAGATCTTCTTCCTCGAGCAATGGCGAATAATCAACTGTGGTTGATTCGCTTGATCTTGATTCGCTAGATTGGGCAAAAGTAAGATCGTCGGTGTTGTAGTTTGATGCTAGATTGTAACCATTGGATGCAAGATTGGAAACTGAATCGACTGCGTTCGAAATGAAGAGTTAGAGTTAAGTCAAGATAGCAAAACATGTCTATGGTAACTTACCAACACAACTGAAGTAACCTGAATCTGGTGCGACTCTAGCTTCGCCTGCGTTACTTTGTCTACTGCCAGGCATTTGGCTGTGGGCTGTATTTTGTACAGAATTTGTGGGGGCAGTTTGTTTATCTGGTGAACCATACACTTTTTCACTTATCCAATCCATCCAGCTACTTTCTTCTTGTGACTGCGTAGACGTAGTGGTATCTGTGGTTGAATTTCCTCGCATGTCTTCCAATTTCTGAAGTCTAACAGCAAGCTTATAATCTTCATCTTCCTGTGTATTTTCAGATTCGACGTCCAAAACAGGACTTACTGATGAACAGCATGGACAATATATAAGTGTAGCGTCCTTCGTCACCTGTTAAGCTAGTGATTAGATGTATATGATCATCATAAAGATTTCAGATTTACAAACTTACCTTCATCTTGGCCTTACAATTCAGACATTGAACTAGTCTTGCTGTTCCATTTGCTATGCTTTCAAGTGTCCTATTCTGACTGTACAATTTTACTGTGTTCCCGTTTCCTAAGTCGACTACATTAGGCGTCTCATTTGGAGGAGAAGCACTTCTTTCATTTACTTCTTGTGAAGCTTGATCAGTGATCCCATGAGCCTCGTCCGAACTTCTGAAGTCATGGCCAGTCTGATGTCTAAGATTGTCTAAATCATTGCCTATAGAAGTCGTAGTTTCTTGAACTTTTCGCTCACGAGCAAGCAGTTTCATTGCCATTTCTTCAGACTTCTTTTCTGCTTCAATCTGCTCGAGAATCTTTCGCTGCTCTTCAATAAGCTCAGAACTTATAGCGTTGTCGTCATCCAGAGCTTGGCTATCGATTATCACGTCGTTAGCATCTACTGACCCTAAAATACCTTCTTCGTTTTCGATCTCATTAACCGCTTCTTTCGTGTTTTGTTCACATTCAAACAGCTCCAAATTATCAGTCGAAATAGAATTAACAACAGCAGTGCCTGTATCTTCAGTTGATTGCGTAGGTAGCATAATTCCACCTAATAAGTCATCGCTCTGAACATTAGATTGTTTCACACTCGACGTTAACGATACACTGTCATCCACAACAACGTTCGGAGCACCACTCGGCTCACAGACGACAGAAGGTGTGGCAGAGGCACTTGTAGCACTAATTTTCCTGTCCTCCCCCTCTTCCTCCTCCACAACAACATCCTTTGGTGATGACCTCCGTTGCTCTTGTGCAGCTTTAATTCGAGCCTACACCAATAAATATACCAACATCTTTGAGCTACATTACAAAATAAATTGCCTGTACCTCGAGATACAACAGCAGTAACATCTATATCCTTTCAAGGATCACAACACCCCCATAAGACTTACCAGCAGACTATTGGCCTTCAAACTCGATGCTTCATCCTGCTGCTGCTGAATAACTCCCATATCATTCGTCGTGGGTTTGCTCTGTTGAATCACGGAAATATTCTGTTGAAGCGAATTCAAACGAGTCTCCAAAATTGATAGTTTGTCGCCTGTCTGTTCCACGGATGCTGGGTTAGGTGCTAAGCTCATTGAAGTCATCTTAATTCCTTAGGTGGTGAAGTGTGTGTGTGTGTGTTCGGTAGTAATGGGAAAGTGAGTTGAGGTAATCGATGATGGTGCTGATGGTGCTAATTAGTTTCTAGTAATGATGGTGTAGGTCGATGGATCAAGAAGGAAGATGATCCCATCGACTGTGTGCGATCAAGGCGACTTTTTCGTGTGAAGGAGGAATGAGAATAAGGAACTCTGCTTGCGGGTTGCCGTCGCGGGATAACAGAATGTTTCATGCGCGAATGCGTCCTGTGACTGGATTCTTCGCATCTACATGTGCATCTACTAGAGTTCTGTCTTGGGTTCCTATGAGTACCACAGTACGACTCGTGTCTCGTATGTACATTAGATTGAGAAGCTAATTTAGTACTTTCAGCGAGTTGCCTGATGATAGGGATGGTTGCCTCTAATTTTACTTTTATCCTACTGCTTTCTACTGTTACATCTACCAGTCTATATGTATTACTACAATACTACGATACTACGTGAGAGTCTACTCTATACTCTATATAAGTTAAACTATAGCTACGAGCTAAGATGCGCTGCGACCTGCGACTACCGTGAACTAAGTGGACTACGAAAACATCCCAATTTAACGTGTACATGGAGGCCAGTGGCGTGATCGGGAATCCTACAGACACCGTGACATGGATAGGCGACAACAAAAAAGTCAAGGATCCAACCTGCGTTAAGTCACTTAGATAGAGTGATCGGGGAATCCTACAGACACCGTGACATGGATAGACGACAACAAAAAAGTCAAGGATCCAACCTACGTTAAGTCACTTAGATAGAAAACTACCCATGTCACGTATGAACAGGAAGAGTGTTGCACAAGGTTATTTCACTTAATCATCAACGAAATGAACGGTCGCTCAGATTTTATCGTAATTTGTAGTCACGAAATGTTCTTTTGAAAAGGAGGTTATTTCCAAAAGGAAACATGGTAATGTATCGAATGAATCCTGTTCAATAAATCTCATTCTCTTTAAAGATAAATCTCTACACTGAAATCCCGTTAGGACTTGGCATAAATCTGGAAAGAAAATAAATAAAGAAATCATTGTCGAAGTTTTAGGAAAGATTAGATCAATCTCGTGCTCAAACGTCCTCTTCGAGCAATGGCGAATAATCAACAGTTGTTCGCTCGGTCGACGTTGAATTATTTGGTTGCGAAGCTATATTATAACCATTGGATGTAAGATTGGAAACTGAATCAACTGTCCAACAAATTAAAAATTAGTAAATACAATCATTCTAAACATGAGCAAAAATTTAGGCAGCTTACCAACGCAACTAAAGTACCCCGAAGTTGGCGCAACTGTTGCACTGCCGGCGTTCCGATTTCCACCCTCCATATTATTATTACGTGAAGTATTCTGCGTCGAGTTTTGTTGATTTCTTTGTTTATCAGGCGACCCATACATCTTTTCGCTCATCCAACCCCTCCAACTATTTTGTTGTGCGGAACTTGAATTATCTTCGGCGGATTTCATATCCTCTAGTTTTTGAAGATTCATCGCAAGTTTAAAATCTTCATTTTCTTGTTTCAAAGCAGATTCGATCTGATTTTGCGAGGGCGAGGCAGCTCCATTATCCCAGCTTCTATGCTCACTCGCAAGTATTTTCATTGCCACTTCTTTTGACTGTTTTTCTGCTTCAAGCTGCTCGAGAATTCTTCTCTGCTCTTCAATGAGTTCAGAGTTTAGTGAGTTATCTAACGGTACTTCTCCTTCATCATGTGATTTGCTATTGGTTGTGAAGTTATCAACTTCAGAAACAATACCCGGAGACATCTTTCTATCGAGTTTACTTTCAAAAAGTTCGAAATCATTAACCGTAGCAGTCCCTGAAGACACTGCAGAAACAGGAGGGACAATGTGTCCATTCACAAATCCATCAGCTCCCAAGTTAGCGTCTTTATCACTAGACGGTGTCAACTCTGTGTTGTTCGCTACTAAAGTCGGTGTAGATCTAGTCACATGCTCAACGGTAACAGTTCGCTCTTGTGTGGCTTTAATTCTTGCCTATCGAGCAGCATTTTAGTCAAAAAGTGAACGCAATTCAGACATGAGGAATCACAGAAAAATATATGAGCATCCAACACACATAGTTCATTCCACATCGCATTACCGTTACATTTGTATTTTCCATATTCTACTTACCAGCAGACTATTGGCCTTCAAACTCGATGCTTCATCCTGCTGCTGCTGAATAACTCCCGTATCATTCGTCGTGGGTTTGCTCTGTTGAATCACGGAAATATTCTGTTGAAGCGAA
>Ga0209092_10004728_pt1 | contig 11229 bp, 10 predicted proteins | sample FraStrMetagenome_FD_187446 | JGI IMG/M metagenome (GOLD analysis project Ga0209092, IMG submission 187446) | Marine eukaryotic phytoplankton communities from Arctic Ocean - Fram Strait ARC3M Metagenome (SPAdes) (version 2) | ecosystem: Environmental > Aquatic > Marine > Oceanic | place: Fram... | reverse complement strand
AGGGAGTTGTTAGGAAGTACTATCTTAACGTTTCGGAGAATAGTTTAGTTAAAAAATTGTCGAGGAAAAAGACACGTTACCAGTTACACGGTTACGGCACTGTACTGTACTGGATCTCTATTGGATTTCTCTAACGAGACGGATTGAGAACGAAATGACGGGAGACGGGAGTGAAAATGGAACGAGAGACAACGTAAACGGAACCACCCTGCATGTGCTCCATCAAAATATCAAACAAATAAAAACAACATTTCAAAGGAGAAAGTAAATAACGTTGACGTGAAGAAGCAGATAATTAACAAGATAGATAGAGAGAGACAGTGACATTGTAACCATGATTTCGGACAATACAAAGATTGGCACAGGTTTGCTATTTTTGGTGAGTCCACAATCGGTTGAAAGTGGAAAGCTTGCTTCCCTCCCTTCTAACTCAAAAAATTGAAAATATTATGGAATTGCTACCTCATATACTTTATTTACTTGCTAATCCTGTATTCTAAACTAGGGGTGCATATTCCTATTTTTGGGTGTATTATTCCTCTTTGATACCACATTGCTTGCCATGGGTGATATTTTGTTTCTTGTGGGTCTCACGTTGACGATTGGAGTCTCGCGTACTAGAAGGTTTTTTTCGAGACGCGATCGTATGAGGGGTAATATAGCATTTTTTGGTGGTGTGTTTTTGGTAATGATCAGATGGCCAATTTTTGGAATGATTTGTCAGGTATACGGTCTCATTTATTTGTTTGGACAATTTTTCCCGATTGCGGCGAATGCTATGAGAGATATGCCGGTGGTAGGTAGCCTATTTCGTACACCGGCGGTGGAGAATTTCTTTGAAAATTTCGGCGGGGCTAGTCGACGGACAAGCACGAGTCGCCGTGAAGCATTTGATTTATCGGCGAGATTGCCTGTTTAGTAAATTTGTTTTGTTTCCCGTATTGAATCAATATGTTAGAGCCTATCATCGAATACCATTTGGACTCACAAATGATTTGGGTTCTAGAAAGGGTTTGTGGCGTATCTAAAGTTGATTTCGAAGGAATATTTCGAAAAAATTATAATGATCGATTGGAAAGATATCAGTGAAATCTTATGTCCTCGTGAAATTGAACTTTGTGCGTTTGGTTTTATCGTAAAGGACATGTGTATGTTGCTGCTATGCAGCTTGAGATCCTAGTATATTTACTAGGTTATTATTTATCTTTTAGGTGTTAGTGTATGAAAAGACACTTCTAGTATTCCGGTGCATAAACTGTAGATTTTTGCTTTCGCAGAGGAACAGTTTGAAAATATATCTTCAACAAGAGGGTATTGCGTACATTGCTATACGTCATGTTCCAGCACAGTTCCTTATTATACCACTTGCTGCATTATATTGCCACTTCCTAACTGTCAGGCTGAAATCTTTTCTGCCTTTTGCTTTGAATCAACCCACTAGTTTACGAAAACGTTTAAAAGCCTGAGAAAACATTCACTTTGAAGAGGTGTTTTGTTGGCAAAAAATATCAATAACGAGTCGACGGTCCGTAACATTGACGCCAAGAGCGGATGATTCTTGTTAAAGATGTTCTCGACGAGGGGAAGATATTCTATGATCTGAGTCGAGGTCTATCAAATGTCAAAGCATTAAAGAAGTTCTTCATGTTCCAAAGAATTAAGTGAAAAAAGAACAATTAACCACGTGTAGGAGGAATACTACGAAATAATAAAATCAACTTTAGTTTCAGAGCAATCAAAAATAAGATCAACCGTCATTGATAATGGAAGAAACGACTTGCACAGTACTAAGCAACCATCTTTAACTTTCTTCAAAAATCCTAATCAAACTCGAACACGCAAGAAATCTTATATTGAGTTTCAAGTTTACTCCCTAAAAGAAATTACTCTAGCTTGTACATACTTCCAGAACCAGTCTTCACAATCATTCCTGGTTTCGCACCACGACGTACAGGTGACGTCGTAATCTCAGTACCATTTCGAAAACTTTTTGCTCCAAACACTCGACCAGTTAAGGAACCATCAGCATTCTGTGTAAAGCTCTTCAATACTGGGACCTTAGGCTCGACCTTCGGAGCAGGTGGCATCTTCGCTTTTACAGCACCACCACCTCCAAATATAGAAAGGGTTGGTGATTTCTTTGGCGCAGCCTTTACTGGGGTTGCCTTCTTCGCGATTACGGTCTTCTTTTTCACTGCAGTTGGTTTAGATGGAGTGACAGGAGTTACCTTCTTTTCAGAAGTTGATGCATTACCGAACAACGAGAATGCTGGCTTCTTCGGAATCGTTGGAGTGGGAGTCACTGCCTTTGGTGTTGGCATTTTCTTCACAGCGGGCTTACTTCCAAATATCGAGAGTGTAGGAGACTTCTTGACCGGAGCAGGTGTAGGCGCCGCAGCTACCTTAGGAGGGCGAGACTTTGCAGGACTTCGATTTCCGAAAATTGAAAGAGTGGGTGACTTCTTCGCTACAGGGGCAGGTTTCGCTGCTGCAGGCTTTGGAGTCGTTTTCGTTGGTGTAAGCTTGGCAGGTTTGCCTCCTCCAAAAATAGATAGGGTAGGAGATTTCTTCACTGGGGCTTTTGGCCTGAAGCTACCTGTTGACTTTGGTGTACTTTTCTTTACCGGTGCAGGCGCGATTTTCTTTGACACCGCCGGACTGCCAAATATCGATTTCTTCGCCACTGGCTTCACCTTTGGAGCAGGTGTTGGTGTTGGTGCTAGGCTAGGTTTCGATTTTGCTGGGGCAGTTCCAAAAATCGAAAATGTAGGGGAGGATTTCTTAACAGGTTCGGATTCTGGGACCGGTTCAGGGTCTTGTGATACCTTAGCTGGAGCACTTCCAAAAATGGAAAATGTTGGAGAGGATTTCTTTACCGGTTCAATTTTTGCAGGCTCGTCCTCTACTTCTTCCTTTTTCGGGGTGGGGTTGCCAAAAAAGAAGAAAGGAGTAGGGGCTGGTTTGGACTCAGGAACTGGTGCTGGTGCAGGTGCGACCTTTGGCTCTTCTTTCTTTTGTGTAGGTGATCCGAAGGAAAAGAAAGATGCTGGCGCAGCCTTAGGGGTGGGTGCAGCAACAGGCTTTACTTCCTCCTTTACTTCAACCGGCTTTTTCTCGTCATTTTCTCCAATTCCAAAGAAAGAGGTGAACGCTTCAGTGACTGGATCAGCACTTCCAATTGAAGGATCGACGGACTTCGCTTTATATTCTAATTCTTCAGCTTTAGGTTCTGGCTCTGCTTTGACAGGTGAAGGAGAAGACTTGAACAAACTGAATGTGTTGACCGGTTCTATTTGACAAGTTTTTGGTGAGATTCGCGTTATGAGAGTAAAGACATCAGTATCATACTTACCTTTCTTCTCAACAATAGGTTGTACAGGTTTCGGCGCTGGGACAGGTGCAGGTGCAGCCTTAGCTGGCTTTGGTGCTGCAGGGGCAGGTTGGAAGAAGGAACCGAAATCAAACCCACTTGAACTCTTTTCAGCCTTTTTCTTTTCTGTCTTCTCAGAAATAGTGGGTGGACTTTGGACAGACTCCTTAATTTTGAAAAAGAGATAAGTTAGATCGACAGCAGGTTCGCAAAAACATGTTCGTTACAATTCATTTTACCTTTTTCGCTGCAGCCTCAGCAGCGGCCTATTCATTGTTATCACGATATCAATTAGGTGAGAAGTATAGGATGTTGGTGTCAAAAGTAGTGCATTACTTACTTTGACCTTCGCGTCAGCAGCAGCTTTTGCTTTAGCTTCCTCTTCAGCCTCAGCAGCCTTTGCTTGGGCCTCTGCTTCTGCCTTTGCTTCCGCTTCTCTTTCTTTCGCTTCGGCAAGAGCTTTTGCTTCGGCTACAGCCTTTGCTTCAGTCTCTTCCTTGGCCTTTGCAGCCGCAGCTTTAGATTCAGCGAGAGCTTTTGCTTCGGCAGCAGCCTTAGCAGCTGCAATAGATGCAGCTTCGTTTTCTTGAGCAGCCTTATTAAGAAGAAGCTTCGCAGCTTCTTCATCTAAAGCGCGACGCCTCTTTACCTGAGCAGCTTCGCGTTCTGCCTCTGCCTTTGCCTTTAACATGATCAGAACTATTTAGAACTTACGAGATAAAATATTTGTTTTCTTTGAATTATTCACTTACTGCAGCAATCGCAGCCGCTTCTGCTGATGCCGCCGCCTTTAGAGCCTCCTTCTCTTGTGCAGCCTGACGTTTCTTCTTCTCCGCCTCGACACGCTTGGCCGTCTCAGCAGCCTCTTTCGCCCTTGCCGCCTTAGCTTCTTCTAAAGCTTCTCTGCGAGCTTTCGCAAGTGCTTCTTGCTTTACACGATATTCTTCGCGAAGCTTTACTAGCGCAGCTTTTTCTGCATCTCGCTTTTCCTGTCCTGCCTTCACAGCCTCCGGATCCGGAGCAAAGGAAATCTGAGGTCCAGAGAAGTCAGAGGGAAACTTTGGCATTTGAAACTTCGGCATGCCTCCAAATTTCTTTTCCTTCGAAGGAATGACTTCTTCGGCGGATTTCAGAGCAGCTTCGGCTTCAGCAATGGCAGCTGCAGCAGCAGCTTCGGCGTCAGCCTTTTAATATTTGACAAAAGACAAGGACGTATGTATCATATCATGAGTAATGCACGATGTGTGTTATTGAACTAGAGAGGTTTACCTTTGCATCGTTTTCTTCCGTCTCTTCAACTTCTTCCTCAACAATCGCAGAACTTTCTTCTTCAACAACGTCAGTTGTCTCAGCAACCGGTTCTTCAGCTACAACAGGTTCCTCCTCTACGGTTTTTGTCTCTTCCTCTGATACTTCTTTGGTCGGATTCATTAACTCACTATATTCTTCAGCAGTCAGATCAGCATACTGATTCAATTCCATAGCTTTTCCCTGCGATGCAGAATATTCCTCCATTTGAACAAAGTTGGCACTGAAAATCTGGAATCGTTCCTCACTTTGATCCCGTCCAAACTTCTTCGCCCAAGTCATATACTCACTTCGTACTTTAGCCTCCTTAGCAATCTCTGCCCCTTCCAACTCAATTCCCTCTGAAGAGATTCCTGCCATGGCATCAAGTGCATCCTCAAGTTCCTCCACGCTATCAAGTCCAAGTTCCTCCGCCAACTTCGCTTCCTCCTCCGCCAATGCATCTACAGCCTCAACCAACGCCGCGCTAGCCTCACTTTGCTTCATACTACTCTCCATAGCCGAGTTCATAATATCAGCAGTGGAACTACTTCCATTCGTGGCAGTAACAGGAGAAGCAGACGAACGATCGGCATTGGCATTTAAAGTAACCGAAAATCCAACATTTTCCTCATCCTCATTTTCGGCCATATTTTTGCCCATGACATTCAAAACACTTGCTGTGTAGAAATTCTTTTCAAACTCCTCAAAAGATCCGGACGATGACGGATTGACTTTCTTCCAATCCTCGTAGGCAAGTTTAGCAGCAGCATTATACGGAATGGAAACATCGACAGTGCTTTCACTGTTGTTGTCTTCGGTCGTAGAGTAGAGCTTATTCCCCACAATATTCTTCACAGGCCGGTTGCTTACGATAGAAAAGGCATGCGAGTAAATGTTACTACCCGCAAGCAATGCCACTAGAGCCGTCTTCTGAATCTTAACCATCGTGATGTAGAAGAGAGAGAGAGAGACAAAATGTGACGTTTCTTCGGATGTCTCTTACAATCTATTCGATCACAGTACGAATGAACCAATATATTTCCTAACCCAGACAAAACGGGTGAGAGATGTGTTGAGAGAGTGAGTGGTTTAGGAAATATAGGAATGGAGAGTGTGAACAACGAAGGAACGTATCCAAAACACACATCGCTCGTATCGATCTTGCGATACTTTCAAGTGTACATCGCGTACGCGCGCGAACACGTACGTGTACGCATACCATAGAGGCAGTGGCGAAAGTCATCCCTTCAACTTGCATCAAAAAAACGAAAATGAAAATGAAAATAATTTTTAATCTTTCGGAGTAACGAGAATTCTTATGCGAACCTAATTGGAGAGCCACACGCCACGCCACACGTGGTGGTAATCGCGTATTTTTCGAGAGAGGTCCAATGATTCGAAAATGACTATTGGGTGTAGAGTGAAGACAGAACACAGACACAGACATGGATCAATCACATCGAATATATATCATAATATATAGTACATGATTTGAGGACAGTAAAATCACATGCTACCCAACGTTACTACATGCATTGCTACAGCCACACGTGCGCCATCCTCATCTGCTGCTAGATCTTTCGCTTCGAAAGCTAGTAAGAAGTTCGGCGGAACAAGGGGCACACGAGGGCACGGATGGCTTACTAAGTATCGCGAAAATCGAGGGGGGAGACAATTGCAGGGGAAATGGGCCAATCGAGACGAGGAAAATCTTTCGAAAATTAATGACAAGGTTTTTCAATTAGGTAGAAGTCATGCATTTATGGACTTTCTGGTAGATAAGGGCAATGCAGGAGGAGATGAAGAGCAGCAACAAGAGGTTGTGAAGAAACGTATCGTTGTTGAGTTGGCCGAGACTGCGTTGCCGAATACGGTTACAAATTTTCTTTCTTTATTGGAAGATGAAGAGGTTGGATATAAAGATACTTGTGTAACAAAAATTGAAAAAAAGGTTGGAATTTGCTTTGAGGCAGCTGGAAGGTGGTGTCATCCAAGTGTTTCCGAGACTGGAAGGTTTGATGACGAGGGTTTTTTCATTAGCCATACTGCAGACAAGTTTGGGATTTTGAGTATGATGAGCCCCGGAGTACATAAAAATGATAGTAGGTTTGTTATAACAACTCAGAATGCACCGCAGCTGGATGGAAAGTTTGTGGCATTTGGTAGGGTTGTTGAAGACGTTGATGATGTATTGAAAGATTTAGAATCTGTCTTTACCAAACGTGGAGTGCCAGCAAATGATATAAAAGTTATTAATTGCGGAAGGCTCCCTTAAAAGTTTAAAAAAATGTCAAGAAACTTTGCACGTTTACGCAAATTTTCCTTATGCGTAGTTTTTATTGGTTATTTCATTTTTGTTTTTACTGGGACAGGAAATTGAAAGTAGGTAGTATATGCCTCAAATTAATTTGAAAAGCCATCGCTGAAAATACTATCCCCTCAAGGATTTTCTTTATATTACCAACCTGCATACGATCTTATGTATTTTGAGCACATTACATTTGATGGAATCTGCGTAAGGACCCACGTCTTGTCAAGTAGTTTCCGAGCTAAGAGGACGAAATAGACTTTTTCTTCGCTTAATAAATTTATTTCAGAACCGCAGATGATAAATTAAATGACGTTACAAATAAATGCACTTTTGACTTTTGGCACACTCTTAATACACTTTTGGAAGGTGACAAATTAAATGACTTCGACGCTTGGTGACAAATTGAATGATCTCGACGCCTGTTACCCGATGACAACATAAACGACGTCAACGCCTATTACCAGGTGACAATATAAAGGACCTCAATTCCTATTAGGATATATATCTTGTGCAGACATTCAAATAAACCAGAAGCCGGTGCAGGAATACAAGTAAAGAAGGAAGAGGTAGGATCGAGCTATCGCACTCTTATATAGCTAACATCTGCTCATCACTTGTTATACCTTTCCCAACTGAAACCCCACAAAAATTCTGGGTTAGGAGTAGATGTTAACAAAATAAGTTTAGTTGAAAAAATCCTCTTTCACAACAGTTAATCGCAAGTTTTTTGTATACCGGTATGTAGGTTAATGAAAGTAGAAACCAGTATGACATGCTTTTTTGCTGGAATCTCAGGGTTGTCATCTGTTATACGTAAAGTTTTAATCGGTTGTCATCTTCGAAAACGAGACAGATGAAACTTCTCCACAGGGACGAAAAGATTTCTTTTTCACGAAACCATGCAAGGACAGAAAAACTGTGTCAAAAGAATTTCTTACAAGTAATAGAAATATAGGACTATTAGATCTTTAAGTTTTTATCGGATGTACGCGCTCGTACAATGAACTCTTGGTAATTTGCTCTGGTCAAACGCAGTTAAAACTATTCGTCCTCCTCAGAAGTAAATTACATACATTAATGTAATCATTACATGTTGTAACTTCTTTCGTTAACACCGGATATGATCTTGTCAAATAAAATGTTACATTATTTGTCCTCCAAATCTTTCTAAAACCAACGGATTACTTGAAACGAAAACTCTCCTTACTGGAACTGGAGCAGGATTGGATCTTGTTAAAATTACGGGTTGTAGAGGAGCAAGAGGTACTCCAGCTTGTAGATTCGTATTTTGAGTATGAAAACATTGGTATTCCAAAGGCCCTCGAACGTGCTGCATAACTGGCGCAGGTGCAGGTTGAGCAAAAACAGAAACCGTGTCCATTGGACGCATAACCCTCCTTACAACACGCACCGTTTGTGGCTGCTGTCGACTTTGATTGATTTGAAGTGCGTTTGACATCACAGTTGTTTGGCGAGGCGTTACCAAATTCATGTTATTAGGTATTCGACCATAACCCATTACTTTGTTCGAATACAAAACTTCACGATTTGAGTTATAGAGCTTTTGCGAAGGTAGTGAAACCTTTCGTCCGCCGCTACTATTAGTTTGCAATGAAATGGCGAACGGGTGATCGACTGATACTTTTGAGTTCCGCTCATATGAATGCTTCATCTGAAAAGATGATGATTTCGAGTTGATAAAATCATCCCCCATACACATTCCATCAGCAATGAATTTCCGCGTCTCTGCGCGACTAGATGTAGAGGAAATCGATGGACTTTCGCTTGCTAAGATAGTTTCTTTACAAAAGGACGGAGATGGAGAAGGGGGAAGATGAGGCGCAACTTTCGACATAGTCGCCGTAGTGCATTTCCAGTTGTCACAATTAACTCCTGCTACTACTACAGACTTTTTACTCTGATCACCTGTAAGACGGATATTTTTGCGCCTCCTGCCAACCGAGCCTTTTTTTGAAGCACTACTTGTAGTCTCGCTTAATTTTGTCATACCGAGAGCTATAAAACTTGACCTAGTTATATCCCTTTGCTTCACTTCCGCGTCAACCGTCTTGCCCAACTTGGATGAGGACTTACGGGGTTCTAGTCGCTCGAGTACAGACTCAGTAAACGAACATCTCTTCAAGGGTCGTCCGGGTACCTTTTCTTTTTTGACACAAAAAGATTCCTTTTTATCAATGTTATGTTTGACATCGACCTTGTTCTTCTTCTTTGGCAGTATCTGACGTGCTGCCGTGAGCGATGAACTGCGTGGGCGTGCCTTGAATTTCCTTTGAATGAAAGCCTTTCCTATGGTCGCTTCTGCTCGCTCGCCAACAGCTATCTTCCGCTGGTTCTTTTCAAAGCGAAGGGATGTGAGGATTTTTGATACCTCAAAATTAGCATCGGCTTTGTCTTGAGGCATCGTTTCCTTGTTACTCATTGAAAGATGGGGAATGGGTCAGGGTACTGTTGGGAAGACGGAATTAGACGATTGAATGAAACCGCGTTCAGAAAAATTTCAACCGGGTGCCTCACATAATAATGTGAATGTAGGCAAATAGCTTGAGCAATCCTGTTTCTTGTTTCTTCTCTCGCCTTTTCTGCATACTACGTAAATATTTTATCTGTCAAATCTAAAGATGTTCAATTCGCTCTTTAACGTGTGAGTCGTTGTTTGAAACTGTATACTCAGTGTTCCCTTTCTCGAAAGATGTATGCTATTTTGATACAAGTATATATAAATGTTGCACCTCTTGTTCTCTATACATATTCATTGCTTATATCAGTTTAAGTTCTCTTTTGTTTCTGTCGAATGAGTAATAGGAGGCAAGTCTTATGCGGAGGTCAATAATGAATTTTGTTCTTTCACTTGCAATCTGCAACTTACATTTATCAATACATTTTTGTACCCATATCTATATGGATGTGACCTGTGGAAAACAACTTCAATTATTTTCTTATGATATATATACATAAAGTATAGAACTATATGTTATATTTGTACGAACCTTGATAGTCATCAAACTTATCGAGATCTTCTTTCTTCTTATGCTATGCATCAAAATTACATTGTACTTCGGATCAGAAGCACAGATTACACAGCACACACGTTTTTTACCAAAACCGTTTTGTCGATTACCTGTAGGCTTGAGAACCCCATCAAAGATCTTCTTCCAAACCAATCCTGTTGACCTGTTGAAGATGACGAGCACGCATTCAACTATGGAGTAATCTATAACTGTTACAAGAGTAGATGTCAACAATACATGTACAGTGTGTTGAAAAAAAAATACCTCTCAAAAGTTGACGGGTCTTCGGAAGCATACATCCATAGTTCGGTGGTTCAGATAACCTAATTTGTTGCCACAAAAACTAACATGGTAAATCAAATAAAAATGTAATAAAGGTGCGGCGACAACTAGATTTTAACATGGTGATGATTCAATTATTATGCCATTATTTATTACTATTGCAAGAATAGATGTTAACAGTTAAAGTAGATCTATATAGATAAACCACTGGAACTCTTCTATGGAGCAGAGAGCAGAGTACATGTATTATATAATAATACCGGTAATACATATGGATTTAATAATTTGAAAGTACTACTCTCTAAGAAATAATTAAACTATACCTCATTATGTCACTCCTTCTCGTACATTAGCTTCTTTTGAAATTGAAATAGTGTTGATACGCTTCAATGATGCTACATGTTACTACGCAGTATTATTAATCAAAAATTTGAAAGATACCTAGTTACAGTTACAGAGAGATAAATTACTATCCAATTGGGAAAAAACTAGTTGCAGAGAGGTAAATTACAATCCAACTAATAAAGTTCCTAAAAAATTTCAACCCACATCTTGCCGATGTCACAGTGTTTAAGGATCCCGTAAAATAGGCCAATTTCGTGAGTTCGTGTCAAACATGTATCATCTTCATTAGTACAACTGAAATTAGTTCCGAGACTTCCTCAACCAATTTTGATGATGCATTAAAGTGTTGAAAAAAAAATACCTTTCAAAAGTTGACGGGTCTTCGGAAGCATACATCCATATGTTCGGTGGTTCAGATAACCTAATTTGTCGCCACAAAAACTAACATGGTAAATCAAATAAAAATGTAATAAAGATGCGGCGACAACTAGATTTTAACATGGTGATGATTCAATTATTATGCCATTATTTATTACTATTGCAAGAATAGATGTTAACAGTTAAAGTAGATCTATATAGATAAACCACTGGAACTCTTCTAT
>Ga0209092_10004724_pt1 | contig 11237 bp, 7 predicted proteins | sample FraStrMetagenome_FD_187446 | JGI IMG/M metagenome (GOLD analysis project Ga0209092, IMG submission 187446) | Marine eukaryotic phytoplankton communities from Arctic Ocean - Fram Strait ARC3M Metagenome (SPAdes) (version 2) | ecosystem: Environmental > Aquatic > Marine > Oceanic | place: Fram... | reverse complement strand
AAAATATATTCGCAAAGAAAATGACGGAAATTACATCAAAAAAATCACAAAAAATAATGGATCTAGACTTTCCATTAGAGAATCCGAATAAATCAGCTCACTGGGAAAATCTTGTACACCTGCCCAATGACAAAATTTTGGATAACCTAAATGACTTAAAGAATCATTTCCGAAAACACTTGAAAGTTTTGTCAAAAAAATCCTTGGAATCAAGAAATAAAGAGGGCGGGCGTACACATTTTTTGGCAGTATGGAGCTGCATTGCTGGTTATTGTGAGTCAATCACAACTCATAAGGTTCCTGGTAGACGCTATAAGATATTTCCTCTTCCGGTTGATGCACTGCATCGTCTTGTTTCAAAAGAATTTATGGATATTGTACAAAAATCAAAGGAAAATTCAGCCTCGAAAAGTTGCAATCATCGTGATAGTGCAAAAGCTCTATCAGATGTTATATGGTCGAAAGTCATTTCTAAACCATCAGTAAGAGACGAATTGCACTCAAATAGTGTTTATGTGGCTTTACGAGGCCATATAGATAAGAAAACTTTGGATTGCTTTGGTGCAACTGTAGTGACTGTGGCTGGACTTCACATGCTTGGCTTCAAGAGCTTTTTGACTCTTAGTGAAGATCATGCCTATGAAAGTCACTACGATGCAGTTAATGCGGTTGAAAACAAAATTAACGATTCAAATAAAATGAAACGGACAACATGTGAGTTAGCTGTACCCGGAAACACGAAAGCAGCCCAAAGTAAACGGGGGCGAGACATATCATTTACATTCAAAGACAAAAAGGATCTAGATCCTCAAAAGTCTTGGCTTTACATGGGGAAGTGTCCTATTATTTGTGAAAGCACTGAAATGGCCATATCAGCAGTATTATCTAATATTACATGTCTTATTGAAACAAAGAAAACAACATCTCTTGTAAGTGGCGCATTAATTGAAGTAAAACGTGAGCTCTTATGGATACTCTACGAAGCAGGACATTTATCGAAATTTCCTTACGCAATGATGGAACTAGGTGATTGTGAAGAATATTTACCATCTACGAAGGGAGAAGAATGGGTTGATATTTCTGATGTTCAAGGAAAAGTTCTCATGATTGAGTATTTATACCATAAGGCAATCGCTACATCTAGAACATTCTATGCAAATGGGCAAGTTTATCCTTACTGTTGTGAGTATGAAAGTTTGATTTAAGCAAAAGTTTGCAAGAGTTTTATCAACGATTGAAACATTATTTTTTTCACAATATTCGTAATAATTAGACGCTGGACACTATCATAAAGATGCCGGCAAAGAAAGCAAAAACCAGGAGTATCGCCTTGCAGAAGCAATAAGGTTATATTCTCAGGCAAGTTGTGTTGCAAGTAAATATGTGTACGAAAGAGGTGATTCGATGCAATTGGTCAAGGTAATCACAGGTGTGGGAAAGATTATTCTTAACGAAATTTTGATTGAAAATCGAAATAAAAAGGAACCACGGCGATGGCGTAAAAAAGAAAATGCTATATCTACGGGAACATGGTTAATTGCGTTTTTTGATAACTTACTATATTGGGAAGAGAGTCAAAGAAATGGGTCAGGGCGCACATTTGTTGAGATTCTGTGTTCTAATAATGAATGTTCTATTGGAAAGCTAATGCAACTATTCACATTTGAAGTCCGTAATGAAATCTTCAAAAAAGTATTCGCAGACGAAATAAAAGAAAATCCCCTCCAACAATCAGGATTTATTTCACAAAATAATTTATTGTATTTCAACGGCCCAATATCAAAAAGAATGAGTAAAAATAGTCTTTTAATGAGGGCATTGCAGAAGCCAAAGGTTGCTGTCGGAGAAATGGAGCTTACAATTCCGATAGGTACTGATAAAACTGATACAAATAACATTCGAAGATCTAGGTCTAAACGTATGCGACGACATTGATCATGAATATTAACATAACAAAATATATCATGAAAAACTAATAGAAAGATAGGAAGTGAACATTAAATTGAAATAATTCATCATCAATTAACAAGGCATACGTCAACACCAACAAAATTCAACGAGCTAACACATTATTGTTTTCTGTGAGCTACATATATTGACCCAAAAAAAGTCAGACATATATATACCCTTTTTATCAACCTCATGACATATTACCGTTTGCGACGAGCAACAAGTAACCCAAGACCAAATAATACAGAAACACCCAATCCTGCATATATCCACTTATGATCTCGCTTCTTTCTCTCAATCAATGTTTCGAAAGATACATCCATGTCTACAGCTAACATCTTCGCAGCAATAGGATGGTAAAAGTCACTATTCATTAAAAACGTATCTTTTGCCAAGTCTTTGCCAGACTCTGCTTGGTACAATGCTCGATATAAGGGACGAACAAATTTCATTCGTCCTTGTGTAGTAATGAATTGTATTGTATTCGGGTAAATGCTTGTATCACCTACAAATCACAAGGAGAAAAGCAACAACAAATGAGCAAGTAAATGAAAACAAAAACAAAAACAAAAACAAAAGCAATGACAAGTTCCGTTATAACACATACCTGCTGCGATGGCCAGCTGACAAAATCTGCTTAAAATTTCAGAGTTTTTACTATCTCCCATCTTATATATAGCTGTCATTGTATGGATTGTATTGACTTTAAGTGGTACTTTTCGTTTTTTACAATGTGTCATAAGTGCGTCCAAGAAACATGTGATTTGCTGCGTATCCCAACCTTTCAAGCTGGTAGTTGGTGCATTGGAAATATCAATAGAGTCTTCATTAGAATCAAACGTCATCCATTCTTCTGCTAGCTTCAAAGCTTCACTGGCCAAACTCTGATCAAAAGATGGAGTTACAGGTGGCATACCAGGAGAATGAAGCCAAACGTCCCAATCAATTTCCTTCACTTGTTCATGTGATTTGAAATGTGACATGAAAAAGTCCTTAAACTCGTACGATGTTACAGTAGCATTTTTGAATTTATGCAAGTAGGCTTTTGCAAAAGCTTCAAAATCTTCTTTACCAATTAATCTCTCCAAGTAGTACAATAGATTAAATCCTTTCTCATACGGAACACGAGAGAAAGCCTCATCTGGATCTTCATCACCTAGTTTGGGTATCATACTTGTGAATTTATCTGGTAATAACTCTACAGAGTCCTTTAGACCTTTCCATCCACTAATAGAATCAAACTCCAAAAACCTTTCATCTTTCTTTACTCGTGTCATAATTTTGCGTTGAAGCCATACTGTCCAACCTTCATTCAACCAGAAGTGTTCCCAAGTTTTATTTGTGACAAGATTTCCTGTCCAACTATGAGCAATTTCATGTGCTACAACATCCACCAAGCTTCCATCTCCAGCTAAAAGTGTTGGTGTTACAAATGTAAGACAGGGATTCTCCATACCTCCATAAGGAAAACTGGGCGGAAGACATAATAAATCATATCGTTTCCAAACATAATCGAACGTCAAGTCTTCTGCAATTTTTAAAAATGTTTCCGTAGAGGTGAACTCCTTTGCACAAGCTGGTAAAATTTCTGGCTCGCTCCAAATTTGAACACGAGGAGAGATTGTATGTGAAGCAAGTTGACCAACAGCCATTGCCAACAAGTATGACGATATTGGTACGGTTTGTTCAAAAGCGAACGTGTTTGTTTCTTTTGTACTAATTGCATCGTTTTCCTTTAAGGTAGTTGAGATTGCTGACATCACACAAGTAGCCCAATTTGGCGTTGTAATCTGAGCTGTGTATGTCATTTTTACGCCTGGACAGTCTTGGCATGGTACTAATGATCTAGCATGGATAGCTTGGCATTGTGTGAACAGATATGGGTAGACTTTTCCAGCAGTTTGAGCTGGTGGAAGCCATTGCAGTGCTGAACATCGGGATGTTGTTCCATATTCGATAGAGACTTTGATTGCTTTCTGGTTTTTAGAGCTTAAGGGAATTGTGAGGCATTGGCCCAAATGTTCTTTCTCCTTATTTAAGTCCGACAAACTGCAGTTGGTGACAACTTCATTTTCTACTGAAACGGAAGTGATGACAAGGTATTTGGTGTCCAGTTTCAAACAGGTGACGTTATCTGATAGTAGCTCGACGTCGTATGTGGCAGTGGCTTGTAGGGTGCACGTGTTGAAGTTGACGTTAACGACCCAGTGCAAGTGTTTGAGAATGGCTTCGTTTGGGTTTGATAGGGATGATGGATCCATTTATGTATGATGTATGATGATGATATTGAAGAGAATGAATGATGTATCAATTAACATGCACAATTTGAAATTTATTCGATTGTACCTTCTCAAAGTGAAACTGTATATTAGATGGCAATAAAATTGGTATACGAGAAACGATTCTACTGCTGCTGTCAATATATTTTTTTAATTATTTGCAATAAGAAGAATTTGTGAATCCGTTACATTTCAATCTGATTCCACGAGGGTGAATTTCATCTTCATTTTAATTGGAATGAGTAGGTAATTTTAAAAATGTTCTAGAGGTGATCAATCGAATTAATTCTGTTTTTTTCTTTGTAATTGATACAATTCTTTTAATTCAAACTTTTCAATACATTTGATAAAAAGACTTTTATTACCCAATTGAACATCATTTTCAGGAACAGGAAGATCAACATTCTTTTCGTTCAACACCTTTCGCAAGATTGTTTACAGCAACTCGTTCATCAGGACAAACATCTTAGTAAATACAACAAGAAAAAATGTTGAGAGACCGGGTTTAAAAATCCTAGCATCGCTTTTATCTTTGGGAGGCATCTCAAACTCATTTACTTGTGGGGCAGCTGAGTTCTGCAATTCAGAAATATCTTCATCATTTTTATTGATTTGGCTTGAATTCTTAGAGTTTGATTTGGACGGCGCAATTGTAGGAGTTGATGAAAATAAATTGTCAAAGTGGTCTGATGATGAAGCCCCAAGATTTCCATGTCCAGTTTCTTTCGTAGATTCAAAAAGATCCGATAGGATATGATCGACAGTTTCAGATAAATTAAAAGGTGGCAAAGTTGTTGAGGAAATAGTAGGGATTTGACTTAGGGATAGTGTATGAAACTGAGACGGGATAGATGATGAGAAATCTGTCTGCGTCGGAATAAAGGATGGCTGGATAGACGGAGAATTGGTTGTTGGAGGAGTTTCTATAGGAGAAATAGATGGAGTAAACGATGGTAAATACGATGGGAGAGGCGTCACAGGAATCGATGAGGATGGAGCATTGCGATATGAAGGTGGCGGAGACAAAACATACGAGTAAGACAAAGATGGGATATCCCCCGAATCCCAAAACAAATCAGAAGAAAATGGAGAATCTTTAATTGGCAATTTCGTCTCTGTTGCCGTTGTATCAGCATCAGAAAGGTCATCATTGCTTTTAGGAATGATGGTGACAGGGTGGTCCAAACCTGGAAGGTCTTCATTACTTTTAGGAATGATGGGGGCAGGGTGGTCCAAACCTGGAAGGTCTTCATTGCTTTTTGCCTCTACATTGATAAAATAAGAAGTTTCCATTCTTTTTGTGGGCAGGCGTAGAATTTTCAATTCATTTTTTCTATCGATTAGACCGTTTGAGTTTTCTAATGAAATAGAATGAACACTAGGGAAAAACTTAGGATTCAAGCTTGCAACAACCAAAAAGTGCTTGTAAAGGTAAGATAACATCTGAGATGATTTCATTTTGTGTTTTGTGGGAATTTTTGCGATTATAACTCCAAGGATTATGAAAAACTCACTTTTTTGATTGGTTCGGATAGATCTATATGTTGTGATGGAACAGAATTTGACGGAAAATAAAGACACCATTTCGAAGAATTTGCGTATCATTTGATCATATACTGTTAATTGAATCGTGGGTAATATGATCCATTTAGATCTAATCTGTCGAAACAAACAGTTCTTTCATCTTGTTCGCAAGTTTTTCCAACAAACTGATGCTCACGCATGTAAAAAGTAAATTAGCGCTTTCTTTCATTTTTCTAGTTTTCGGATTCTTTTCATGATTCAACTAAACCCTGAAAAGAGAAGGATTCAGTTTTATGAGTTCATATAATGCGCTTAATGACGCTTTGTCACTAATGGCAGCTTCCATAAAAAGATACAGGCCACGTCTCAAAATGCCGTCTGGACTGCTACGATCAATGTAAGACTTCGCGATACATTCTGGATTATCCCGTAGAAGTTGCTGGACAAGTTGATGTTCAAATGGATATCCATTTCGTATTGCTAAGAACAGAGGAGTACATCCATTTCGATTTGGGATTCTAATTTCATTCTTGCTGCTCTGATAAATTTTGTCAAAGATCATCATTTTTAAATGCTTATCGTAGTTAGAGATGGATTCGTCCAAGAGAAAATTACTATACGAGAGTACAATGTGGATGGGATAATTGCCGTTCTCATCTTTTCTGTGTAATTCTTCCGGAAACATATCCATGAGAAGTAGCATAACAATTAGTGGCAAATTCTCTATTGAAAATGCAGTATGGACAGGAAAGCACAATCCATCTTTTGATAATCTTCTAAAAGCGAGAACTTCGATGAAAAGAAGTAATATATCCTTTGCCAAGCTCCATTCTTCGTCATTGAATCTTGTCATACTCATTCCTGGATTGTATTCTTGAAACTTAAAATTGCAGAGCTTGGCTACGTATTTTAAATCTAGACATTTCAAAAGAAAGGGTGTTTTTCCATTAGCTTTTACGTCAATAGCATCTGGGTATGCCTCGAGAAGCTTTCTGATAATTTTCTTTCGACTTTGAGGAAGATTGATTATGCTTGCAACATGAAGTGGTAAACTTCCATCTTTTCCAGGAATTTTTACACTTCTCGCACCATATTCTGTTGACGTTACAATTTGTAAGAGAAAGTGGAGCACTTGATCAGCATTACCGCCATCTTTACATTTGATATTTCTTAGAGCTATTTGTTTTACAGCACGATAATTGTATTGATTTAAAGCCCATAAAAGTGGAGTGTGTCCACTGGAAACTTTAGTATCTTCATCATCACCTAAAATCATTTCTACTGCGTCATTTTGGTAACAAATTTGAGACGGGTCGACATGGTATATACATTTGACAATTTCAACGGGAGCATTGTAGATGCAAGCATAAAACAAAATTTTAGGACTATAATGAACATATCTCGAAGCATCAGATCTTTCTAAAATTGTTTTACACTGCAACCATCTACGTCTTTGAATTTCGTAGTATAAGCAAAAATCTTTTCTCGGGAGTTCTATCTTGTTGGATCGCCTTGATGCATTTGATCGCGATGATAGACTTTGCTTCCTCTCCGACATTTTTATCTCAGCTCATGAACGACAAGTTGTAAAGAAATGAACAAGAACAATAATTGAAGAACATCAAAGGAACGAAACTTGCTTGGGTTGTTATGCAAAGACGGCTAGCATGTACAGGATTGAATACGTACGTATCCACCAGAATTTTGAGACTTTTTAAAAAGAAAAATGCACGATTTAAAAAAAATCACCTTTCTTGATATTCGCATTTTTAAAGGTAAAGGACCCGGATGAGAAAAGATTTCTGGTAATAGCATTTAAGACATTGAATCTTAATCAAAACCATAAGGCTGAGAGATGATTTTAAGGAGATCAAAAAGGGACCTATCAAATAAATGTACATGTAATATTGAAGGATAACATGTGGATAGAGTTCCTGCGTGTTGTGAATAATAGATGTTCACCATCATTAACGATTAATATGATCTGCATGCTAATTAATAGAAAGACTCGGACACAAAGATATCTATATTTATTACACTTGTATACAAATAAATTAAATGAAGAGTTTTTCATGAACCATCTATAATCCTGCCGGTACTTGCGTGTTGTTTGATTTTTGAGCAAATTCATTATATTTCAGTTTTTTTCCAAGCAGGGAATATTCGTTTTGCACTTTCTCTGCTTCATTGTGTGAACTAATTCGCAATCTTTTTAATTTGAACCATCAGCATCCGGGTAAAATTGGTTGTTTGCAACCAAGTCATGTTTGACAAGCTCTCTACTTCCATGTGCATGAAGATCATCCGACATGTTGTCACGCTGTAATTTCATCTCATAGCACATCTTTTCGAACGAGGATGCACTGATCATATGACACTTTCTATCGACTTGCCATGTAATTGGAGCATATTGAGAACAGATTTCGTTATCACGAGTGGTTCCAGTGGTGGAACCGGTGTAATAATGCAAGTCAGTTCCCATTTCCTTTTTCTCATCGACAACCATACCACGGATAAGATTGGGATAAAAATATTCCTCGTCATTCACAATAGTGAACACTTGTCCATGAACACCAACGGCGTTAGCAATGTTTTGTGGATCTTGGGCAACAGTAATAAAGGTATCCATGTCCAGATGACAGAATACACCATCGTAGAAGGGAGTTTGGTATTGATCAGGTGTTCCACAGGCACCAGCAGCAGAGTGTGGCCAATGTACTTCATAAGTCTCACCAATTTCCATATCAACACAGTGCTTCCATTCGTATGGAGTTGTAAACTTGGGATCGGTTTCATCATAGTGATGGCAACGGAATCCATCACGAACTTTATGGTGATCGTCAGCAAGGTGTCTATGTCCATGATCTTCGTCTGCCCATTCGGGGCGTGGCTGATTTCCATTTGGACTGCTTCCATTTTCATCATATTGACCAACTGAGTAGTGTTCGGTTCCTAAATGCCAGTGGACATTGGTAGGACACATAGAGTTTTGGAAGAAAGGAACAGTTACAGGTTCGATATCACCTACGTCAAGACCACCAACGTATCCCTTGGTAACGTTTCCTCCAGCTTGAGGGGCATGTATATCAGCACAAAGCTTGTTCTCGAAAGCGAGCTTCGCACCTGTACAGATGTTATCTTCTTCAACACTAAAGGAGGACATTTCTTTTTTTACTAAAAAGGATACTTCTTCAGATGCTTCAAAAGAGTCTCTCATGTCCATCATAGGAACAGGTGTTTCTTCATTTCCTCCTTTGCTTGAAGCGAGAATGATAGTGGATGTGAGTGCAAGTGCAATAATCGTTACTCCAAGGACTAAACTAATAGTCTTGAAATCAGAGTCAGGCTTTGGGTCAGGCTCAGGCATGGGAACCTCACGGGATCCAACCATCTCGCCGACAACGACAGTCACAGCCTCAACCTTGATATCTTTATTTTCCGACGGGTCGCACATCGTCAAATTGAAATATTTTTATCTTCTATTCTAATTTGTGATGAATCCACTTCAACTTTTTAAATTAAGTTCTTCGTAGCATATTAATACTACAGCACTCAAGTTTAGGGTTTAATCAAAGAATAAGAATATCATGTGAATTCATTAACTTCTATTAAAATTAGAAAAGCTTTGTTCTGACTTGTGTAATTGAATATATAACCATGTATATATTTTAACTGACGTAATCGACTTGAAATTGCTGTCAAGAACTTCGTTGTCACTACAGTTAATTTATATAGATAGACTTTCATCATTTGAGAATTCAGAATAATGCAAAAGGGTATCTTTCACATTTCAAATGCACGTGTGACTGCTGCATGTGAATTCATTCTTTTGTAACAAATCAAAATACACGTGAAAATATTATGACGTAATATGACCACAAAAAGAAGGTCGGCACAAAACATCCGTCAGCAATGACGTATGATATTCGTGACGTTACATTGGAAGATTCATGTTATTTTTGGTCCTCACTCGCGAACTCTTCATTATTTTGACAAATTTCAAAATGGCTTCTTTATCAGCTTGTACATGAATAAACTTATGAATATATTCATCAACATCGCTGCTACACATTATGTGATTATCTCTTTTCGTATAGGCATCATCATATAAGGTCTTCATAAACATAAATCACGGAGTTCATGATTGATAGATTTATCAATTAAATTTTCGTCAATGAACGACCTTTTTTGGTGAGTCGAAACAAAATGGTACAGTGCTAATTATGCTTTGTATACTCCTTCATCAATAAGATACGATTCGTCACTCAATCTTTCTGGTCACTTTTATCTGTTGCGATAATGTTAAAAATAAATATTTTGAAAGTGTTCATTATTTTAAGCTATCGCAATCTTATTTCGTCACACAGATGATAATTTTAATCCAATTCATTGAAATCAGTATATTGTTGTTCATCAACATTTTCATTGGTAGAATTGTTCGTTCTATCAAAAATAGAGCTTTTATCATCCTCCGCAAAGTTATTTAAATCCATCTCCATTTTCTTTTTGATTTCTTCCTGTCTCTTACGTTCTTCCCTTCGTTTGCGCCTTTGCTCTTTCCGTTCCAATCGTTCTTTTTCTTCTCGCTCTTTTTCTCTTTTCTTTTCCTCTTTTCTTACCTTTTTCTGATCTTTCCTCATTTTTTTGGCCAACACTTTCCCTACCCAGTATTCTACTTTCCCTTTCCCATATCGAAACAACCAGGATATAATCATGGGACCTACATTGATTCCATATTTATTTAATGGACTGTCGCTACTCGCATTTCCACTGGCAGATGATAAGGAAGTCAATACTGCTGCAGGGCGAATGGGAATGCTGGGTGTAGGAAACATGTACTTATTGCTTGGTAAGATCCAAGATGCTAGGATAGAGACTGAAAGCCATAATTGAAGAAGGTCAATGCAAAATGTAATCAAAATCCCTATGCAAGCTTTTATAGATTTATGTGATATACATGTGTTTATCTCATACTTTTTCTTATCTGTGGAGATGATACAAAACATGTTTTGAGTTATCATTGGACTATTTCGGGTCTCATAATAAAGTTTCTCCATGAAGAAGCTGTTAAAAAAAGGAACTTACCTGTATAAACAACGAAATTGACTGCAGCAATTTCCCAAACGTGAGAAATGAGAGGCCAAAAGGCAACTACAGCTATACATGCCAAAGTAACAATGATCCCTGTCTTCATTTGTTGTCGCTTTTTATTCTCTTCCTGAATCATTTGATCTTTATGCTCCTCAAACGCCAGCGCTTCTATCAGTTCCTTCTTATCCAAAATTTGCGCTACTTCTGCATTCGAGTATCCATGATGACGTATCAAGCGACGTCTAATGTCCCGAACACGGAGAGATTGAATTTCTTCGATCATCAAAGGAGTCCGTTTGTTATGAATAGATTGTGATGGATCCAAGTTATTGCTAGAAGAGGGAGAGGAATCTTCATTGGCTTCTGTAAAAACACTCATCGCATGTTTTGTTT